>VMHT01056874.1_pt1 | contig 13188 bp, 13 predicted proteins | sample 4693611 | NCBI WGS metagenome assembly VMHT01 (sample SAMN12280063, study PRJNA550983) | marine metagenome | isolation source: seawater sampled from same location over 5 years 0.02-0.2 micron viral filtrate | place: USA: collected off the coast of southern California halfway between the port... ... | reverse complement strand
TTTCTCTCTTTTACAGCATTTCAGTCACAATCCCCAAATCTGGTCAACTCCTGAAAAAACTTTTTTGAAAAAATCAAAATTGGACATTTTGCAAAATGTCCAAAAACAAAATTCGAAATAGAAGTTTATTTTCAAAAAACCAAAAAAACAATAAATGAAAACAATATAAAGAACATACTAATAATTCATCAATTCCGCAGTATCAATCAATAATTACTCTAATTATGCAGTATAATCTAACAATCTATTAATTAATAATAATTAACAATCTAAATATAATCTACCAGCAATATATATGAGATTTTTTAGTATGGTAGCAGGGTGGTGTGGGACAAGGAGCAGATATGCGAAATGTAGTCAGAGTGCACCAATATGGCAACGTCAAAGGCTGTTTATGACGCTGTCTCCACCACCACCTGCGCAAGCATTTTCTTATTTGATTCAATATCAAGCATTCAAAGAGCAGCTAAAAAACAAGTGGTATGAGTCGCCATATGAGAACCTACCAACATTGCAAACAAATGACGTGGGATTAGTAGGAGAGCAGTTTATCAGTCATATATGCAAACAGGGGAATATACCATCAGAAATAGACGGTATTAAGTATAAGAAAACAAATGGGAACATAGGCGATGGCGTAATAAAGGAGAAATCAATAGAGATAAAGACTGCCCATATAGGTGCATCGAATAGTTTCCAACATGAATTGGGTGAAGAGCCGTGGTTAGTAGATTATATGATATTCATAGACGTGAGTCCACATTACATATATTTCACAATATTTCCAAATTTCACGGAGTTGCATTACAAATCATCTGCAAAATGTGCTCCATATTTTCCATCCAGGTCAATATGTTGGAGAAACAAAAAAGGTTCGTTCAAGATGGATACATCATTGTATGTGAATGAAATAGCCATATTAAGAGAACCGTCCAATACAATGAAGATAACAAGTACAACAAAATATAGTCATTTAACAGACTTCATAAACCGAATTATAGTATAAACAAGTATTTACACAAAAAATTGAATAAATATATATCTTCAAATATTTTATAGAAACAGCATAATATGTACGGTGTACAAAAATTAAAGTCATTTATAAATAACAGTCCTCTACGAAAGGCAATTTATAAGCATATAAGTCCAGTAATAACAGATGTATCGTTACGCGATGGATTACAAGGATTATCCCCAGAAACAATAAATTTAACGGATAAAATATCAATATTTCACGACATATATAAGGACAATATTGCGACAAATATTGAAGTAGGTTCAGTGGTAAACACGAAATTGGTTCCTGTAATGAGTGATGTACCAACATTGTACAATTATTGTGGTGAGTTCATAGATGATCATTATTCCGATTATAGACCAAATTTGCACATAATAGTGCCAAATATGAAATATCTAAAAAAAGCGTGCGCTAATAATATGAATAATTTCGCATTTTTGTCATCAGTATCCAATGATTTTCAAAAGCAAAATGCAAATATGACACTTGTACAAGTGAAAAATCAACTACAGCAAATGACGGATTATTTGAATACAAACGGAATACAAGGGTATAAAAAACTATATTTGTCTTGTATAAATGTGTGTCCAATACGTGGAAAAATAAATAATCATTTCATAGGGAACGAAATAGTATATTATTCCAAATTAAAGAAATTCAATGAAATATGTTTATCAGATACTTGCGGAGAACTGACATTGGAAAATTTCCGAGAAATAATGGCAGTATGTAGAGCCGAGCAAATACCGATGGATAATTTATCATTACACTTGCATGTGAATCCATATAATAATCAATTGGAAAGCATTATACGTTATGCTTTGAATAGCAAGATTCGTCGTTTTGATATGTCGTCATTGAGTAGTGGAGGGTGTCATATGACACTTGATGCACATAATAGTTTTGAAAATCTCAATTATGAGTTATTTTACAGCATATTGGCAAGGTATGTAGATGATTTGGCACAGAAAGAAGTGATGAATTATGTAAAAAATTGATTCAAAAATGGAGAACTTATGTATATCAAAAAGACAACAATAGACAACAATAGACAACAATAGAACATAATGGAACCATTATACGAAGTAAATATTGATTTTAATGATGCAAGCAAATGCTGGCAACAAAATAAAAGTTCTTTAGGAAATGGAACATATAAGTATGTTTGTGGTGCAATAACAAAGACAGGTAATAAATGTAAAAATCATCCAAAGTGTAAATTACATAACAAATATAAGAATCATAAAAACAATATAAAAAAAATACAAATAGATAGTATATAAGTATGGAAAATACTACTGACGCCCAAACTCCTGAACAACCTGAACAATCTCAACAACAACAACAACAACAAGTCAATCTTATGACTATGCCACTTGACAACCAAAACCAAGCTTTAAATGTAATGGTAGGATTCTTAAATGTAGCCCAACGCAGAGGTGCATATGGAGTAGATGAATCTGCTCGCATATGGGAAGCAATGAAATTCTTTATGGTAGAAATGCCAGTACAAGAAAATGCTTTAGGTGCAAATACCATGGATCCTGTCCAAGAGGGAGACGAACAATCTGTTGAAACCCATACTTTATAAATAAAAAATAAAAATTGACTGAATATGATAATAATATATTAATGGTTTTATTATATTATTGCAAGTAATCTTATTTACGTGTTTTTTTAATGGTGCGCTTTTTACGGCTATTATTAGTCTTCTTTGCGCGTTTGGTATTTTTCTTGCGTTTTTTCTTTGTGGTTCTACGTTTTTGTGATTTTTTGACAGCTTTTCCACCGTTAGTAATATATTGTCTAACACCTTCAACAGCTAATCCAGTCAATTGAGAGAAAACACCATTGATAACGTTATTTTGTTCAGCTTGATTCAGACCCATAATGAGGTTCATTGTGGCGGCACTGGTATCAGCCATAGCTTCAGCAGATGTTTGAATAGCAGTAACAGCTAATTCAGTATTCACAGTGTTAGTAGCAGCGGCTTCCGCAAATTGAGTAAATGCGTCGGCAACTCCAGATTTGATCAAAACACTGGAAAGGATTTCAATAGCCATATCAACAATGACATCTTTGTCAAAGTCAAACCAATCACTAATAGCATCTAAAAGGCGGATAATGTAATTGATAGAACCATTTGCAACAACTTTACAGACATACAACAGTGTATCAATACCGTAGTGATATCCCAAGTATGGTATTAAAGCATATGTTAAAAAGGTTCTTCCATCTTTGCTACTGGCAAGTGTTTTTAATCCGTTGAACAAAGTGATGGTGGTGAATTGTAACAGTGATAATAATGCTTTCAAAGTAGTTAAACCACCGGCTTTAATGGTTTCCTTGTCTAACAAAAATTGGATAGTTTTACCAATATATTTTAAATAAACACCCATTTGAATAACAACATTACGATACTTGGATTCATTGTTATTTGTAGTGTCATCTTCTTCGTCTTCGTCTTCATCAATATCCAATTTCATATCCATTTGATCACTTTCTAATGTAAAGTTTTGGAATGCATTTTCAAGTTCTTCCAAATCTAATTCTTGTTGTAATCTTTCACTATTTTCAATAACTTCATTGATTTTATTCATAGGAGAAAAGACCTTCCACAAATCATAAATTGTTTTAGGTTTGTCCTCAGAAATAGTGTTTTCGTCATCATAATCAGTAAGTTGAGAATTCACTGGGGTTTGTTCGGAATTAACAATTCGCATAAATTCAAACACATCTCTATTTTCTTCTTCAAATTCACGTTCTGCAATTTTGCCAGTAATACCGGTTTCTTCAATTTTATCAGTACGGCGTGTAGCGTCATCAGGAACACTTGAACGCATCATATCAATATAATCATCCAATGGCATACGTAAATCACCAATTGAATTTAATAATTCAGCATTTTGCTCTTCTTGAACTGTTGGATTTTGAATACTTACAAGTGTGTTAGCAATATCGCGAATATCAAAAACATTTGCAGGACCTTCAACGTTTTCTAATCGTGCTAATAAATCATCACGATTTTTTTTCTCTTCGATGGTTTCTTTGAGGGTTTTTGAAAGGTGAATCAAATAATCACTTGAATTAGGCTTTAAAGTATAATTTTTTTGGGTTTTGATATCTTGCCATTCTACAGGATTTTCGTTGGTACATTCGACAATTGTTCCACGTTGAATCATTTCAAATCCGTCTGCAACGATTCCTTGTTTTTTATTTAATGTAGTATCGTTACCATAAACAATAAACCAGTCACCTTTTTTGGCACCTAAAAACCCAACAGAACGAATTACTCTTTCAGCTGTCATTGATGTACTATTAAATGCGAATTTCAAGTCGGATAAGTTATTATTATTACGCTTTTGTTTATGGAAATCGACAATTTCATCAATAAGTTTTTGAGGATTATCGTCTACATCCATAATGGAATCTTCATCAAAGTTAGATTCCCCAGTAGTAGCATCATCTTCTTCCATACGTGTTCTTTTATTATCTGTTAAATCAATATAATTGGAACGTTTTGGCATTATAATATATAAACATACTAAATTTGGTTATATATTCCATTATTGTGGTAATTGTGGTACTTGTGGTACTTGTGGTACTTGTGGTACTTGTGGTACTTGTGGTACTTGTGATCTTAGAAATTCCTCATCATCCAATCGTGTATTGTCCATATATTTACCCTTGATTACAGTCCTTATAATCATTGACAAATCTTCTATCGGAGCATCTAATGTTAACATTTCTCCAGTTTTGATATTGAAAATTCGGAATATTTTATCGTCATATCCTAAAATGCGATATAACCAAGCATAAATGACAACTTGAACCCGATGTTCTAACGATAATTCAGAAGTACATTTTAATTCGTAAATGTGATTATCAGTCTCTAAATCGACGCGAGCAGTAAATCTAAATCGTAGATTATCAGGGCATATATCATCTAAAATAAGGTCAATCGCTTGGTGTTTTTCTTCATCGGAATGGTGAATAATACAAAATTCCGCGTTTGGTTTGTTATTTTGACAATCCTGACTAATGACTTCGTGTATACGTAACTTACATTTTTCAATGTCTTCATCACTCAACCAAGTACATTGTTCAATATCGATTTGCTTAAGTTTACTATAATAATGCTCGTCAATGGCTTTGTAAACATTTGCACCGTATAAGTAGTCAGTAATAGACGTCATAGTTTCGGACACTTTTTCAACGGCTTCTTTTAAATATGCGTGAGGTTTTTCAATCATAACAAAACGTTCCAAGATCATATCAAATAAGACACTGCGTTTTTCATCGTTCCATTTACGCTGTATTTCGTCATAATACATACAAGGAATAGCAATACCATTTAAATCACTGACTTCTTCATATAGTTTTGCACCGGTTTGAACAATAGCAGGAATTTCAAAGGTTTCTTGTTTTGGAGTAGTAACAATAAAAATACGAGATAAAATAGGAGTAATAATATCAAGAACATCTTCGTGCATAAATTTGATAAGTTCACTTGGAGTGGTATTTTGAACAGCAATTTCGCGTTTTTCCAGGTCCGATTTTTCATAAAATATACTACGAGGGGTTCCTAAGAATTTACAGAAATCACTTTTAGCAAGTTGGTGATGATCATATTGTAAGAATTCAAGAGGACGGTCAGTACTAAAATTATCACTTTCAAATAGAAATAAATGGGAACTGGCGCGCGTAGCGCCCACATAGAGGGTATTTGGACAAGTATGATGAGGTAAATTTCTGGCATAAAAGTCAAAATATCCATTATCAAATCCTAAAATGAAGACGTATTTGCGTTGACGACCTTTCACAGAATGGAAAGTGGATAATCCTACTTTGCCATTGATGACACGTTCGTCCATTTTATCAGTCTCGAATAGGGGGACAAAACAAGGAATATCGTGTAAAACGAGAGCATTTTCTATTTTTTTCATACGACCGCCGCGAATAGAGCCACATAAGATGAAGAAATCATCTGGTCGCGCACCTTGTTCAATAAGAGAAAGTATATGGTGACAAACAATAGACTCAGATTGGTGACTATTTCGTTTAATATAATAAACCTTTTGTCCATCTTTACAAGCGTGCATATATTCCTCTCCAAACATAACATTATTAACAAAGTTACAAATAGGTTTGGTAATACGGTAAGACATTTTCAATGATTTATGAATAAATGACTGCGTTTTTAGAAAAGGTACATTTTTCCATAATTTATGGGCTAATGTAAGAAATCTGGTATCGGCACCTTTGAACTCATATAATCCCTGACGATGGTCACCGAGAACCAATAATTGAAACGGTAATTGTGAGTCTTGTATGAATTTTTGGAGTAATTTGAAATATAAGGGAGTCATGTCTTGTGCTTCATCCACGACTAATATGGTAAAATTTAGTTTGAAAAGGTCTCGTAATGGCATTTCTTGGTATAATATATTTCGCATTCCAGTATCATTATGAGCATTTGCATCGTAAGCAAATACGGCGAGACTGTGGTATGTATGGACATCGAGGTTAGTAAGTTTCATAGAACGGACTTTGTCACGAACTTCATAACGAAGTGATGAATTGTATGTGAGTTGTAAAAAGCGTTCTTTGGGCATTTGTTGGGCCATAGTAAGGATTGTGGTGGATTTTCCAGAACCCGCACAAGCATTTACAATTACATTATGGCCTTCTTGGATAGTATTAATTATATCTTGTTGTTCTTCACTGGGAGTATTCATAAATTGATGATTTTGCGCTATATAACAACGTGTAATTGTTTTTATATAGATTTTGAATATAATGTGTGTGACTTATAGGATTTCATAAATTTTAAATGAAAAGTAAAAAATCACGAATAATATAGACAAAATAAAATTCATATATATCAAATTATTCATTGAGATGATACTACTTAGACTGATAGTCAAAACCGCTAAAACGGTGGTCAAAAGTGTTCCAATAATGGCATGACGACTAAAGTTTTCTATGTGGACTAAACCGGCTCTGGAAGCCATATTGATAAAAAAGAAGAATGTTAGAGGAACACTCCAAATAAATGCTAATATTTTATAGTATTGTGGAACATTAGTAAAAACCTGACTCATAATACTGATAGTACCGAGCATTAATGCACCGAGAAATGTATCAAATAAAACAATATTCCAATTCATAGATATACATAATAAGAATATAATAAGTTTATTTTTTGTTACGTTTTGTAAAGTTCTTACGGAATTTTGGATTAAATTCAAGAGCGGTTAACAGTCGTATTTGACTTTTGGCATTTTCCAATGTAGAACATTTTGCAAAGACTTTTTGTTTTTTGGTTTTCGTTTTAGGTTTGTAAACACGATAACAAGATTGATTACGCACTTTGCGAATTTTGTAAGGCATATATTGTATGCTTATAATAAATTAGATACATAAATAAAACCATTAAATTCACAAGCAGTTTGGTAATGACCGCTGGTAGAGACATCTACACATCGCCATTGACGATTGACTAAAGCAGGGTCATTATTAGGAACCCAAGTAACACCATAATCACGAGAATAGTAAATAAAGCCATTATCTTGGAGCAATGTCATATAACGTCCATCACCAGAAATAGTAACATTACGCCATAATTTATCGGTATTCAAGTCGGAATCACCAATAATACTCCAAGTAGAACCATAATTAATGGATTTATAAACTTTACCACCACTATCAATGGCAACAATGGTAGAACCATCGGAAGAAATATCTACATCAAGCCAATTTCGATCTGTAAAAGGGTCATCCGGGACAAAGACATCGGAAAAAGAGACTCCATAATCACTGGATATATAAATCGATTCACTCACAATAACCTGATATTGTCCATTATAAGACATAGCAATGGATGCGGTAGGAAAACCTTGAATGGAGTAAAATAAGTCGGAACCGTCATCTAAACGTGTCCAAGTAACTCCATAATCACCTGAACTGTATACACTATCACCAGCTGAAATGACCTTTTGATATTGTCCAGTCAAAGAAATGGATAAATATACTTGAACTCCTTGTAAATCACGTGCTTTTTTCCAAGTACGACCATAATCATTGGATGTAAAAATAGAGTTACCATTAGAAGCAGTTTGATAGCGACCTTCGTGTGTAATATCAATGGTATTAATACTGCTACTGCTAATATCAAATACAAATGCCCAATTGACACCGAAATCCTGAGTGGTATAAATATGTCCAGTAATATCAATAGCATTTTGGTATTGACCTGTTGCAGAAACAGATACGAAATTCCAATCACGTGCTCCTAATTCTGTTAAAATAGGAGTCCAAGTTTCGCCATATTTGTCAAAATTGTAAGTGAATTCAGTATTACTGGCAATAAGTAAAATGGGAACGGTATACGTTTGTGTAATATTTGTATTACTATAAGTAGTTGTTTTCCGCACTCGCGTAGCAGAATTGTAATAATTCAGTTTATCTTCAATTTGTTTGAGGTTAGCGGGTCCGGAAAATATGTCAATATTCGCACCGTGATCAATGTCTAATTTCAATGTAATTGTCATACCATCAGGTACGTATATCAAATCGCCTTCTACAAAACCATCAATAATCTTATAATCAGTACCATTACGATTATTGAACAAATTACGTTTGAATGCATTACGAAGTTTGGAGTTAATATCATAAACGTGAATTTCTCCAGAGAAATCAGAAACATAGGCACCATTAATATCAAAATTACCGCCATTTATCAAATGTAAAAACGCAGAAGCGTCAAACACTCCATTATTGATATTGAAAATATTGTTGTTTAATATAATTGGGCTTCCAAAATAAGTATTAATGGTTTCCAAAAAGTCACTGTAAAGAGTGGACATTTTACCCATAGATACAATGCTTTCTGCACTAACTGTATCTAAAAATTCTTGAGATGTAATATCCAATACATCATCTAACAACAAATCCACCCCTTGTTCTTGATAAGTATCTTCATTATCTTTGAATTGAATAATGGTATCTTCGTTTTTATCAAGAACAACACCAATTTTGTAATTCATATCACGAACACTGTATTTAATTTGGATTGCATCTTCTAACTTGTATGGTCGGAAGCCATCGCCAGTTGGTCTATAAATAGGAAATTGTTGTTTTAATTTGAAACCACCAAAGGCATTAAAAGCATATTCTAGTTCATAAGGTTCAGTCATTTAAAATATAACGATATATATTTTAAGTGAGAACAAATAAAATATCTCCAATTGCAGATTTATCTAAATTGGGAATAGCATTTACAGAACTATCAAAGTAATAAGGTTGTGATAAATCTTGAAATGAAATATCAGGAACACTATAAGAGAACCCGTAGTCCATATTGAATTTGACTTCAAGGCCTTTTAAAAATAGAATTTTGTCGCCAGCTACGAATCCATCTCCAATAGATTTATTACTACGATTACTGAAAGCATTTGTAATAATTGTATTTCGGAGCAAGTTATTGATTTGTTTTATATGTAAAAAACCGGTCATATAATAAGTGCCATCTGCTCTTGTGCGACTAAGCATATTATAAAATTCTAAAAAGGATAATTTACCATCTATATTACTATCAGTAAGTTCATTAATAAGTTGTCTATCTGTCCCTCGGAGTCCAAAATAACGATTGACTCCTCCAATGAAATCCGTGTACAGTTGTTCAAAGATACCTAATGAAATTATACTAATAGCGGAGAACGATTCTATGAATGTTTCATAAGAAATATTGATATTGTCATTGTTAAAGACTCCTGTATTAGTGTCATAATTTTCACTATGACCAACGGTGTTACCATTAATATTCTTAAAAACACCTAAACGTGAATTGAAAACTGAAGCAGGGATTTCAATTTGAAATGTATGTGTGAGATCGAAACGCGTAGGTTGAGCTACAAAACTGATATCACTAATTAATATTGTTTTTTGAATGGAGAACCCACCCTCACCAATCAAAGCAAAATCTTCTTTAATAGCATTAAATCTTCGTAAAGATTGTTGTTGATATGAAACACGAGTATTGAAATGTGGGTGTAAATTCAACTCATTTAATGATACATCTTTTTGAAAATTGGGTTTATTTGGACAATACATCTAATCTAATATATACTTACAAATCATAAGCGGTTTTTAAATTCAAACAAAACGAAAAATTAGCATTGTTCATTTGGAGAACTCGACCGTGTTCGTCTAATAGTCTAATATGAAGTCGTTGAAGGTCAACTGGACCAAAATAACGACGAGGTTCTGTGACAATATTAAAATCGTTCTCCATCAAAAGGGCAAAATAAGAACCTTTTACAGAAATACGAGCTAATATATTAGCATTTAAAATGGATTCTTGAAAAACACTAACAAAATGGTTATTGACATTGTTATTGTAGTCATCAATGGCCAAGTAAACGTAGCGTATAGGCGACGGTTCAACAATAGTATCTGCAATATGTGTTGTACTTCCAGTATAACTACCTTTCAAGAATCCAAGATTGTAACCCATTTTACAAACTAACGATGTTGTGTCAGGTTCTCCGTTGATTGTTTTTAAAAAGTCTAATGAAATATTGGATATCTTTGTAGATTCATCATATTCATCATTTATTGTGACGCGTAATTTACCGGTACCTGAACCTGTTTTGGTAACATCGTGTATAAAATGCACATACGAAAAATAATCATTAGGTGATACTAAATTACCACTTGGGTCCTTTGGACTTAATTGATTATTAAGATTGACAACCAAATCAGCAACATTATAATTACCATCAGAAACGACAATTTGTTTAGAAGATTCTGTAATTGTACCTGAATTATCATAAATAATGGATATACCAAAGAAATTATTGCCATAAGATTGAGAAATCCCATAGAATGTAACGGGTAATTCAATAGATGATAATGTCATAGAAACAACCTTATTGATTTTAGAGGGTAATTGTAAAATAAAATCAGAACTTTGTGAGGATAATAAATTTTTACGGAAACGAGTATCAATATTTAAACATTGGGTACTAATACGATTATTTAATGGATTCATTGTTCCTCGAAAGAATTGTTCTGTTTGTGTATATGAAAACTGTTTAACATCAGGAGCAATAAGCTCATTGGTTCTCGGTATTGATTCAGTATGATACGTAGAATTGTCTATTTTATCAGGAAGTGTAGTTTTCTTTTGGGGAGAATCACATTTAACAAATATGAGCCAATCTCTCGCAATAGAGAGAAAATCAATCAAATCTTTTTTAAACTTTTTATTGACTTGTTTGGTTGTCATTAAAATTTCTCGAATTTGCACCTCCTTTTCTTCAATGTCAGCAGCACTATATTTTTTACCGGGTTGAATTTGAAAGAAACGTTCTAAGTCGTGCATATTATAATTATTTATGTCAAGATCAAGGTCATCCATATAATTTAATCCCATATTTTATTGACATTAGAGAACGAATCAAAAAAATATGTAAAAATACCTTATTAACAATCTATGATTTGTGTATATGAATTATTGTGTATCAAAAGAAGGAAATATAATGACAGATACGAATTATTTAATATTAGACAACAGTTGTATTTTTGATGATACAGAGAACCTACAAGACGTATTTAAATTACATATAGATGAATATATAAATGACCAATCATACAACCAAACATATGTAAAAATCAATGATAGTTATCAACTATGTGAAACAAATGTACAATATTTGAAGTACTTTCTCAAACAAAAAATAGACGATGTTGGTAGTACATATTATATGGTAAAAGAATGGAAAGAATATGAAATGAATGAAGATATATTTCTTAAAGCACCAATGGATGATTATGGTAATGTATATAACAAATGGCCAAAAGTAGAAATCGACCCAGATATTTATGTACAAGATAAATTTTATATATAGAGAAACAATTAAAATATACTTGTACTATATAATGTCATTAGCAACCTTAAAAAAGAAAACATCAGCAAAATACAATAACGTAAGTACAAATACTGGAGTATTTTCATTAAATGGAACACGTCGTATTCAAGGATACGTGGGTCAAAGTTTATTTGGACGTTCTATGGATCCTTGTATATGTACAAACGATAGTAATGTAGTAAAAAAGAGCTCAATGAATACAAGAGGACAACTCAGAACCCAATATAAATATTTATGGAGACCAGCCCCACATACGAGTGTGAAACCGGATAGTGCCCAAAATACAAATACATCAGGAGATTACACTAATTTTAAGAAAAGAAATATCATTCAAGCAGAAAAAACTTGTACACCTGTTTCAAATCCTGTCTCTTCTTGTAACAATGATTTATTCATAAAGAATAAAAAAGAAACTTGCACAATTACACAAGATGAAAGCACATTTACATCAATATCACAAAGCAAATTTATAAATATCTTGAAAGGAAAATGCATTGACAATGATACATTCTTTGTTCCGTCAAAAACATCAAATACCCCTTTTGGAAGTTCTATATAATTTCATAAAAAATTGAAATAACATTTGTAAAATAATGATATATATATTACAAATAATGACAAATACAAATAAACAGTTATGTAAAAACACAGATTGTGTTGCAAACGCAGATGATGAACACGAAAATAACTGTCAAATATGTGACGGGTACTTTGCAGATGATGGATTGAATGATATATTATTTATTGAAGAAAGTCCAAATAATAGAAATGCAAGTTGCGAGTTATGCAAAAAAACGTGTGGAATTGTTCAAATGAAGGGAACTGGACAATATATTTGTCAGGATGCTTGTGATGAAGAGGACATAGAATGCGAAGGAAATGAAGACAATTTGGATGATGAGGAAATAGAATATTTGAAAACATTAGATGAAAAAGAAAAACAGGCTTATGAAATTGCCAAATCACATTTGGGTAATACATTTCATCTTAAGAAAAGCATTGGTTTCATAGAGTGGAAAAAGTCGTTATCATGATTTTATGTATTTTATGTATTTTATGTATTCTGCTGCTTTTTGTATTCGGCCCAACTTAATTGCTTCATTGAATTCATTAAAGGACTTTCAAATGTATTCATCTTTGTTTTTGGTTTTTTTATAAAATTTATATTACGCGGATTACCCAAATAAATAAATTTATTTTGATGTTTTGGTTTTTGTGTTTTTTGTGTTTTTTGTG
>VMHT01024490.1_pt1 | contig 13190 bp, 32 predicted proteins | sample 4693611 | NCBI WGS metagenome assembly VMHT01 (sample SAMN12280063, study PRJNA550983) | marine metagenome | isolation source: seawater sampled from same location over 5 years 0.02-0.2 micron viral filtrate | place: USA: collected off the coast of southern California halfway between the port... ... | reverse complement strand
TGAAGTTGAGGTACCTGTTGAAGTTGAAGTGATAATTGAGGTACCCGGGGAGGGAGGACAAGTTTGGATTGACTCTTTTGAACAGCCATATACTATGAACGGCGTCGATATTGTTTGGTTAATCGACCAATCAGGCTCTATGTGGCAGCACTCACAATCAGTGGTTGATGGAATAGCGGCGATGATGAATTCCCTTCCTTCCACAGGCTGGCGGCTCGGTATAACCTCTACACATTGGCCCACCACTATACAAACGCAGGACTTTCCACTGCTGCCCGGCGATAGTGTGCAAGACGCCTGGGATGCCTATAATAATATCGCGAACGGGTATCTAGAAGCTGGATTCGATGCACTTACAGCTTACATGGATTATAACACTTATAATGCGGGGTGGCTGCGCCCCGATGCTGGTCTTCTTGTAGTGTTCGTAAGCGATGAGGAAGAACAAAGTAATTATTATTATAATCAAACGTCCGCAGGCCTTCAAGATTTTCAAACTTGGTTCGGCACGGCCCGTAATTCGGTTTTTATGGCAAGCATCGTGAATGTTGCAGTTGCCGATTCCGTCTGTGCGTACACCTATGCTAACAATGTTGGAGATCGATACATGGATGCCACCAATTACTTTGGGGGTACCATTATAGACATTTGTTCGGCCGACTGGTCGCCGGGAGTCCAAGACGCTGCTATCCAAACGCAACCTCACGAAGAATGGGCGTTAACCTACACACCTATTGAGGAGACATTGATTGTTTTTGTAGATTTTGTGGAGTTTGACGATTGGACGTATGATGTAACTAATAATAAGGTAGTGTTTGATGTAATCCCCGGCGAAGGATCCCTCGTGGAAATAGGATATGTGGTGGAAGGCGGCATCGGCGACGACGATGACTCCTCGGGCGACGACGACTCCGGTGACGATGACGACTCCGGAACCTAATTTTTAAATTGGAAAAATAGTTATGAAAGAGAAAGGAAAAGTTATTTTGAAAGAAAAGTGGAACCCCGGCGCTCATGAGGCGCCTTCGGCGAGGGCTCTCGAAATGGTAGAAGTTAGAAAGGATAGCTACCGAGAGAGTCCTTTCCCTATTGGCCTCGACGCGCAGAAAAGATTATTAGAGTTAATCTATAAGCGAAAGTCAGGTATAATTACTAGACAGGAGTTGGTAGATGTTCTCTTTAATACGGAGGGTGCTGAATCGGGCCCGATTATTCGATGCTTTACTTGATCGCGTCGACAAAATAGAAGCTAAATTAGAAAGATTTGAAAAACTCGCAGATGAAAATGAATCTCTGTGGCAATTTTTAGACGAGCAAAAAGAAATGGACGAGGTACTTAAGCTGGACGGTGATGAGTACCAAGAGGAGTTCAGCGAAATTCTCATCAGGCGTATGAAACCGTGGGGAGATGCTTAATGGATGTAGTCTATTTATTCGACGTGGATGGCACCCTTACCCCCCCGCGTCAGCGCATCGACGAGGAATTCGGTGAGATTTTTTTGGGATGGGTGCGCGAGCAAACGAAAACAGCCTATCTTGTCACCGGATCTGATGTAAGCAAAACAAAGGAGCAGCTTTTTGATGCTTTCATCGATCAGTGCGCTGGGGTGTTTACTTGTTCGGGTAATGTTTTTTATTTAAACAATGAGATAGTTTACAAGAATGAGATAGAGTTGCCTCCCGATTTTGTAGAAAATCTAGAACTCTATCTGGAGGAAGGAAGCCAGTGGGACAAAAAAACAGGGAACCATATCGAATTGCGGCCGGGAATGGTTAATTTTAGTACGATAGGGCGCAATGCCTCCCCCAATCTACGTGCGGCGTACTCCAATTGGGACAAGATTAGCCAGGAGCGCGCAGATATTGTGGATTATATTACGACCCTCTACCCCGAATTGGAGGTTGCTATCGGGGGTGCTATTTCAGTAGACATCTATCCGAAGGGAAAGAATAAAGCGCAGGTAGTGGACACAATCCAGAAGATTCATGGGCCCGATATTGCGATGATTTTTGTGGGAGATAGGAATGTGGCAGGCGGTAATGACTGGCCATTAGCCCAGCGATTGAACCAACTTAGCAATTGTAAATGGTTTCAGGTTGAGTCGCCAGATGAAACAAGGGCATTAATAGAAGGTAATGAACTATTTATTTAGATGAAGAATTACTTGCGAGCCTTCAACGCTTTTATAAATGAGGCGGTTGACCCCACTTATTATCAGGAAACGTTCTATTTTAACGTTTTGTTATCTTTGTTAAAAGATCTCGGCGGATCCCGCGATGAGACGAAAAATGATATTCGCGCTCTTCCAGAAGTTTTAACAGTCACTCTTATAGAGGCGGAAAAGGGTGGTATTCAAAGAGATATTGGGACAAAATATCTCACCTCTCTCAAACTTCACGTGCGTCTTCCCAAGAACAGTAATAAAAAGTATATGATGAAAGCCCTGGTGCGTCGTATTGATTCTATGCGCGGGATAAGTGTGCTGCGCTACAAGGAACGCACCCCCCCGGGGCGCCGAGCGCCCTTCCGAGGGAAGTTGGATATAACCGAAGGGGACTACTATCAGTCTGCACAGCATGCGCGCGATGTGGTAGCTGATGCCAGTGAACTAACCGGAGGAGGGCCACAGAAAAAAGGAGGAGCCCCCTTTGATCGTAAAAGCAAGAAGAAGAAATGGAAGTCGGCACCCCCCGGCGCGCCAGGGGGAGGGCCCCCGCCCATTGCCGGCCTGGAGGAAGAAATTCGTATAGAGATTGAGCGCGAACTCGGGAAAACGATGGCTTTCGACATTCGAGATACACTTAATCAAAATGTTTGGAAGGGTGATGAAAAGCTTCATCCCGAGGTGCGCCAAGCTCTCTTGGATATTGCCCAGCAGTTTATAGACGAAACAGAATTAGAAGAGGAAGTGGAGGATATCCTTCTTACTGGCTCTATGGCCAATTACAATTGGTCCCAGTTTTCTGATATCGATATTCATATCGTCGTTGACTTTTTAGACATTAACGATAACACCACTCTCGTGCGCAAATTTTTTGATGCCGTTAAATCCAATTGGAACAAGCTGCACGATATAACGGTTAAAGACCACGAAGTGGAGATATATGTGCAAGATACTTCCGAGGCTCACGTTTCTACGGGGGTCTATTCAATTTTAAAGGATGAGTGGGTGGTTAAGCCCAAAAGAATTGACCCGGAGATCGATCGGGAAACTGCCTTTAAAAAAGCGCGTGAATTAAAAAGAGAGATTGACAAAATCGATTCGTTGTATGATAATAGGCTTTACGAGGAAGTTTTGGAGCGTGCTTATATTTTACGGCAGAGGATAAAAAAGATGAGACGCGCTGGGCTTGAGAGAACAGGCCTTTTTTCGCCGGAAAATTTAGCGTTCAAAATGCTTAGGCGCTCCGGTCATATTGAAAAATTGTTTACTGCTTACACGGGCTCGTATGATGCAACACTGAGTTTGGATGAAGCAGAAGATGATAAGAATCAAGATTAGGCGCGGGAAAATGCTTCGTGGTGCAGTTGTAATTCTTCTCGATCCCGAAGGCAGAACACTTTTATTGGAGCGCCATGAGAGTTCAAAATTTGCTCCCAATAAATGGGGCTTCCCGGGGGGCAAAATCGAGGAAGGGGAGACTGCTTCCGAGGCAGCGCGCCGAGAGACAGAAGAGGAAACGAGTTTGGTTGTAATGGGTTTAAAAGATTTAGGACGCTTTCAATTTGTAAGGGCGTATTTGGCAACTGATTATGAGGGGGATGTTATGATAGACCACGAACATACAGATTGGGCCTGGGTGAGAAACGACGATTTAGGGAAATATGATCTGGCGCCCAATGTATTAGAGATTTATGATAGGGCGCTTAAGTATGGCCACTAGAAAAAAGAAAACAACTAAAAGTCAAAAGCCGAAGGAAGAAGAAGTTGTTGAGCCCGTTGAGACAGCAGAAGCTCTAAAACCCAAAACTCTTCCGAAATTGGCGCCGGAGGGAATTCGTATCTTCACGGTAGCTAGGCAATACGACGAGACGGGAATCTCCGGCGAAGGGGTGGTAATCGAGGGAGCTATTCTTGCAACAGGCCAGTGTATTGTGCACTGGTTGTATCCGCCACCTCGCGGCGGCATCGCCATATTTGATTCTATGTCAGATTTTGTCAAGGTTCACATTAATCCTCATCCATCCAATCGGACAATTATAACATACGACGACGGGGAACAAGAGCGGTTTGGACTATTTAGTGAAGAGGAAAAATCAGAAGATGAAAAAGATTCTTGACGAACAACGGCTCCGGGAGCTTGCTGGCGTGGTTGAAGAGGCAAACGTTGCCAAAACGCAAAAACTCCCGCGAGGGTGGAAGCCCGGAGATCCTATGCCTGACCCTCCTGCGCCAGAAGATTTGGAGGCACCCACCTCCGACCGTTCAAAAACCACTTATGAACTAACTCCTGAACGTGCTGCGGAAATCGCCAGCCGTGAACGCGGGATCGCCCAGGCAGTCGCCGCTCAACGCGATGCCGACGACGTTACACGCTCCATCCGAGACCAACCCCGCGTGCCGTTAACGGCGGTGACGCAAGCGGTGGGCGAAACGGGGAACCCAATACGGGGGATGTTTAAACACACTCACCCAGATTTTCCAGAACGTTCGATAACTATTCCCCGAGAAAGACCTTCTCCCATATACCAGGGCTCTTCCCTTGATCCGTGGCCCGAGGAGTGGACGCCAGAACAACGTCGACTGGAGTGGGGGAAGCCTATACAATATTGGCTCGATCTTTGGGCGGCGGCTGAGGGGGACGAAGACAAAGAGGAGACCGCAGAGGCGGAATATCAGGCAGCTATTCAGCTTCATAAAAATCTCGGTGCTCCTACGGGGCGCTATTCGGATGAAACAGCGGGAGTCGCGGGGGGAGAAGTCCCCATCGCGCTGCCCCCCGAGGGAGTGGGGACCGGGGAAGCAGGTCGCCGCGGCCGGCCCTATGCCGGTGAAGAGGGCTCGTCAGAGGAGTACACAGGCGCACCCGTCATGACAACGCAAGATGCAACCGACTTGGTTCGAAGACTCAAAGGCAAGCGCGTTCATCGAGCCACCACGCCGAGCCGGCGCTCGCCGGCACATCGCCAACAGGAAGTAAAACATCTCAAAGAGTTTGTAGAAAAAATGGTAGAGACTCTTATGACAGAGACTCAATAAAATGGTTGACTGTTAGAATATAATATGATATTATTTAATGAATGGGAGAATGTTTGATGGTTTTTCACGGAGACTATGAACTGCAGTTTGAAATTTATAAAACTAAGGACGGCGCAGATCAATTTGAACTCCTCGGTCATATGGTGGGGATTGACGAGGAAGATGCGAGAATTCGGTGGGCGCAGGCGCATTATTTATCCTTAGAAGAAGAAGTGGCGATTGTAGCAGTGTGCCCGGCAGAAAGATGAAAGAAATAGAAATTGGCGACCTTGTGAGAGTGGTAGGAAAAGAGTGGGCCTCGAGCTATGAAGCGATCGGTATTGTGACGGAAGTTAAAGACTTAGTTCACAAACCGTCGAACAAAGGGTACACGGCCGTCACCGCCCTGGTGCGTGGGGAATATCACACTCTTTCAGAAAAAGATTTTGTTTTACTGAGTAAAGCCAAAAAAACCAATAGTGATTAAGATTTTTATTATTATGATGTGTGTCGCAGGATGCGCACACACGGTGCCTCCCTCGTTAAAGGGCACGTGCCCGTATGATTTTCCTATTAAGGGAAATCGGGACTCTCGTATTTATCACACTCCCCAGAGCTCCTATTATTTAAAAACGAATGCAGAAATTTGTTTTGATTCCGCGGAAGCTGCGCGGCAGAAAGGATACGTCGCTCCAAAGAGGTGATTTTTTCTCTTGACACTCTCTTGACACTCTGCTACTATAACAGTGTAGGAGACTATATCTATGGATAGTCATAAGACCAACGAACTTTACGAAAAGTTCTCTCACCTGTATCGAGAAAGAGGCGCACCCCTCGAAAGTTCCAAAATGGCCTGGGGATTCCAATGCGAGGATGGATGGTATAAAATAATTTACGAAATGTCAAGACAAATTGACAAAATATCAAACGACACCGACCATGCGCCTGCCATTGTGGAAGTTTCTAAAAATGAAGACGGGACGTTATATGTTGAGGCTCGCAATCTCACTCCGCCCGTCGCAGATATTATTACAGGCGCACGGGAACAGTCGCGACTGACTTGTGAACTGTGCAGTTATTCGCCCGCATTTTTACGCGGAGTAGCGAACAATCTAGAGGGCCACATTGCGTGTGGACGCTGTGTAGGCAAAACAGAGGGCCCGCGCAAGCGTAAGGCGACAAAGCGCCGGAGGAAGCCTCTGCGGCCGCCTGATACGATCATAGTAAAGCGCTCATGAGGGAATTCGAAATAGGAGATCTTGTTAGAGATAGATTAAACCAGGGGAGGGGTGCGTATGGGTTAGGTGTCGTCGTTCGGCACACTCAGAACCCTGATGAATTTATTTACAACGAAGCGGCCTCTGATGATGGTCGTTCGGTAGGACTAGAGATAGACGGTTTACGCTATGATGTTTATTTTACAAAATTTGAGAGAACGATAACTTTCCATGCAGAATACCTCGAAAAAGTTTGATGTCGATGCCGCAATCAGGCGTCGAATGAAAGAGATGAGAGGGGAACTTATTGTTCCCGACGATATAGATGAAATCGGCCGCTACACCAAATCCCGCATGCAGCAGCTCCGGGAAGAGCGAGATAGGCAAATAGATATTGACAGGAGCTGCCTGGCGTGCTATGCTGGAGGCACGATGGGAGATCGCGATGGCGAGACGTAAGTATGTAAAGGGCGCGCTGGTAGAGGCGCGAAGTTCAAAGTATGGGAAAGGCTTCGGAATAATCCTTAGCGACCCCCAACAGAGATATACCAACGCTCATGGATATTATAAACAAGACCCTCAAGAATGGTTTAAGGTTTACTGGTTTAAGAGGCCAGGAAACGTGGACTCATACTACATGCGTCGGGCCAACGGCCAACTTGATATGACGAAGAACCAGATTAAGGTAGTGAAACAACGATGACAGTAAAAGAGTTTATGACGGTTTCGGACCTAGGATCTAGTGTGCGCTATGGTTTTAAAAATTTTAGGTGGACCCAAGAGGCAATTCACGAGTGGGAAAAAGTTTGGTGTTCTCTCTGGCGCATTGGAATAAAGTGGGAGTGGCAGAATGGTGACAAGTACGCTCGACGACGTGGAGACCTCTACGCTGTGTTTAGCGTGCACAACGATGCGATGCGTTTGGATATGACCGTACCCCTTCCCAATCGGGACGCTGTTGTAGAAATGTATGAATATCTGTTGGACCTTCCGACGGATGATTTTGAAGTAGATGAGGCCAGTAACCTCATCAGGAAATGGATTAAGAATTATGGTGGAAAAATTGAGGATGCTCTTGCATCGCCTCGTTGATGTTTTAATTATATTAATAATAATATCTTGCATGGCTTTGTACATCGGAAGCAGTGGGCTTCTTATTACAAATGTAGTGAACACTTTGAGAGTTGACAGTTACATCGGCATTGTGACGGGACTTGAAATTTCACTCCTGACGTTTATGTTGATTTGGGCACCTCTGGTGTTGCTCAAGCGCATCCCTCCGAGATATTGAAAATGTCACTTACAAAAACTGTAGACAATTGCTTCATTGATTTATGGAGATTAATTGGAACCAATTTTGAGTGCGCGGTGGTGCCGATGGACCGAGGTTTCGAAGCCCGGGTGACAATTTATGACGATGAAGACTTACAATTGATCGAGCAAGATTTTGTTGAGTGGAACGGCCGTCCAAACGCCGCTTTGGGCGCCGCTCTAGAAGAGGCGGTTAGAAACGTAAAGAGGGCTTGACACGGCCCCCCCTCTCTGGTATACTGAGGTATGACTATGATGGTTGAACACGGGCCGCTAGCTCAACTGGCAGAGCATCGGACTTTTAATCCGAGGGTTCAGGGTTCGAGTCCCTGGTGGCTCACCAACCACAAGAACGAATGGCGCGGTGGTGGAATTGGTATACACAGCAGACTTAAAATCTGCCGCCCAGAGGGCTTGCGGGTTCGAGTCCCGCCCGCGCTACCAAAAAGGAAAGAAAATGCCTAGAAGGAATATACAGACTCACATGATTGTGAAAACTGAAGAAGGCTACGTAAAAGTGGACAAGCATAATAAGCGCGAAGAAATTGTTGATGAAGAGTTCCTTGATATTTTGGGAGACATCGGTGCTCTCACCGGAGAAGCTCGCGACTCATACGAAAAAAGGAAAAAAACTCTTGACAAAGAAACCGTCGAAGAATAAAATAGAACAATGAAAGGGATGACGTTTAGGGAGGCTCGAGATATTGCAGAGGGCCTTATTGTGTATGATGATCCTAAAATTATTCAAGCCGCGTGGCAATTTCTTATTGATCGCCACCATATTCGCCATATGGATGAGTGGTTCCAAAAGACAGCAACAGAGCTTATTGAATGCAAAATATGCTGGCCGTCTTCGCGTTATGTTAGACGAGGCCGACCAGAGAAAAAAAAGTTGGAGAGTTAGACCGTGCTTACGAACCTAAGAGTATGCTCACAAATGACTTACTTCCCCGCGCAGGGCAGTAACTCAGTAGGTCAGAGTAGCGTTCTTATAAAGCGCCGGTCGCGGGTTCAAGTCCCGCCTGCCCTACCAATATCGAGGAGAGAAATATGAAAAATAAATTGCTACTATTGGTGTTCTGTGGTTTGATAGCGGCGTGTGCTCTGTCGGGCCAAGTTGGAGCCAAAAAAAACCCCTACGCAACAATCTGTACCAAAACTGATAATTATGGGAAGATAGATGCCTATGAAGTTATTAATATGAGGAATCAAACTACGTTTGAAGCCACAGAATATATTAATTGTGCCGACGGTCGGGATTTAGTGGTTATTACGTGGACTGGTACTCACGATAAGACAAATACAAACCTAGCGGCCCAAATTGTTGCGAAGTTTTTCACCCATTTTCATGCGGGAGAAGATATTAGATTTCTTCTAGTTCCTGAGGAAAGTGCGAAGAATGTGTTGGTTTACAAGTTTGAGACCGTTGTAAACAATGCAATTTAAGAGATAAAATGTATAGAGATAAATTTCTTAATAAAAAAGTTGTGTGCGCGGACGGATTCACTATGTCCGTTCAGGCAAACCAAGGTGCGTACTGTGAGCCTCGAACGAATAATGCAGAATCTTATTCTGCGGTCGAAATTGGTTCTCCTTCCGAGATAGAAGAGCTGATTATGCCGTGGGCTGAGTATCAGCTTACACCTACTGAAAGTGTTTATGGTTATGTTCCAGTTCAGCGCGTAACGGAGGTTATTGTGAAACACGGGGGTGCTGTATCGGGGGAAGTGCCCTCGGGAGTCATTCTCGTAAAGGCACTGGAGCCCCGCTGACCGTGAAGGTTATGACGCTTCTCTTTTTTTTGGTGGCCGTTCAATTTCATTGCGACGTTCATCGTTCGGACATTTGTAAATGTCTAAAAGAGGAGATAGAGTCTAGTTACAAGAGAGAGACTCCGCGCGCCACGACAATGAAAATGTTACTTCGCTATGATGAACTTGGGTGTGAAAGGATGGCTCCTTTTGGAACCAAATGAAATTACGACGGGGGGACTTGGTGCGATATGTGCAAGACCCCGATCGTTTAGGAATTGTGACGATGACCCATACCACTCTAACGGGAGCTAAAGTTTGCGAAGTCGTTTTAGTGTGCGACAAGAACCACCCCACCGATGTGGGAACTAAGAGATATTTAAATCAAGAGTACTGGACAAAAGTGAGCCCCCCGATGCGACCAATTGACGCCTCTGTCGCAGGTCGTGAAGAAGATTATGAGGAAGCCATCAGCCTCTACCAAACGTATGGCGAAAGTTGAAAAGAAAGTAAAATGAAAATTATTTATATAGCAATAGCTGCAGCCGGATTTTTTTTGGCGGTCGTTCCCGCCGAGTCGCTTGCACACGAGCCCGAGGTGCATCACACTCATGTGCACCGATTTTTTAATGGGTTCGTGTGGGTAGCATATTCGTGCAACATAGATCGCTATCGTGCGCACCATAATCACTATTACCGAGTGCAGCGGCACAGGCATAATCATTATTATTCAAATCGGGTGAGATCCTCTCATCGGTCTTATCGCTGGCGTTCCCGCCATCGCGGTCGTCACCGACACTAAATAAAAAAGAGCTGCATAGAATGGGTTTTAAATTTAAGTTGGGCGACACGGTGGTTCCCGCATCCATCCCTGAGATGGGGCCGCTGTATGCCGCGCCAGCACAAGTAATCGCAATTCAATTGGGTGGTCTTATAAAGATAAGATTCCCGGACAAGAGGGGCCGCTTTCTGGTGCGAGCAGAAGATTACAAGCTGTGGCGTGAAGAATAAAATCAAGGAGCTAATGCAGCAAATCCTCCAGCGGTTGCCGGGGGTCGAGCTACGACGCTGCAACAAGAAAAGTCCGCGCCGGACAGAGTGTATAAAACATTTCAAACACTGGGGGAAGTGTGAGGACGCCTGGAAATTTAAATGGAAGCCTCGCGTCTATAAGCTCTGATTATAAGATACCCCTTGACTCTGCGCTGCGCGTGTGCTATGCTAGAAGCACGATGGAGGCACGCCCCTTGCGAGTTGGTGATCTTGTTCGCATGAACGCAAAGAATGATAGGTTCCACGGTACAAAAGGGATAATTGTGGATCGTGTTGAAAGTAGCACGTACACACAGGGTTTCCATTATGAAGTTCAGACTCTTGATGGCTACGTTATCGTTGCCCTAGATTTTGAACTAGAATTACTTGAGAATGAAGTTAAAATCCCGAATTAAGAATTGGGCCGGAGATGCGCTGGTGGTGACAGCCGCCGCGCTCATTATTGTAATATTAGAGTATGAAGCATTTATCCGGAAAAGAAATGAAGGCCGGTGACCTCGTAAGATTGCAGCGGTATCGCGCAAATTCCCTCAACGATGACGATAACTTGTACGTTGGTATTTACCTCCGCACACAGCCCAACGGTGGATGGGTAATTGAGTGCGGATTTCAGAAAGTGGGACGATTCAGTCCAAAATTTTGGACTTGTGAGGTTATAAGTGAAAATCGGTGATTTGGTTTATCATAAGGCAGCTTTGGAGGGATCGGAACGGTTTCTCGTAGGATATGTTGCTGATTTCTGCCCAACAGGGGATCATCAAGATTACAGGATTATTTGGCTTGACAGCTCAAGTCCGTCGTGGTACTCTAAGAAAGAAGTGGAGAGAATAGATGCACCCAGGTGATTTAATAGTATATGGTGGTCTGCAAGGCAGTCCTGCTTTCCCTGGCTGTCTCGGCATTTTGCTGAGAAAGCTACAGTACGAAACAGACGACGACGCTATAAACTGGGACGGGGAATCTGCTTGGTGGATTCAGTTTATAAATGACGAAGGGCCTATGTGGTCCTACGAAGAAGAACTCCATCTAGTGGGGAAGGTCAACTAAAATGTCTGAGTATCATCTGAATGTTGGAGATCTGTTTCGGACGCCACACGGCCTGGGACTTATCACAAAGAAGAAAAATAGCTACTTTCACTACACGACGGTTTCTCGGACAGACGGAGGGGACGTAGCTATTGGGGTTTCCCATATTGAGACAACAAGTTTTTACGAGGCCATAGAACGTGGCAGCGTTGAAGAAGTTTACATGACCGATAGAAAGTATCGGAGAAAGAGAAAGTAATGGATATTGGCGATAAGGTACAACATTTTGGAAGTGGTTCTGTTGGAACCATTATTGATACAACTTATGAAGTGGAGACACCATTTCAGCAGCAGTTGAATGTTCAATGGGAAGACGACAAGGCTCCCTACAAGGATTCTTGGGAACACCGTGCCAGCCTTTCCGTCGTTACACAAGAAGTATACGACTTTAGTATTACTGACTGATGCCGGAGCCTTTCTTTGAGTTTGCCGGCAAACCTGGCGACCTTGCAGTGGCCCACCTTGCCTCCGATCGCGAAGATTTAGGAATCCTGCTAGAACTCGCAAGTGAGGTCACTCATATTTGGAGAGTTGCGGTGGGCACGAAAGTCATCTACTTACACCAAGACGCTTTGGAACTTTGTAAGTGACTAATAAACCACAGGTTTTTTCTCTTGACACCAGCCGCGTGATGTGGTATGCTGGAAGCACAATGGAGGTGCGTCAATGGGCTATCGCTCGCATGTTGTTCTAGCAATCAGTAAACATCTTACGCCGTTTTTTATGATGAAGCTTTCTCAGAGTAAGGAAGCCGAAGAATTGGTATTCAAGCACGCCGATTACTTTGAGCGAAACTACGAGAACGAGAAATCGTGGCTTATCCGCTTCGATAGTATCAAGTGGTATGAGTCCTACGAGGACATTATGACTCTAGAGAATTTCATTCAAGAGGCGTGCAGCGATGAGTATGAGTTTGAGGTTGACGGGAAGAAACAATCGTCGGCTGAACACATCAGATTTGTAAGAGTTGGCGAAGAGTCCACCGACATTGAATGTTCCGGCGATGGTTTCTGGGACATTTACCCCCACACTTCAATCAATTATTAGGGAATAGAATGAATCTCCATGGAACAGTAGAGAAACCACGCGGCAAGATTATGATTGGTGCGTTGGTCAGAGAAATCAACGGTACCGGAATCATGAAGATCGTCACGGGGTATCAATGTGATTCCCGCGATGAAATGATTCAATTCGGGGGGGACCACAAAGCATGGTGGAATCTCGGCGACTTTGAGATTCTCTCAACGGACGACTAATGACCATTGGCGACCTGGTAAGGTACAATCTTGACCAACATCAAAATGATGTTCCCGGTCTGGTGGTGGGATATCACCACCCGCTGTCGGACGGAACGCAGTATCTTCACGTTCAGTGGTTTGACTGGGGTGCGGGCGAGATTGCGGTAGAAAACCCTCGCGCTTTAGTATTGGTATCAAAGGCAAATGAAGCCTGGTGATTTAGTAACTTACAAGCAACGCGCCGACCTTCAGCAGTTTCCGTGTCCGTGGAATCGGATGGGGCTTATTGTTGGTAAGGGAGAGTACAGCACCAAGAGCGGCAAGCGAATCAAACGGTGGAAGGTTTACTGGTTT
>VMHT01088026.1_pt1 | contig 13191 bp, 20 predicted proteins | sample 4693611 | NCBI WGS metagenome assembly VMHT01 (sample SAMN12280063, study PRJNA550983) | marine metagenome | isolation source: seawater sampled from same location over 5 years 0.02-0.2 micron viral filtrate | place: USA: collected off the coast of southern California halfway between the port... ... | reverse complement strand
TTATCTGCCTTCATCATTGTTTCGTCATTACAGAAGTTTTCGTACGGTCAATGAATCGATAAGTTCATTTTCCTGTTGTATATAAATATATATCTTTTCTTATAAAACGTCCTTTATTTTTCTACTTTAATAATTAGTTTTTCAAGTTCATCTCGCGCGTGGTCAATGTAGTACATTGTATCTGAAGTATCAGTACCTATATCACCTTCGGGACAACAACTATAAGCATCGTTTACCGTGCCGAGAATCTCTTCAAGAATTTTTAATATTTTTTCTTTATTCATTACTGACTTGTACTTCTACTTGAACCAGCACCACCACCACTGAAGTTACCTTTGTACTTTGCTCTGTATGAAACATTTCTTCTTTTAGTAGAATGCTTCGGAGCTCTCATTAGTTGACCTGCAGGAACATACTTACCACTTATCTTATCAGAAGCTAAACTTAACTTTTGAATCAGTTCAACTTTTACAGATAATGGTATAGAAGAATTTCTTACTTCTATCATTATGTTTTTTACTGAAGGGTCTTGAAATTGTCTCATCTCTTTAATGTGAGCGTTGACTTTATTTATTATTTGATTGTTCATTTATTTTTTCTCCGATTGTTTTATTTCTTTTTTATCTCTCATTAACAACTAAATATAACACTAAAACCATATACAGGTCAACCGATATTTTAAATTAAATAATCAGGTCCTGTCCATCTGAAATAGTTTTGATTTGAATCGAAGATGTTTCCTCTCGCCCATTTAGCGGGAGCGGCCCAACCTGCGGCTTTGAAGACATCACCTTTCTTATAAGGAATACCTTTTAGAACTCCATCACCATTAGCGATGAAACCCCAAACAGAACTTCCTTGAAGTATCTTAGTGTATTTCTTACCGATTTTCATATCGACACCTTCATTGAATCTTTCGATACCTTCAGGCCAAGATGACCAATTAGCATAGTCTTTTTTGATGTTTGACATTAGTTCGCTGATAGCGTTCCAAAAGTCAATCGATGAATCTTTGTCAAAGTTTTTACTCATTACAACTCCTTGTTTTTTATCTCTCATAACAACTAAATATAACACGAAAACCCAATACAGGTCAACCGGTTTTTTAGTTTAATTTCTCCAATACTTTGTTAACGTAAAAGTTACTTGCTACATATTGTTCACTATAACCTTTAGTAGCAGTAGGTCCGTGACTATAAGCAGTTAATATTTCTTCTAACGTGTCCATATCATACCTATGTGTAAGTCTTGACAAATACATAATACCTAAGGTAACATTAACATAAGGGTCATAAAGGTCTTGAACGGGTGTTTTAAACTCAGCAAATGCCGTCTGTGGTTTGATTTGCATAAGACCTCGAGCATCACTTGTTGAGACTGCTCTGTGGTTCCAACTTGATTCAGTAGAGATTATAGCCTTTACTAAATCATATTTTACATCATATTCAGAACATAATGCGTGTGTATAAATTAATAGATGTTTTAGTTTTGATTTATTAAGAGTGGATTTAATTTGATGTGCTTCTAATTGAAAGTTTGGCATTGTTTTTACTACCTCAACTTTCAACGTGTCTGTTTCTGATTTAATTACTATAGGTGTTACATCAATTATCTTTGGTGCTAACAACATTACAATTAAACAAGTTAAGCTAACGCCTAACATAAATGATTCTTTATTCATTACATCTCCTGCTTTGTTTACAAGAATATACAAAAAATATCAATACAGGACAACCGTTTTTTAATTTACTTTATGGCCGTCTTTTCCTTTTGTAAAGATACTTTTTACTTTCTCAACTACATCATAGGAAGATGGAACGTGAACATCAGACTTCTTCTCAATCTCAGGTATGTCTTCAGGGTCAGGTTCTATTTCAACAGATTTTGTTTCCTCTTCTTCCTCTTCTTTAATATACATTTCCATCTCACGAGTACCTAATGCAATATTAAAACCGATTGTTAGCACAACTGCTAATGGGTCAAAAACAAATATAAAAACAAATATTAACCAAGTCACAACGGTGTCTACATCTGTTCCAAAAACTTTTGCAACAAAGATAGCCGGACCTACATCTACTCCTGTTTGTACTAATCCTATTTCGATTTCAGACATTTCTTGTTTCATATCTATAATCTTTTTAGATACATCTTGTATCATAGGATTGTATTGTTCACGTAACTTTCTACGTGCAGTACGATAGTTATCAGGTAAGTCTTGTACTTGGGCGTCTAATTCTTCTTTTAAAAACTTTTTATCTTCTTCTAATTGGTCTAATCTTTCTTCATACGCTAATAACGTTGTAGATTCTTTTTTAAAATTTAATGTAGCTCCTTGATAAGCATTTGATAAGAATCCAAAGATACCAATAGATGTTATAAAGACTAATAAGATTACAGCACTAATTAAGTACCCTCTCATTAAAGAAGAAAGTTTATTCCAATACTGATATACAAAACTTGCAGTAACAAGTTTACCTACTTCTAATGAAGTGGCCATAAATACGACAGACCAAAATGCTCCGGAAAACAATTTGGACAATCCGAATATAGAAAAAAATGCTGCATTGAATGCTACGAAAAATGCCGTAGCCCCAACTAACGTTGGGAATTTTTTAAATGATTCTAACATATAATATTAAATATCAACCTGCAGTTCTTTTTTTAATATTTCTAAGAAGATAGGACGGGCTTGTTTTTTCTCATTTTCACCCATATGATACCATTGCCAAGCTAAACTTTTATCAATCATCTCTATAGTTTTTTCTACAATAACATTTTTTTCTTTTAATATCGGTATCATAGTTTCATCATCCTCTATCTTCATATTAACTTCATTTGCTATATCTAATAATTCTGATAAGTTATTATTTTCTTTTGCTTCATTAGCTTTTTGAAACATCTTTTTATCACCACCTCTATCAGGATGTAGTTTAGTAGATAGTTTTTTAAATACATCATTTACAAGTTTACGTGGTCTCTTCCTTTCATTCTTAAATTTTTGTTTCTCAGGCTTTGGGATAATCTCAGAAAAATCTGTATGAAACAAAGGCACGGCTTTAGATTGGAATATGTAATTTTTCTCTTCGTGTACTGATTCTAAAAAAGTTTGCTTTGCTTTAAGTTTTTTTAGTTGGAGTATGTCATACTCATTCATTAAGCCCTCGCTTGAGTATCATCATCTCTCATTAAATAAATAAAAAGTTTATCCATATCTTCTCTGCTAAACTTATAATCTTTATGTCTATGAGCTAATATAGTTTGTATAAACTTAGGAAACAAAGGAAGTTTTGTTACAAACTTCTCTATATTATCAATTTTGTTTTCATCAAGAAAATCAGTTATAGTTACAAATCCGTCTTTCATAATAATAAATAGTTATAAGTCTTCCCATTCTGCCTCAATTATCTTTTCTACTAAGTACCACTCATTACCTCTACGTAGCACGGTGTCGGCTCTATACTGCTTCTTTAACTCTTCAGTTGAGAAGTGTACATCAGCCGACACTATGCCTTTAAGTAAATATAAATCTCCTTTGAGGGGGATTAATTTCACTTGATTTTAACTTTATTAACCTTTGGCTTTTTCGGAGCTATCTTCGGAATAGATATTGAAAGAATACCATCTTTAAAGTTCGCATCTATACTATCGCCATCAAGTTCTTCACCGAGGGTGAATGACCTTTTGAAAGAAGATGTCTTTAATTCTCTACGAATTACTTTAGCACCGTTATCTTCAGGCAAACCATGCTTGTCACCTGAGATGGTGAGGATGCCATCTTCAACTTCAATGTCGATATGTTTCTTATCAAGACCTGGAATCTCAGCTATTACGCCAACCTTGTCTTCATATTCATATACATTAACTTTTGGGTATGCAGAACCTTGCATTGGATTTACGCCAACTTGTTGTGCCATCTCAGGAAAGTGTTGTTCCATCATTTGGTCATACACTTTATCGAATGGTGATAAGAAAGCGTCTCTATCTATTTTGTGAAATATAGTCATTTTATTTCTCCTATTGTGTTATTCATTTGAACTAACGTGAATCCTCACTTGAGCGATTCGTTACTATACTATATACAAAAAGTGTACTAAAAAACATTTAGTGACTATCTGTCAGAATCTTACTTTCTAATTTGTAAATTCTACCTGATAGGTCTGTCACTTTGACAAAATTTTTAGTCATCCACGTTGGGTCCATAGTAAGAACTTTATCACCTTTGTATAAGGTTCCGTTATGAGAGAAATAAGTTTCCTTTAGATACAATTTCTGTTTCATTTCCAAGATGTGAGATTTTCTTTAGGTACACCCTGTATCGGTTCAACAGGTTGTCCTTTAAGATATTGTTTTAATAATAGCTTCTCCGCTTTGCGTCTGAGTTTAAATTCCTCGAAGGACTCATTGGCCAAACGTTTCTCTCCCTTTAATAAGGTAGAAATTTTGCGTCTACTCATTTGTAACCTCTTATTGTTTATTGTTTATTTATTCGGCTGAACCGGTAAGTATACCAACCCACTTGTGACAAGAACCAGCTAATGTCCCGTTGTGAATGGTTTGATAAATCACTCTGTTCGTACTCAATCCCTGTGCAATGTACTCATCAGTATCAAATTTACTTTGCTCTTGACGATTCCAAATATCTCTAACATCATCGCCCACTTGACAAGAAACAATAAAGTCGCTTGAACCGGTAGCGGTTAGGTCCACAGATGCTGTAGGATAATATCCTATTATCTGTTCTTTGAGTTTTGCAGCACGGTCGGCAAATGAACCTGAGAAGATTTCACTCCAACCATTAGGATGAGCGGAACTTGTGAAGTTACCGTTTTCATCGTATTTTATAATAAATTTATCAAACATTATTTACTCCTAAAGTAAGTTTATGTGTTCTAATATAAATATAATCTTATTTTCTTTTATACATTTTCTTTTTATCTTTTAGGTCAAAATCATCATTATATTCTTGTGTATTTGCGTGACTCCATTCTTCCATCCGATTTTGTTCTGTCATCAAAGAATCTTTTCGGTCAGCATATCCTCTGTTTGCTTTAACCTTAAAAAAATAATCTTTACTTTGAAACCTGTAATGATTACAATGTATAAAACTTTCTCCTGTAGGAGGCTTTCTCCACTTTACAAATTTAGATTGAGTCCACTCAGATATTAAATCATAATCATCTTTTAAATTTGAACTTGTAGTTCTACCTGTTACCCTGTGTTCGTGTAATCTACATTTAACTAAAGAACTTTTTCTAACAATAGATTTTACTGATTTTTGATGAGAACTTTGGGTAAAGAAATCGATAACACTTTCCGGTTGTGTTATAGATTCATTTGGAAACTTATTATGAAACTCAAGATTAGGTACCATAAGTTGATTAAACTCTGAACCACGTTCTTTCAGTAAATCTTTTATAGTTTTATATTTTCCTTTAGAATACATAAACTCATCTACATCAACTATAATAAACCATTCACCTTCGTTTTCATTAATCATTTTAGAATAGATGTTGGTTCCGTATTTATTATGAGGAGGCTTACACGTTAATTGGATACTTTCAGAATCATCAGTATACACTATAACATTGTCATATCGGTCCGTTATATGTTTATAGTCATCATCATTCCTGTTAGCACATAATATGATTTGGTCTACTCCTTCATCGAGGTAATGTTCAATCCATTCTTTAAGTATATGAGATTCATTCCGAAAACAAGCTACTACAGATAAAAACATTATGCTACCGTCATCCTGTCACACCAAGGTTGTTGTGATGAAACTACAGACCTATTATCACTTGAAATATATTCCCAAGCTAAACTGAATCTTGTTCTATCAGATTTATTTTCATAACAACCATGTACACTATTAATATTAAAGAACACAGCAAAGGGTGCCTCTTCAACGATATCAACTATTTCAAATTTATTTATAGTAGATTCATTTATCCATTTTATACCTTGCATACCACTATCTACATTATGTTCAAAGATACCATCGTTATGTGAACCTTTAGCAATACGTAAACATCCATTGTCCTTATTAGTATCTTCAAGATAAACAGCACACGATATTATTTCATTTGGATTACCGTTGAAATAAAAATTGTCCTGATGCATAAATGTAGATTGACCACCATTAGGTTCCATAGGGAAAAATTTACTGATATAAACATCAACATCATTACCGATATTACTTAAAACTTGTGCAGAGTCAATTAAGGTTTTATTAGAAGCAAGGTCGAGAAATAAAGGTTCATAAGAACACGCACCTTCAATCTTATTCATTGTTCCATTCGTATTGTATTTGAACCTTAGATTATCTTTACCACCTTTACTATTTTGATAATAGTAATCACAAACCTCTAAAAGTTTTTTATGTTCAGGTTCAGATATAAAATCTTTAACGATTAAATATCCATTATCTTTATAGAAATTATTTAATTGAGTATGCTCTTTTAAACTCATAGTCTTTTATAAACTCTTGGCTTTCAATACACATATTTGGACAACTATGTTTTGTACATCTTTGGCCATTAAATTGTAACCATCTACACGACCAAGTCTTTTCGAGTATGTCCTTAAAATTATATTCAATAGATAAATCTAACATTTGCTTTCTGTAGGTTCGTGCTATTGGAAAAGTAATATAATTAAATATATCTAATTGGTTAACCTCGTTATTTGAAATAGTATTATCTTCACGTAAATGCTTTCTTAATAATCGTGTTTCAGGACTAAAGTTTGAATAGTCATCATCAACAACCGTATCCATCCCACCACCATGGTTGTCATCACCTTCCATACCATATTGAAACATATCTTTTTTATAATTAGCATATTGGATTAAATAATAAACTTGATTAAGGTTACGTGGTGCTATCTTATGTGTATCAACTAAATACTTCCACTTACGTGTAATGTCATCTGATAATTCTACTTCCGTTACTAATTGTAAAGGTGATAGTAAATTTTCAGTATGTGGGAACTTATCTTTAATTGATGATTCAAGTATACCACAAACTTTTTTTTCTAAACTTCGAGTATGTCTTCCTGCAGGTAAATCATCACCATCAAGATTATACATATCAATATCAAAATCTAAATAATAAGGAGTTACCTTTTCTTTATCTATTATCAGTTTTTTACATAGTAGGAAAGTCGAATCAAATCCGGCACTCCAAAATATGTTATTCTCCGAAGACTTTCTTTTTCTCTCCGTGATATTCGTATGCGTGTCCGTTTTCTTTAAGTAATTCATTTACTGATTGTTCGTGACCTTTAACAAAAATTTCTCCAAGAACTCTTCCGTACTTACCACGTCCGTGTGATATAATACTAAACTTCCCATCATCAGAATTTTGTAATAAATCTTTAACGTATGCTTTCGCCGCTAATCCTTTTTCTTTTTCTGCTAAATCTTTTGTTCTACTTTCCCAAGTATCGACACCATAAAATCTAATTCTACTATGTACCCAAACATCAAATCCTAAATCAATCATAGCATCGCAAGTATCACCATCTACAACTCTATCCAACTTACAACTATAACCATGTTTATAAACTTGTTTTCCCATTGAAACTCTCCAACCTTTCGATTAAAAAACGTGCCCTAGGAGAAAGGAGTATAAAAGACCTAGGGCACTACCACCGTGAGTTTAACTACCATAAACTCACTTCAAAAATCTATCAATAATAAATAGACTAAAATTTCAAAAAACTTCCTTTTCGTTAATGTACAAAAAAAGGGCCAGGAAAAAAAAGGAGTAAAACCTGGCCCTTATAGAGAGTCTATATATTTAGACTCTTACGTTGTCTCCGCTATCCTCATCCTCAACATCATTGAATAGATTACCATCACCTTCTTCACCGACATACTTTTGAACCAACTGCTTGACAAAGGTTCTCTCTGAGTCAGCACCACCATCAGCAGAGTACTGAGGGTAGATACATACTTCAGCTGACTCCTCAAGTGAGAACCCGTCATACAAGAGACCTGCTATCTCAACAGAAGTTCTTGTTGAAACTCCTGAAGCAAAACGACCATTTTCAGAAACAGCCTCGACACGAGTCAAGTGAGCTATCTCAGCCACTTTACCTAACTCAGCCTCATTGACATTAGGAAACATATATTGTAGAAGACCTTTTTCTTCTGAGTCATTTAACAAGTCCATTTCAACAACAATGAATCTGTCCATCAACGCCTTGTCCAAAGTACGAGTCGCTGTGTATTCATTACCTATGTTTGCTGTCGCAATGAAAGTAACTCCATCTGCTACTTCGATAGTCGCCTGACCTTGAGCCTCATCAAGTCTCAAATATCTCTGACCTTGGTCAAGAACCGTCATCAAGATATTCCAAGCATCAGGATGAGCCCTTGTCAACTCATCAAGAAGAATTACAGCATTCTCAGTTTGAATCGCTTTGACAAACAAAGCCTCAGAGAAGTAAGTACCTTTCTCCTTGTCGAAGTGAGTATTACCGATTAGAGTTGCTCTTGGGTCTTGAGTCGCTCCAAGATTGAAATAGAAGTCAGGTCTGTCAAGAGAATTGACAAGTGACTTAGCGGCCATTGTCTTACCACAACCCGCAGGTCCTGTCATCATAATGTTACGACCACGAACAGCAGAACGAACTAAATACTTCCACTTCAATTCTTTCATCACAAGCGATTCAGGCTTTAGTGAATAAGAATTAGAAATGAAATTCATTACCTCTGCTTGCTCTTCAGGAACATCAACAGGTTCATCTGCAACAGGAACGTTAGATGCTCTATCGAACTCTTCTAACGGAACTTGTTTGATTTTAGAATTTTCATCTGCTTTGAAAAGAGCAGTACCATTACTAACTGCTTTCTTACGAGTACTATATGAGACCAAGTCGGTCACTTCATTACCCGAAGCATCAACAGCAATTAACTTGCCATTCACACTTTCAACTTTGATTATCATTGGATATTTATTCATTTGAACTCCTTTATTTTTTCTCTTTGAATAACATATAAATATAACACGGAAAACCTATACAGGTCAACCGGTTTTTTCAATTATTTTCATTACTTGGCAATCATTTTCTTATTGATAGTTCTTGCGACTGCTGATACATTTTCTACATTAACGTACTGAGCATCTGAACCATACATCCTCTTGAAGTCTTTTGATTCTCTACCATCTTCTTCAGAGTAAGTACCACCGATAAAGTAAGAAAGAATCTTGATACCATTTTTCTTCATTGTATCAATCTGAGACTTAGTGTGCTTAATCGCACCATCGTAGTAATATTCAATGTCATTGTTTCCGAACATTGGCATTCCATCTGAATAGTTCACGAAGTAAGAATCTTTACCTTTTGAATCACTAATGATAGACTTCATAACGGCCTCGAAACACAATCCTTCAGGAGTAGTTCCTGCTGAAGACAACATCCAAAACATAGACTTGATTTTTTGAATTGAATCTTTACGTGAATCATAAGCATTCAAGATGAATGGAAGCATTTGACCATAAGTATGTTCATTAGTAGTAGTCCTCAAACTAACCTTCACATCAATCCCTTCAATCATTGAACAAGCCTTCGCAACTGCTACTGCACTCACCATCGCTTGGTCAAACTTGTCACCACTCATTGAACCTGAAACATCAATAGAAATATGAATGAAAGCATCTGAATAATCTGTTTTGAAAGTATTAGAGAAAACCCTATCATTACCAAAACCTAACTCGGCAATCAATCTCCTGTCAATACGTCCTGTATCTCTACGAGTACTCTTGAGTGAAGTCTCCTCGTTACGTATCTTTAGTTTACGACCTAAGATAGTTCCCATCTGTAAACCTTTGTTGATGACCTCTTGCTTTCTTTCCTGATACCAAGTAGAAGTAGAAGCACACGGAATCAAGTTATTTTCAACAGCAGACTTAGACAAGTCCATTTCAATAACTCTTGTAATACCATTCCTACGATAATAAGAATTATCCTCATACTTCTCACCTGCTTCGTGAATCTTAGCCTCAGACTTGTCCATCGCATTGACAGCCTTCGCATCTTTTTTAGACAACTTAGTTTTACGTGGACCATCATTGATAAAATCTTTCTGCTTTGAAACAGCATTATCAATCATTTTCTTTTGACGGTCAGATAAATCATCGGATGCTTTAGCATCATCAGAAGGAGTCATCTCCTTATCACCTGAGTCAACTTCAGTACCATCACCATCACCACTACCGCCTTGAGAGTCATCACCTTCTTGACCTTCTGAATCTTCACCCTCACCATCTTGAGAAGCATCTTGAGTTGGAAGTTGATTCATAATAAATTCGTGAACCTCCTTAGCCAACTCAAATACTTCTTCTGTGTTAGAGAGTCGAGAAATATTTCTCATATCAATCATATTGTAAATCTCACGAAGTCCTGAAAGACAATCAAGATTACGATTGATATTAGTAAAATTAATTAAATGATTCATATAGTTTTCATAAGTCGGCTCATCCCAAACATTAGACTTGAGAGCTTTGTCAATGTGAAGAGAATGAAAATACTTATCATACATCGCATCATAGTAACCCATATAACCGGGAGCAGACTTGTACATATAAAAGTCAATCCTTCTGTCCTCAATGTAATTGGCGATAGACTTGATATTCATAATATCCTCATTAGGAACATTATCGTGTCTCATTTGAGCAAGAAAACTCTTGAGAGAATCGAAATCTGTTTTGACGATGTGAGATGCCTCGTGAAGAGCAAGTCCAACGGTTGAATCAAAATTCTTATCATTAACAGAACCACTCAACACAACTTTCTTACCATCAGTATAAGAATCACCACCACTTGTGAATTGAACAGGAATGTCTTGAGAAGTACAGATACGAACAAAGTTAGCAATGGCTCTACGATGAGCCGCTAACTGAACGATATCCTTACCTTTCTTTTTCGGTTTGTCTTCAGATGAATCAAAGTCATCAAAGATTGATTTAGTATCAAAAGAACTTCTCCAAAACGAAGAATACTTTGAACCTTTGTCAGTAAATTTATTAAACATAAAACTCCTTTTGTCTCTCATAACAACTAAATATAACACGAAAAACCAATACAGGTCAACCGGTTTCTTTGGTTTCTTTAAACATTTTATTACACAATATCTTTTGCTTATTGGTTAACAGAATCTTACGTTTCATTAGTTGTTCTTTCATAGAATAAGCAACTCTTCTGTTATAATGATAATTCTTGGCAGACTTATGTTCTTCACATAATATAAGTAAGGTATCTAATTTCTTTAATTGTTGATTACGATTAGATATAAAGTCGGCATCTTCAGAATCTCTACGTAACCATTTATTATACTTAACAAGAGCTTTATCAATAACATTCATCTGTTTAACGGATAACGTTTTAAATGGTATATTAGTTTTCTTCTTACGATAAGCGCCTTGGATAGAATGAAGTTGTTGTAACATAGAAGATAACATACGAGAATACTCGTTCGGCGGTTGTGGCATATAAAGGTTATCGGCGAGAACTTTACGCAACTCACGACAAATACGATGATTTTTTTCGTAATCGGTCTTATTCATATAGAGAAGTTAACAACGAAACTATATATAGGACAACCGGAAACTTCGTGGATACCTAAATATGTTTACCCATACACAAGGACACTACGATTCAAATCGGTTATACTCTCGGATGCGTTGAGATAAAGGCTTTCGTGAGTTCAACCATCTCAACACATCATTACGTGACTTGAATAACTTAGGTAACTTAATTTCATATAGTAAGATAGACTTCAGGAGCCTAATCATTAGTTTGCTGATATTTAGATAAGTCTAAATTAGGTAATGGCTTTTCTATCTTTAAGTCTTTTAACTTAGAGTTAGCTACCACTAACTTACTTCCTCCAACTATCTGTCCATTCTTAACGTGATATATAAAGAATACGGTCTTCCACAAACCAACACGTACTATACGACCTGGGTCTCCATCAACTTCAACAACATCGTCTTCGTTATAGTCATTACCCAAAAAAACCATTATACCATCGACTGCTTCTCGAATGGTGTTTTGAAACAGCAAGAACGCTATTCCACTTATAAGTAACCATGAATATTCTCCTACAACCTTTTGTAGCATCTGTTCCATGATTGTTTCCTTCTTGTATTTGGTTTCTATTCATATCAATAAATATCAAGTCCATATAAGAAAACTGCCCGTCTCTATTACGATTTTGTAGAAAAAGTAACCCTACAAAAAGTAGGGTTTTTCAGTTTCTGCGGAGCAAGGAGGACATTATTATTTACCATCCTGATGGGTATCCACTATTAACCCCCTATAGGAGAAAAAATAGTCCGCGATAGGAAAACGAGTTTGAGGTGCCTTTCCACCAATTCCCCCGCTGAGTTCACGAGAAAGTCCGTCCCCCTCTTAACCATGGAAAGAGGACCCTAACAGCCACCCCATAGTTTTGAAGGTTTACCTGTTAGCAGTCCTCTCTGTAAGACGTATAGTAAGTCCCTAACTCTCTACCACTTTCAGCACAAGGTAGTGTCTACCTTACTGAAGCTCCAGGACGGAAGCCGTGTTGTCTTGTCTGTCTTATATAGTAAATATAACACTTATTCTGTATATAGGACAACCTATATTTTCAGTTAGGTGCTTATTATTATTATTGCTACCACGCCTATTATATATAAAAAAAAGACAGAGAGCTACTCTGCCTTTTTTGTCGAAGTGATGCCTCACTCTCTTATTTTAATGATTCTCGCTCAAACAGAGGGAGTCGAACCCAAGATAGATATTCTCAATCTATCACCACCATCGGTCTGTCTGTCTCACCACGTTAAGAAAAGAGTTAACAATCCTTTCTTAGTCCGGGAACTGAATCTCTTCAGTAATCATCTCAATCAACATATGAATATACGGAATAAACCAATACAGGACAACCGTTTTCTTTATTTATTTTGCTCTCCATGGCCGTGAAACCTAATCAGAAAGCCCCAAATCCTTGGATTGTCCACTTGGATTAGAATAAAACTAAGAAAAGATTATCCTCGAGAGAAGAAAAAGGTTGTCCTATATAGGTAAAAAGTGTTAAATTTCGGGTTTTCAGCGGAGCCAAAAAAATTAGAACTTATCAGGCATAGCAATATCGCCCCATTTAAACTCTTCTACTTTCGGCTTGGCCTTGTCTAAATCGTC
>VMHT01183494.1_pt1 | contig 13192 bp, 25 predicted proteins | sample 4693611 | NCBI WGS metagenome assembly VMHT01 (sample SAMN12280063, study PRJNA550983) | marine metagenome | isolation source: seawater sampled from same location over 5 years 0.02-0.2 micron viral filtrate | place: USA: collected off the coast of southern California halfway between the port... ... | reverse complement strand
GAGATTTTTTTTCTCCTGCATATTTTTTTCCTAACTCATCTAAAGAAAAACGCATAGGACTATTCTCATTTACAATAGGACCTGCTATCATTGTGTCAATAATACGACCATGTACTTTCAATCCCATTTGATGTAGCCACCCTACATCATAGATAGCATTGTGAAATATCTTATCACATGGAAGTTCTAGAATTTTTTTAAGTTGTCTTGTAAAAACTTTTTCATCTAAGTTACCTCCACCTTCATGGCGAATAGGAAAGTAACCACACCAACCTTCAACAGCTATAGCAACACCAATAACATAACCTTTGCTGACAGCCCATCCTGGACCTATGCCAGTGTTTAATCCTATATCTCTTGTTTCTAAATCAATGGCAATTTGTTTTGCGTCTGATAAATCTGGTAGTCGTTCCGGAGGAGTCCACTCACTTGGTGGTTGAAATAATGGTATCTGAGTCATCTTCATTGTCCTGTATCTCACCCGCAATTGCTGCATATCCCGCCATGTCTATGTAACAATCCTTCGTGGGTCTATGTTTAATTCTTGCTATCTTTACTAGAAGCATACATATCGCTACATCATGTGCTGATATTTCATAATCTAAATAGGAAGACCAAAGCTTAGCAATGTTCTTATGATTCTGATACTTATCACCATAGTCATGTTGACGTTGACCAGTTACTATCTTTGCCGCAGTATCTAGATATTCTCTACTGTTCATCTTTCTCCTTATTGCTGATAGATTTTAAATCATTTCTCATAAGTTGTAAATCAAGTAATAATAACTTCATTTCCTTGTCTACTTTTTCTCTATTTAATCTAGGTAATTCAGCCCTTATTCTCCTTACCTGTTTCTCTGTAACATCTAATTGTTTCAACGCTGTTTCAATTGTAAACACTATGACCTCCAAAACATTTCTGTGAATTCCTTATCGGTTTGAGAGCGAACCAAATGCAATTCGTTTTTTGCTCGTGTCATTCCCACATAGAATACACGTCTCTCTACATCTTTATTTCTTCTATACTCTTCATCAACTTTAAAAGATAAGTCAGAAAATAATAAAACATTACTTGCTTCTCCACCCTTAGATCCATGGATAGTAGAAAGTTTTACTCTTGCCTCATGATTTAAATTTTGATTACGTCTCAACGCTGCTAATAAATAAGCTAACTTTGTTGGGGGTATTCTATCAAGGGCGTCATCCCACCTTAACTCCGGGGATAAAAGTAAACCATAATTATTTTTTAACTCTTCGTAAGTATATTCTTTATCTTCGTTAGCTCGTGGCATTGTCTTTGATCCATAACTAACTCCGACATCTACATTCATGTAATGATACATCGCTTTAATACCATCAAGCTTTACTGTTTTATTTTTTGTTAAACGAGTCCATGTATTAATAGCTAGTAATAAACGATCACTCACTGATTTAGAATTGTGTCGCTGATAAAATATACCTCTTGTCTTTAACTCTTCTTCTATCTTGTCTAGTAAATAATTAGTACGTGTAAGTATAAGCCAATCATCTTTTAAGAAATCTGTATTGGCGTAAGGATTAACACGTGTCTTTAATAAACCTTCACGGTCCGTGGCCTTCCAATCTTTATGTACCCTGTCGCCTACACGTCCGATCACGGCATTAGCTCTTTGTTGCACGGCTAACGGTACACGGTACGATTGATCAAGAATAATTCTGTTGCCTTTTAATTGTTTAAATCTCCATGGATGTGCGCCTGCCCATTCAAAGATAGCTTGATCATCATCTCCTGCGATGTAGGTGTGTGTAGAATTTTGAGATAAGATATCAACCATATTCCATTGCACACTACTAAGATCTTGTGCCTCATCAATGATAAGAAGTTTAAGTTTAGGTGCTTCTTTTCTTTTATTAAACTCTACAATCATGTCAGTGAAATCCATGAAACCGTTTTGTTTTTTATACTTCTCTAAACCCTTTGCTATCTTACGTAGCTTTAAAAAACCTCCAGGCAAATGCCCTGTTTCTTTTTGACAGAACTGATGTTCAAGACTCACATCTTTTATTCTTGCTAAGTCTATGATGTTAACAAACTTATCATCCTGCCACCCCATACCATAGCTGTCATATTTATTTGTGGGATTAGATAACTTTACATTTAACAAATCTGATACTTCTTTATAATCCGCATCGGACATTAACGACGAGTCGGTTAATCCTAACTCCATGTAGGCTAAACTATGTAATGTTCTAAAGTATTTAAAATCTTTTTTATCGTATTGTGGAAACCGGTTCACGGCACGGGTGATAGCTTCGTTCGCTGCTTTACGAGTGTAGGCAAAGTATCCTATTTGATTTGGTTGTATTCCTTTTGCCAATCCTTCTTCAACTATTGTTAAAAGTTTATGTGTCTTGCCTGTACCTGGAGGACCAAAAATTATATTTCTATGCATTCGTTTTGTCCTTTAATAATAACAACTTTTTGTTTTTTTTCATCAAACCAACAAGTATATATTCCTTTGTGTATACACTTACTAAGTTCAGCATACGCTGATGATTCTGAAGATTTAGCATCAAGTAAAATTATTTGATTGTTTTCTCTGTGATAAGTAACCATGTCTATTGGACCGGTACAAGACATATTTTTAAAAACATCCCAACCAGATTTCATTAAATGACTAATTATAATTGCTTCATTTATATCACCTGTTAATTTAGCATTGTTACCAATTTTTTTTCTCCAATCATTAACTTTAAATTCTTCCTTTTTTATTTTCTCTCTCTCAATTTCGTCATCTAATTTTGTTTGCAAAGTTTTCATTTGAACCATTAGATTATCAATAAATTCTTTTTTCATTAGAACGCCTCCTTCTTTTTCATGTCAGGTATATATAAATCTTGTTGCTCTATTTGTTTTGAAGGTACATACCATAGGTAATGAGTGATACCTTTAACTTTTTTTCTATGTGATCCTCCTCCTAAATCCTGCATAACTCTTGCGTGCATTTCTGTAGAAGTAAGAGCAGAAAATCTTTTCTTATTTAAATATTCTTTTAATGTTTTAGGTTGGAAGTATATCTTACCTTCATTCTCCCATGGCATTTCAATTGCTATCTCTTCCTCTCTATCTGATACACCTTGATCATAAATAAAAGAATACAGATAAGAATCAAACTGACCCCACTTCGTTATCTCCGGTGGTGTTTCTATTATCTCTACGTTCTCGAGTAAGCTTTGAATCTTTGCGGTCCATGCGGCAGGGCTAAGTGCATTAGGTAATTGTGTTAATGCATCCATACATTTCTTTCTGAACTTACGTTGATCAAAAAGTTCTTCTGTATTTAAAACTAATCGTTGCTCTTCAAAGTTTAAAAACCAAACAGGTTCATCTGAGTCATACTTTTGTAGATCAGAAAATTTACTTTCATACTCTCCACCTATTCCATATTTTCTTAAACGACATTGTGGTGCGTCACATCTTGAACACATTGGTTGGTCTTTACATTTGTATTGATAATCTTTTTTATCATGTTGGTTGATTGTCTTGGTTACTTGCGCATGACCAAGTGGTGGCTTCATGTATTTAAAATTAAATTCAGATATTTTATCTTGCCATTTCTCAGGCCATTTCTTTTTTGCATAGACTGCGTACTGATACAAAACATTATCTCTTCCACCTTCATCTATGCCAACACTAATTAAAGTTTGCAAACAAGGTGGTCCATCTTCTAGCTCCTCTACCTTCTTTACTTGTTTTGTTTTAAAGTTTCTTAACTTGTCTTCTGTAATTTTTCTCTCATCAACAAAAGAAAGAAACTCATCTAATGATAATGACTCTCCCTTTTTATCAAAGGCATAACGCATAGTGTCATCGCCTGCATGATAAGGTAAGTTTAAAAAGTTTCCTGTGTCTCCTCTGTCTGCTTGCAATTCAATTTGTTTAGGAAAGATTTCACAATCAGCATGACCTAACAAAGAAGCAAAGCTTGTTAATCTATTTCGCATTAGCTGTGCAGATACAACGCCATCTATAAATAAAAATAAATGTGCACCTCCACTCTTTGATCGACATGCAATCAAAGGTAATTTTAATTTCTCTATGTTACTAATTAATTTTTTGTGATCTAACGGATATGTATCTACATCTATACAACCCCACCTACACGTTGAATCATCCATGATAGGAACGATACCAAGGCTAGGATCTTTACCTGCAATGTGATCTATCCAGTGTTGTGGTGTTACTGGTTCTTTTTTTATAAAGGATTTACCCCCACGTTTACCGCTATCTTTTATTTCGCCCGGAACATATACTCCGTGTGCTCTTTCTAAACCTTTAAAAACTTCTTTAAATTTCTCTACACTCATTGTATCTTTCGTTGTTAATTAAATGAGGGCGAATAATCTTCCGATAGTTCGCCCTCACCAGCTGCCCTAGTACGGAGTAGCTTGCTCCGCCTCGGTCGCACTGCCCTCACCACGTTCTTGAGAAACCTTAGCCTCCCCTTTACTTACTGTTTCAGCAAAAGTTTTTGCTGCGGTGAAGAGAGCAATGTCCTTTTCGTTAGCTTGATCGAGTAATCTTTCAAAGCTAAAATCAAATGTATGCCATGTACCTTTGTCATTCTTTTGTTTGGCACTGTTGACTCTGAATAAACCAGAGAACATAGGCCACTCAGCAGGGATCACGGAACGAATTAAAGAATTAAATTTCTTACTTCGTTTATACCCTGTTGATTTAAGAGTGATGACACAAGGACTACCCAACATACCGTTCGATGACTGTCCTCCTTCATTAACAACATAGACAAAATGATTGGCACATGTTTCAATGTAGTTGCCATTCTCTAGTCTGTCTTTGTTTTGTGCGTCACGAGTAGTTTGCGAAAGTATGTCTGATGTAGCAGGATACACGTTTACAGGAGCACTACTTCCAGTACCTATGTTTGCCCATTCTACATACTCTCTTGCAAAGCCACATGGCATAACGAGAATACCTTTACTCCCATCATACAATTCTTCCGTGACGTTATTGTAGATCATTCCAGGCTTAGCACCTGCAACAGTCTCATCTGCTACCTCTGGTGACAGCGCCATTAAGACTTTAAGTCTTGGCGTTGCATAATCTTGAGCATCAATTGATTCGAAGCCCATAGACTTAAAGGTATCAAAAGAAGCAAGTTGTGCAACTTGCCCATTCGTCTTTTTAGTTACAACATTCTTTGTCATATCATTCCTTTTCATTTCAGTTTTCACTATGTAATTTTCACTTTGTTGGTTACATAGACACCAAATTTGTCTTCAGGAATATCAGATCCTTTTTGAATCTGTTCCTTGACAAATGCTTTTAGGGTAGAGGCATGAACACCGCTCTTCTGAATAGGAGCTTGTCCTTCATCACGCAAGCGTGAATACAATTCAGATGCATTGTCTTCTTCACCTCTTCCAAAACTACAGACAATATCATTTTTAATGATATCATCAAACCCATTATCTCTTAGCCATTTAAAAGCATCCGCTTTGTTGGCCTCACTTATGTGTGCTTTATATACTTCTTGTATCTCTACTTTAGATCCGGAACTAAGCGTGACTGCTTTCATTCCTATCTCATCTAATAATGTTGGGATCGATTCGTTCTCTAGTTTGAACTCTTCTTCTTCTAGTCTTTTTAGTTCTGCTTTTCTATCAGTAATTTTTTTACGAACAGTTTCTAACTGATCACAAAAGGTACCGACAGCTCTAAGCCTATCATCACCAGAGCCTTCTAGTTCTTGAATAGCTTTCTTTGATTCTTCAAATAATGACATATAACTTTCTCCATTTAATTAGTATCTACCTCAACAGGATAATATTTTTTTAAATGTCTATCCCACTTTAGCATTTTAAATCTATTACGATTCATACTTGCTGCAACAACTGCAACAGTTGCAATAATAGATGGATCGCCAAGACACAATATGTAATCATCATCAGAAAAATCTTTTAACTTTTTCTTTAGCGCATGCACTACAGGTTGTGAGCTGATCATCAATTGATCTTTACGTGGTAATAGATTTTCAAATTCTCCAAAGCGTAAAGCATCAGTGATATCCACCCCAGTTTTTTCTTGTACTACATATACTGTCATAACTTTCTCCTTCTACATATACGTATTGATTTTTAAAATGCAAGTGTTATATGTTTAACCTAGAAAGATTAAGGAGAAATTATGGACTATCCGTTTAAAACTGTGCCTTATGCACATCAAATTACTGCCCTTGAGAAGTCATGGGATAAAGAAAACTATGCCTATTTTATGGAAATGGGTACAGGAAAATCAAAAGTACTCATCGATAATATGTCTATGCTGTATGATCACGGCCATATAAATGGTGTTTTAATTCTTGCACCCAAGGGAGTGTATCGTAACTGGCAGCGCCAGGAAATACCGACGCATTTGCCAAATCACATTGAAGACTTCACGGTTGCCTGGACACCTACCCCTAATAAGTTAGAGAAAGAAATGTTGGAGAGTATTATTAAAGATCCAAAAGATCTGACGCTCGATATTTTTTTAATGAATATAGAAGCCTTGCATACACCTAAAGGATCACGGTTCGCTGAACGATTTCTTAATGGTCACCGAGCAATGATTGTTATTGATGAGAGTACCACTATAAAAAATCCGAAAGCAATCAGAACAAAGAACGCACTCAAGTTAAGTACGCTTGCAAAGTATAGAAGAATACTAACAGGCTCACCTGTCACAAGAGATCCTATTGATTTGTTTTCGCAGTGTGAGTTTCTTGATCCTGCTATCTTGGGTCATGCCTCTTACTATAGTTTTAAGAATAGATACACTGTTCAGGTTAAAACAAATGTAGGCACGCACGTATTTAATAAAGTAGTAGGGTACAAGAACTTAGGTGAGCTATCTGGTTTGTTGAATGCTCACTCTTACCGAGTCTTGAAAGAGGACTGTTTAGATCTCCCGGAAAAAATTTATACCAAACGACAAGTGGATCTAACGCCTGAACAAAAGAAGGCCTATAAAGAAATGAAAGAGTATGCCCTCACTTTGTTTGAAGATGGTAGTGTGTTAACAGCTAGCACAGTAATGACACAGTTGTTAAGACTTCATCAGATTAGTTGTGGTCATCTGATCATGGAAGACGGTGAGACAAAGATATTTAAAAATAATCGTATCACCGAGTTGATGGATATCTTAGAAGAAGTGGACGGGAAGGCTATCATCTGGGCTAACTATCGTCAAGACATACGCACTATCTATAATAATATTGCTAAGAAGTATGGCCCTGATACTGTGGCTACGTACTACGGGGATACTCCTGATGGAGAGCGACAGGATATTGTTCAACGGTTTCAAGATTCTAAGTCACCCCTTCGTTATTTTGTCGGTAACCAACAGACAGCCGGGTATGGATTGACCCTGACGGCGGCTAGTACAGTGGTGTATTATTCGAATAACTATGACTTGGAGAAAAGAATACAGTCGGAGGATCGTGCACACCGGATCGGTCAGAAAAGTAATGTGACCTATATAGATCTGATTGCTGAGAAGACAGTGGACGAGCGAATAGTAAAGGCTCTTCGTAATAAAATCAACATCGCAAGTACAGTTTTAGGTGAAGATTTTAAAGAATGGTTGACTTAATCTGTTATATGCTTATATAATAACTTAATACAAAGGAGAAAGTATGTATATTGATAAATATAATATAGAAAACTATGGTTCCATATGGAACAACGGCAAAGAAAAAAAGAATCAGTTGGTTGGTTCGGTGTCTGGTCACGATCTAGATATTAAAAAAATTATTCATATCCTTGAAGAGTATCATGAAACTGTAAATGGTGAGTACCCTCTTAAGGATCTTGATGTCAAGATAACTATAAGGGAAAGAAAATAATGGACACAAGTAAATTTAAATCTGTTACGATCTCGATTGAAACTTGGAAGATGCTGCATGAGTTGGCTGATGCTGAGATGCGATCTGTTAGTCGAACGATAGAGTTTCTTGTTAATAAATATAAACAAGAACAGGAGAGCAACGATGGGTAAAGTAAAAGCATTACTCATGGAGATGGAAGAGGACGCTGAGGGTATGTCTGCTGAAGAGTGGGCAAAGAAGTGGGGTCAAGAAGAACTTTATATCTGGTCACGTATACAGTGGGAACTAGGTAGAGAGAATGTTGACGAACAATTCTTGGCGATGGCTAAACCTGAAGGGTCTGCATAAGAGTGCGTCTCATTAGGCTTGGCTTAATTTGTTTGACGGTGGTGGTGTGTGTATGGATCGTGGTCCTGCACTCACCCTTCAGGATGTATGTAAATGATTGCACAAAGAATAGAGTGTACAGTCAAGAGTATTGCATTTGGATGTACATGGAAATGAGAAAGGAAGAATCATGGCTAAGAAAAATCCTCTTAGAGTTAGGCTCATGAAAGAGTATGAGAAGGTATCAAAGTCTGCGGTGCGTGAACCCCGGAACGGTAAAGAAATGTTTACTCGCATGAGGTGGGAGCGATTGCATAAAATTATAATGAGGAGGTATGCATGAGGAGTAAAGTTGAAAAAAAATATACAGACAGGGATTTAGATTTGATTGAAAAGTTAAAAGAAAAATTTTCCTACACACAGATTGGTACTATCTTTGGACGCAGTAAGAACTCTGTACTGGGAGCTGCTTACAGACGTAAGTTAAAGAGAGGTCATCAAGTTGTTAAGGATACAAAACCAAAAAGAAGAAGACATGAAAAGATTACAAAGTATTATGATACGCATCAAAGGAGTTGGTAATGATATGTTATAATTGTAAAGGAAATGGGTATGTTAAAATTAGATTCGAAAGTGAGGAAGCCATTGACCAGTGTAAGGTTTGTCACTCACAAGGGGAGATCAATGAAGATAAGTACTATCACCAGACCTGGACAGAAAGGGCTAACGATTCCGTGTCAATCTATTACGGACCACCGCTCGATCCCGACTGCTTCAAAAACTACAAGATTTCGGGAGAGTAATCCCGTTGTAAAGTTTGAGGGAGAACCGCCGTTCTAATCCTCAAAGATAGGGGCTGATTCCTCCGGCCCCTTTTCTATTTACTTTTCTTATAAAATAACTTAAAATCACGCACGAACAAACAAAGGAGATCTATGAGCATTAGATTGCCCGATAGTCCGGTTCGGAAAATTCATGAGTGTCTAAAATGTGGCACGGTTTCAGTAAAATTTTGGAAGGATCAGTACGATTGCACGTACAGTAGAGAAGAATGGTCTACAATTTTAGCTGAAGGTGAGGTCATTTTACAAAAAATACTAGGCCCTGTGCGTGAAGATCCGAAGTTTTTTATAGAGTAGTAAGATGTTTTAAAAGTTTTTATTAATAATATTTTATTAAAAACTTTTATTTTGAAGTAACCAAGTAACTTTAACTCTTAACTCTATGAAATATAACAATAATAGAGGTTACTTATACGGTAACTTACAGTTACCTGCCTTGTTAAATAAGTAACCGATAAAATTATTTGTGTTTTACTTTTAAAACAACTATATACTTTTGAGAAAGTACACTAAACTAAACGCATGAATAAAAGATTAACTGTTAAACAAATCAAATTTGTTAATGAATTAGTTAGAGAAGATGGTTCAATCACCCCCACCGAAGCTGCAAGAAGAGCAGGATACTCTGTTGATAGAGCAAGAACTACAGCATCTGAGCTGCTAAACGTCCAACGTAACCCTGAAGTAGTCCGATATTTTGACGAACTCAAAAAAGAAATGCAACACAAAACTGCAGTCACTTATGATCGCCATGTTAAAAGACTAGATGATTTGTCCCGAGCAGCACAGGAAGATAAAGCTTGGTCTGCCTCTGTTCAGGCAGAAAAGAACCGAGGTCAAGCAGCAGGATTTTATAATCATACTCAAAACATACATACGCTAAACTCCATAGACACCATGAATCTGGAGCAAGTACAGTCCAGATTAAAAGATATACGCAAACTGTATGGTGATATTATTGACGCTGACTTTACAGAAGTACCTGAGATTGAACAAAAAAAAGAGGGCTAAATAGCCCCCTTCCCCATGTCTTCTTCAGTTGCAATATAGTAATAGCTACTTGTACATTTTGGACAAACAACAACAGCCTCCTCTTCATATTCCATGTCTACTTCTCCATAATCAAGCGACAAGTGATTACAGTCCAGACAAATATTGTAAACATCATCTGATAATACTCTATCTATTTTCATGGTGTATATATTACCTCCTCATCAGTTAGTTCCCTCATCTTAACTTTGTATGCTTTTAAAAAATCTTTTAATGGCATATCAGAATTTTCTAGATGAGCTAGGTGTAGGTTCTTGTCATAACTGTAAATAACAAAAGCCTTCTCATAACAATTCATTAAAAATGTTTCTTGTTCTTGTTTAGAATTCATCGATACCCTCCTCCATAAATAAATCTATTTTTTCTTTAAGGTCTGCACTATCTTCTGCTAATGCTAAGTTGCACCAACTATCTTTACTAACTTCGTAGTTATCAATATTACTATTCAACCATTTGATAATGTGTTCTATACATTGACTGGCTAAGTCATCACTATTTCTCATTCTATCTCCTGTACATCTGTTATTTCATTTGTGCCGTGATTACCCACTTCCCAATCTACATATCCTGTTCTTGATATATTTTCGTATGCTTTTTCTTCTGCTTGTTCTTTGTTGTCTGCTTCAATAATTTTTTCCCATGTGGCTTCTTCCCACATAATAACTCTAAACTTTTTCATCTTAACTGTCCTTCCCTTTTAAAGTAATCAGTACCTTTAACAGTAGTCTTTCTATCATTAGCTAACCAACCAATGACACCATAGTATTGTGTGTTATCAATGTGCAACCACACTAAACTTTTCTTTTTCTTTTTAAATAATCTAAATAATTTTTTAATCATACTTTCTCCTTTTCTTTGCCGAAGTGAACTAGCTCGGCTACTAGCTGAGAGTGTGAGGCTCCTCAGATACCTGGAGTTTTAGGTTAACGACTTACAACTCTAAAAATTGTCGCTCTCTAGTTTCTGCCCACTACATTCCCTTTGGAACACTTGCGTTGGGTTTTGGAAGCCATAAGGTTCTCCTCCACTAGAAACTCTTGTCTAATTAATAGCCTCCTTCTATTAATTCTTTTAACTCTTCCTCAAGCCATTCGTCTGCAATGACTTGTGCCTCTTTCATATTCTTTGCTGAGTAATCAGTAAAACAATTTAAACTTGCCCCACCTTCAGAAAAAACATTGTAAGTTGCTGAACCATTCCATTCTATTTGGATTTCATGTTCAGGATATTCAAATAACATTCTGCTTTCACTTTTTATTTTTGACATCTAAAATAGTCCTTTCCTCTTTTTCAAGTTTTCTCATTCTTTCAATAACATAACTACTAATTTCAATATCAAATTCAAAAGGATTAACCTCTTTCCCATTGTCAAAATCATAAACAAAATCGTTTAATGTTTCTTGATCCTGCATATTTATTTGAGTATCAAATTTAAGTTGATATGGAAAAGGTTTATTAGTTGCTAAATCAAGTGCATAGTCAGTATTGCCCTTTTCTATAATCCTAGACTCTAAATCTAATTTAAACATACTGCTTAATTTATCACTAACGGCTAAAGCTACTGCACAATAAGTACAATTTTCTGGACTGCCATCTTTGATATGTTTTTCTTTTACTTGTATTTTAATTCTATTCATAGGCATTGTATTTTATCCTTTGTTTAAATGATTAATTATTCTTACAACTATTTAAAAGATTATACAAGACATAAAGGTATAAATTTTTATCTTTTTTTATGCTACTATTTATGGAATTAAATGTTACGCAAACCAGAGAGAAAATTGTGGTATCTGATAAAAGAAAATACACCACAGATATTGTGGAATAGGGTAGAAACTACAACGATTAATGGCTTTCCTGATCTCGTTGGATGTCATAAAGACTGTGGCTTTTTTACAGTTGAATTGAAAGTATCTAATCGTAGCAAAATCAAGCTGTCTCCTCATCAAGTTGCATGGAATTATAACCACGCATTAAAAGGTGGTAGCTGCTTTATTATAGCCACCCCCCTTGAACAAAGCACCCTAAATATCTATGGAGGAAGGCAGAGTATTGATATATCAAACAATATCCATGAGCCGTTGATCGTGTTCCATAAACCATTCGACTGGGGGAAGGTCGTTGAGTTCTTGACACGCTAAACACACACCAACGAAGAGGAGGGCAAACACTAAACGCACACCACCGAACACTAAACGCACACCACGATCCGTGCTTCTTGGTACACTAAACTGACACAAGGGGAAACCCGCCGAAAAAAAAATAAAAAAAACCGAGAAAGTTTTACCCTTCTCGGTACTTGTTGATGATCCACAATATTGGTTTAATGATAAGTAAGTATAGTAATATAATTAGAATGCATTCAAATATAATCACTCTAATGTTTTTCATATGAGATATTTTTGATGTTAGGATTCCAACACGCCCGGCAATCCAGGCACTGACCGCCCTGCTTGCTTGCATTGCAAGCGCTGCCAATTGGTTTAACGCCTGGCGTATGCACCGTGCTTGAATGCTCATGAATATTTGAAGGCGCCCCGTTAATCATTGTTGCGCTCAATCGTATAACAAGGTTTGAAGGTATCGCCCCGCCCTGGTCCTTGTAATCTTTTACAATTTTATTTTCACGTGTTGGTAGCCAGTGTTTTATACTTGGCGTCCCTGCAGCTACAGCGCAGATCTTGCGCAGGTGGTCCAGGCTTTGTATATCTCCGCTATCATGCCATCTAAAATAATTCTTTTCATAGTGTGTTATTAACTGGATCATGGCAGGCACCCAGGCAGGAGAATCAATAGACGCCAGGCGGCGGGCGTGGCCCGTCTTCACGGATGGATAAAAATAATTAGCTTTCATTGCGTAACAATCAAAGCACACTGACCCCGGGACCTGCTGCAGCTTGCCGCCTACTTTGCAAAGCTTAGCGCTCAAGCCGTAAGTATAACCCGGCATTTTTTTATTACAGTTACTAATACCGCCGCCGGTCAATTCCTTAGCTTTTTTTAATGTGTACATTTTTTTACTTTCTTGTTGACTTGTTAATATATCTGTTATAATCTTTTATAATAATTAATCAAGAAAGAAAGAAGGTTAATATGTTAAAAAAT
>VMHT01131572.1_pt1 | contig 13193 bp, 21 predicted proteins | sample 4693611 | NCBI WGS metagenome assembly VMHT01 (sample SAMN12280063, study PRJNA550983) | marine metagenome | isolation source: seawater sampled from same location over 5 years 0.02-0.2 micron viral filtrate | place: USA: collected off the coast of southern California halfway between the port... ... | reverse complement strand
AATCCAAAAGATAATGAACCTAGTGGTATTAAACTTCCTTACGTTGTTACTGTGGATAAAAGTTCTAATACTGTTTTATCTGTTTACAGAAACTACAACGAAGGTGACCCTTTAAAAAAGAAAAACGAGTATTTTGTACATTACAAATTCTTACCGGGCCTAGGGTTTTATGGCTTTGGTTTAATTCACATGATTGGTGGTTTGACAAGAACCGCAACATCCGCTTTAAGACAGTTACTAGATGCGGGAACACTATCTAACTTACCTGCTGGTTTTAAATCTAGAGGACTGAGAATACGAGATGACGATCAGCCTTTACAACCAGGTGAGTTTAGAGATGTAGATGCACCAAACGGAATTATCAGAGAAGCTTTAATGCCTCTTCCATACAAAGGACCTGATCAAGTCTTAATGCAACTTTTAGGTTTCTGTGTTGATGCAGGAAAACAATTTGCTGCAGTAGCTGACATGCAAATGTCAGAGATAGGTAGTTCACAAACTCCTGTTGGAACAACAATGGCACTAATGGAACGCGGCACAAAAGTCATGTCTGCTGTTCATAAAAGATTGCACTACGCTCAAAAGAAAGAATTCAAATTACTAGCTAAGATATTTAAATTAGTCTTGCCTCCTGTCTATCCTTACAACGTGACTGGTGGCCCAAGACAAATTAAGATGAAGGACTTTGATGACAGTATAGACATCTTACCTGTATCAGATCCAAACATCTTTTCTATGTCACAACGTGTGACCTTAGCACAAAACCAATTACAACTTGCTCAAGCAGCACCTCAAATGCACAATCTGTATGAAGCTTATAGAAGAATGTATATTGCTTTAGGTGTCAAAGATGTTGAACAAGTTTTACCTTTACCAAAAGGTCCAGAGCCACAAGATCCTGCTATTGAACATAGTGTTGTACTAATGGGTCAACAACTCAAAGCTTTTCCACAACAAAATCACGAACTTCATATTAAAGCACATAGATTATTTTTATCTTCCGTTCTAGTAAAATCAAATCCTATGGCTGTTGTAAATTTAGTTTCTCACATTAATCAACATGTTTCTTTTTTAGCTACCATGACAGTAGATCAAGCTTTAGTTGGTGAAGCAGAAAAATTAAGACAAGAATTTGGAGAACAAATACCACCAGAAAAAATTATGGAATTACAATCTCAAAGACCTATGCTTATAGATACTGAGATTGTTAAGATTACAGAACAAATGGTGCTTGAAGAAGCTGAATCTATGCAAGATCAGAACATGGATCCTCTTGTTTTACTTAAACAACAAGAATTAGCACTTAGACAGCAAGATTTAGAGATGAAAGCGCAGTCTGAAGGTGAAAAACAAGGTCTAAGAGAGAATCAATTTGACTATAAACAAGATTTTGACGCTATGAAGCTACAAAAAGACTATGATTTAGCAGGTTTACGTGCAGATGTAGCTTTACAAAGAGCAAATACACCAAAAGGAGGTGAAAATGTTTAATTTATTAGTAGGTCCCCTATCAAGTTTGGTGGGAAACGCAGTAAAAGGCTTTGTTGAGACTAAAAAAGCAAAAGCAGACCTAGCTTTAACAGAAATAAAAGCTCAGAAGTCACTTAAAGAAGCTCAAATTGCGGGAACAATTGGGTGGGAGGCCAGTGCGGTCGATCAAATGAAGGGTTCTTGGAAAGACGAGCTAATTTTAATATGCCTGTTGGTTCCAGCGGTAGCAGTATTCATCCCCGGATGGACTCCACACATTAAAGCAGGTTTTGAGGCACTACACTCCTTACCTGATTACTACAAACATCTTTTATACATAGCCTGTTCAGCAAGTTTTGGTATAAAGGGAGCAAAAGGGGCTATGGGCCTTATTACTAAGAAAGGTAAATAATGACAATACTAGAAAACGAACTACCTGATAATCTTTTAGGAAGCACATCAACTATAAAATTCACTTTAGATGACACAGGATATGTAAAAATTGAAAAAGACTTCACTACAGGTGGATGGGATGTGGATGTTACAGGAACAATCACTGATCCAGACGGAACAACTTGGCAAATGGAAGTAAAAACTTCTGCAGGTTCTGATCACAACAAATCAGGGGTAGCGACAGGACAATCAGAAGAATTCACACTTAAAACTAACTTTGATAAAACAACTGTAACCTTAAAACTTTGGGCTGAAAATGGTACTGCCTCTGCAGGAGCTGTTGGTCATATAAGTTTAAAATATTAGTGACAACGAAGTGTGTAAAATGCGATTGCATTTGCCACTGTGGTTCAACTTGTATGTGTGAATGTGCAGTATGTGAACATGAAAAAAAAGAAGCTAACAAAGACAGTCCCCCCGAAGAAGGGACCTACCCCACAAGGCTTGCAAATAAATTATAAAAAGATACAAATAGTTAAGACAAACAAATAAGGAACTTAACTATGAAACACGCCTACTTTAAGATACCTGGGTGGTTCAATTACTCCGAGACATATGACATCATTGTAGATGCAATACCAGAAGATGGTATTATTGTAGAAATTGGATCTTTTCTTGGTAGATCAACACATTACTTAGGAACATCATTAATGAACGCAGGTAAAGAAGATGTAAAAATTTATTGTGTTGATACTTTTGAAGGTTCTTCAGAACATGCAAATATAAAATTACCTAAAGACTTTTCTTCTATATTTAGAGAGAATTTAAAATTCTTTATTGGAAGAGATATGGTCAGATTATGTCAAGGCAGATCTGATGACATAGCCATTTTAGAAAGGTTTGAAGAAGCAACAGTTGATTATGTTTTAGTTGATGGTGCACATGAATATGATGCTGTCAAAGAAGATATAATTAATTGGTGGCCAAAACTTAAACCTAATGGAGTAATGTTTGGTGATGATTACTCTCTTACTTCAGTTTCGCAAGCAGTAAAAGATGGTTTGGGAGCAATACAAGTTGAATCTTATGGAGCCAATAAAGGTTTTGAACAAACTTGGTATTCTGCAAAGAACGGAGAGAATAAACAGTTTGAAAAACTTATTCCTGGTGTCAATACATACACATGAGTCTCTTTGTAATACACAACTATCAAAAAGAACTCAAAGCTGTAAAAGATCAGTTGTTTGATCATTTGACACAAGGGGTTGAAAATTTCGAAGAATATAAGTATATTCAAGGAAAGATACATATGATTGACATATGCCAACAGGAACTTTCTCGCCTGCTGGAACAAGAGGAGAAAATAGATGACTAAAACTTTATACGTGCCAGATCACGTATTAGAAAAATACAAAAATCCTAATGAGGGTGTCGACCCTGATAGGAAAGAATTACAAAAATTACCACAACCTGTTGGATGGAGAATCTTGGTCTTACCTTTTAAGGCTCAAGAAAAAACCAAAGGTGGTGTTATACTTACAGACAAGACAGTTGAGGACTCTCAACTAACAGCATCGGTCGCTTTAGTTTTAGCAACAGGACCAGATGCCTATAATGATAAAGAAAAGTTTCCTAATGGACCTTGGTGTAAACAAGGCGATTGGGTCGTGTTTGGCAGATACGCAGGATCAAGACTTAGAATAGAAGGTGGAGAAGTTAGGTTACTCAATGATGACGAGATACTCGGAACAGTTGAATCACCTGAAGATGTATTAACAATTATTTAACATGGGAGGTAAACCATGCAAACAGAAATAACATCTGGTCAAAAAGAAAAGATGGTCGATCTTGATACCTCGGGAGAGGGTGCCGAAGTAGAATTAGAAGATAAAGCACATGGCACAGTCAGTCCTGAAAAGTATGAAGAAGTAAAGACTGAAGAAAAAGATCCACTAGATCCAAAAGTTGAAGTTCAAGAAGAACAACAATCTGAGGAAATGGATCAATATTCAGATAAAGTAAAAAAACGAATTGATAAATTAACATACAAGATTCGTGAAGCTGAAAGAGAAAGAGAAGCTGCTCTTAGTTTTGCTCAAAACGTGCAAAAAGAATTATCAGACGCAAAGAAAAAAACTTATGACATTGACAAAGGTTACATGTCAGAAAGTGAAGTTCGTAATAAGATGGCTGCAGATCTTGCACGTCAAACTCTTATACAAGCTAGAGAAGCGGGTGATTATAATAAAGAAGAAGAAGCAAGAGCTGCTTTAACAAAACTTGATCTTGAAGCTGAAAGAATTCGAGTTACTAAATCTAAAAAAGAACAAGAGTATGAAGATTTCCAAAAAGAATTGGAACAGGGGCAGAAACAAGCTCCCGCACAAGAACAAAGACCACAACCTTCATCTAAAGCATTAGCTTGGGCTGAAAAAAATACTTGGTTTAGGTCTGATGCGGATATGACTGATTATGCTCAAAGAATTCATCGAGGATTAGTAGCAGAAGGATTTGACACGGAATCAGATGAATACTATGATGAATTAACCAATAGGGTTAAAACAAAGTTTCCAGAGTCTTTCCAAGGCTCGGATCAGGCTACCAGAAGCAACAAACTCGCCCAACCAGTTGCCTCTGCATCAAGGTCTGCAACCAGTGGGCGCAAATCTGTTAGGTTGACTCCTAGTCAGGTAAAAATAGCTAATAAGCTTGGAGTTCCTCTAAGCGAATATGCTAAGTACGTTTAGGAGGTACAACATGACAGATACAAAAACACCAAGAAGTGCACAAACAAGGGCAACTGAGGAAAGAAGAAAACCTTGGAAGCCACCGTCTCAATTAGACGCACCACCATGTCCTGATGGATATAAGCAAAGATGGCTCCGTCATCGTGTAAATGGGGCAGATGATACTAAAAATATCAATGCCAAACTCAGAGAGGGTTGGGAGTTAGTGAGAGCTGACGAAAACGACAAAGACCTTTACTCTGCTTACAACGGAAGTATCAAAGCTTATGAGGGTGTCATCAGTGTAGGTGACTTGCTATTGGCAAGAATACCAACGGAGATTGTTGAAGAGCGTAATGCTTATTTCAAACGCAAGACTGATCAACAGACTGAAGCGTGGGAAACAGATCCGTTAAAAGAAGAACATCCTAGCATGCCTATCAATTCCGATAGGCAAAGTCGTGTGACTTTTGGAGGTCCTAAGAAAACCAACTAAGTCACTTTATAATAAAGGAGATGAACGATGGCAAATCAATCTGGATATTACGGATTTCGTCCCGTGAAAATGCTCGGTGCTGCTTACAATGGTCAAGGTCAAAGTGAGTACACTATTGCTAATAACGAGGCATCCGCAATGTATCAAGGCGATCCAGTAATACTGGTCGCAAACGGAGCTATTGATGTCGGTTCAACTGCTGGTGCTGAACTAATTGGAGTTTTTAATGGTTGTGAATATACTGATCCTACTACAGGAAAGCCTACTTTTTCAAATCATTATCCAGGCAGTGTCGCAGCGGCGGACATCAAAGCATTTGTTATAGATGACCCGAATGTAATATTCGAAGTCAAATGTGACGATAATAATGCAGCGCAAGCACAAGTGGGTACAAACTGCAACATCGCAACATACAGCGCAGGTTCTTCAATAGATGGAATCTCAAATGTTGTTGTTGATGGTAGCACTTTTACTACTAACGCAGGCGGCAACTTTAGAGTAGTGGGTCTATCAACTGATGTTGATAACAGTGATTATTCTGCAGCAAATGCAGCTATTCACGTTAAGATTAACTTACACTCTCTAACAGACACAACAGGTATATAGGAGGTTAAACTATGGCTATATCTAGAAGTCAACTCGTTAAAGAGTTAGAGCCGGGTTTAAATGCACTATTTGGCCTGGAGTACGGACGTTATGATGCTGAGCATACCGAAATATTTGAAACAGAAAATTCTGATCGAGCATTCGAAGAAGAAGTAATGTTATCAGGTTTTGGTAATGCAAGAGTAAAGTCAGAAGGTGGATCAATTGTTTATGACAATGCAACAGAAACCTTCACAGCACGTTACACACATGAAACAATTGCACTTGGTTTTGCAATCACTGAAGAAGCTGTTGAAGATAACCTCTACGACAGAATCTCAGCAAGATACACAAAATCACTTGCTCGTTCTATGGCAAACACCAAGCAAGTTAAAGCTGCTAACGTATTAAACAATGCGTTTGATGCTAACTTTACTGGTGGTGACGGTGTTGAGCTTTGTTCTACATTGCACCCAACTGTAGCAGGTACACTAGCTAATGAGCTAGCAACTGCTGCTGACTTAAATGAAACCTCACTGGAGCAATCATTAATTGATATTGCTGCATTTACTGATGAGAGAGGTTTACTTATCTCTACACAGGGAAGAAAACTTATCATTCCTTCAGAGCTACAATTTGTTGCTGACAGACTTATGGCTTCAGCAAACAGAACAGGCACTGCAGACAATGATATCAATGCACTTAGAAATATGGGCATGCTTCCTGAGGGATATGTAGTAAACCACTACTTAACAGATAATGATGCATTCTTCATCAAGACTGATATTCCAAACGGTTTCAAGTTATTCCAAAGATCCCCAATTAGAACATCTATGGAAGGTGACTTTGACACTGGTAACGTAAGATACAAAGCTAGAGAGAGATACTCATTTGGTTTCTCAGATCCTAGATGTGTATTTGGTTCTCCAGGTGCTGCATAATCATTTAACCGATAACTAAATTTAAAGGGGCGTATGTCTTTGACTGCGCCCTTTTTTTATGCTTATATAAAACTTTATTAACCCTATGACCCTTCGGGGACTATTTACAAAAAGGAGATAGACATGGGAACAACTACATTTTCAGGCCCAATTAAGGCTGGAACAGTAAGAGAGGGTGCAAGCGCAAACGCAGGTTTTACCCTTATGGCACAATCAGCAGTAATTGATATTATTGGTGCTACAAACACAACAACAATTGGTATCGTACCAGCAAATTCACAGATCGTAGATGCTATACTTAATACAACAACTGTATCAAACGATGGTGGAACTGGCGTAGTGCAAATCGGAACAACAGCCGATCCAAACGCTTTTATGTCAGACACAAACGTTAAAGCATTAGGTGTAACACACACTGGAGGCACAACTTCAGCCGCTAATGATGTTGGTACAAGTGATGTAACCTGTACTGCAACTTACACAGCAGGTAACGGTGATGGCACAACAGGTGTTGCTACAGTAACTATACTTTATGTTCAGAACAACAACTTAGCATAGTACAAGTCTAGGAGATAATATGGCAGATACAGTAACAGGACCACAAATCTTACAAGAAAACGACAACAGAGCTACAGTTAAACTTGTCGTTGTGTCAGATGGTACGGGCGGTACTACTGTTATGGGTGATGTGTCAGCATTAGCTGCAAATAATTCAGGTCAAGCTGTTGCAAGAATTTCAATTCAACAACTATGGTTTAGTTGTTCTGAAGGAGATGGTGGTAACGCTTATGCTCGTCTGGAATATGAAGATAGTGATGGAGATATACCTATAATTACATTAATTAGTAGTGGTAACTTTGATTTTAGATCGTTTGGTGGACTACCATCAAACACAAGTAGTAACTCAAATCAAAATGACATTCATGTATTTATTCCATCAACAGCAGATGCTGGTAATACATTCAGCATAATAGCAGAGTTCAAGAAAATCTATTAGGATGGCAGATAAGCAGCCACCTAAAACTAAAAAATATTTCCGCTCCACCAAAAGTGGGGCGGGAATGACTAAAGCTGGTGTTAAGAAATACAGAGCTGATAATCCTGGTTCTAAATTAAAAACAGCAGTTACAGGTAAAGTTAAACCGGGCAGTAAAGCTGCTAAAAGAAGAAAATCTTTCTGCGCAAGAAGTGCAGGACAAATGAAAAAATTTCCCAAAGCTGCTAAAGATCCTAACTCTAGGTTAAGGCAAGCAAGAAAAAGATGGAGATGTTAGTGAAACAACTTGCAATTATATTACTTATATTCACAACTGTAGCTATTGTTACAGATTCCTCAGCAAACACCAATACCGTGTCGTCAACAGTTTTAAACAACGCACCTGCTACAGCAAATGCACCGACCGTCCTCAACTCAAATTCTGATATTTGCAAAATCGGTATTGGCGGAAGTGTGCAAAATAATATTTTAGGTGTAGCTACAGGTTACGTCATCACAGATGAATTTTGTGAGCGTGTTCGCACTAGTCGCGCTCTTTATTCCTACGGCATGAAAGTTGCGGCCGTGAGTTTGTTGTGTCAGGACCATCGTGTCTGGACGAGTATGAAAAATGCCGGGACCCCGTGCCCTGTAGACGGTCTCATCGGGGCTGAAGCCGCTTCCTATTGGGAAGAAAATCCTGAAAAAATTCCAGAAGGATCTCCTTATAGAGATGATTATCTACAAGTAAAAAAAGAAGAAACAAAGGAGTTTAGTGATGCTAGCCAAATTGCTCTTTATAAAGTTATGTTTATTATTACTACTGGCCTCCTCTTATTCTAGAGCAGACTGCCTACCTGATACTGAAGGACTCTGTACCCCTGGTGTAACAACCACGGAAGATACAGAAATTGACATTACTGAAGAAGATCTAGGCACAGAAATTGTTACAACCACTGTAACTACTGTTACTAATACGGAAGTAACTGTCACTAACGAAGACTCAGGTAATATTCTAGATGGTACAAACGGATATGTGAGTACAAGTAACGAAGGAGACATGGATATTGATTGGGGTGGTCAAGGCCCTGCCAGTATGCCAACAGGTAATTCTTGTTATGGATTAGGTGCAGATAAATGTGCAGCTATTGCAGGATCAGGTAATTCTACTTCCACAATGGGTGTTGATGGTATGGGCACAACGTTTATACAGACTGTTGATTTCTCTGAACTCAATATTAGTAATGGTGGTGAAGTTAAATACTCAATAGAGGTAGATAAACAGGATGATCAAGATCGAATATACATGCACATTACAGGACTTAACGGAACTAGTCAGGTCTTTTCAGGCACTGACATCTTGTCTGAATCTGGAGTATCAACAGGCTACCAATCTTATAATGGGTCTTTCGATTTCAGTGGTGTATTAAATAGAGTTACCATTGAAGTAGGCGGAAGAGACATCAATCTAGCCGTGGGCCCAGTCTTTGATGATGTGAGTGTTAATGTTTTTTATAATGTAATCAATACAATCATTACTCAACAAATAACTACAGTAGAAGAAATTTATTATCTAAATCTTCTAGATACAGAGATAAACTTTGCAGAGGAAGTATTTGAATTTAACGACATAGCTACCAATGATATTGGTGAGATAGAGTTTATGCCTTTTGAATCTGAATATGAGGAAGTAACTTACGAAACTGTTGAAGTAGAAATGGCAGAAATAGAATTAGAGTTTGAATATGTCGAAATTTCTTATGATGTTACTTTTGATGCACCTTCACCCATGGAGTTATTGCCTGCACCTGATATGAATATGGATTTTGAAATGCCTGTTAATATAGAAACCGTTACTTTAGAGATTGAAATGGAAATGGATTTACCTCCACCAGATATGGTAGCTTCTGTAGAAGAGATAGCACCTTCAATTGAAATAGAACCTGAGATAGTGGAAACAGAAGTAGAAGAAACAAAACCACAAATTGAAGCAGTTCAGGAAGAGCCTGAGATGATTGAAGCCGAGCCTGAGGAAACTGTTGAAGAAGCACCTGAAAAGGTAGAAGAAATCGAGGAGGTAGAAGAAGTAAAAGAACCTGAAGAAGAAGCACCTGAAGAGATAGAAGAAGCTGAGGAAGAGGTAAAAGAAGAGCCTAAGAAAGAAGAGAAAAAGGAAGAACCAAAGAAGGAACCTAAAAAAGAATCTTCAGCAAAAGAAAAAGCTGCAAGTAAAATAGTCAAAAAGATTGACGATAAAGCAAGATATGACGATGCAGCTCAAACAAAAACTTTAATAGTTATGCAAATTCTCGGTAATACAAAAACATTCTTTGACACACAGTCGTACATCCAAGATACAAACGTTACAGAATATTTAAACAAGACAATAGATGATCAGTATGGTATGTTGTTTGACATGGCACAAGGGCAGATAATGGATGATATGGTGAACTCACAATGGCTGAAGTCTCAGTAGGCGGCGTTTCTTTTAAAGGTGGACGCATGATGGCAGTCATTCTAGCACTTAGTAGTGCTGTAGGTGTTTTATATGGCGGGTTCGAAGCTTTCAAAAAATTTCAAGATATGTCTGCTCAGATTGAGTCCTATACTGCCCCTGATTTAAGCGGGTTTGATAAAAAAATTGCTCTTGTAGAAACACAAACAAAATCACAAATAGAGCTAGTATCACAACAATTAGATGCTTTGAAAAGCGAATTAGAAATTATATTAGGTGAAATAGACCTAATAAGTCAGGTAAGTCGAGAACTTAAAGACGACCTTAAAACAGATTTACGCAACGTTGAGCAAGACGTACGACACATAACCGAAATTGTGAATGACGTAGAAGATAGACAAAAAGAAGATTCAAGAGAACTTATAGAAGAAATGAAGTTAATGGAAGAAAGCCTTGACTTAAAGATAAATAAGGCTTTAAATAATCCTTTAAGTGGAATGTCCGCAAAAACAAAATAGGAGTATGTCATGTGTGATTGCAAAACAGATCAAGATTGCCAATGTCGTTTAAGATAGAGCTAAAAACAGTTTTGCCTTATTTGGTGCTATTTGGAACTTTAGCAATGACATGGGGCATGTGGAGCGAACGCTTAAATGCAGTTGAGAAAAAAGCAGATAGTGTTGCAGAAATGCAACAAGACTTAGCTGTTATAAAATCTCAATTAAAATCTATGGACGAGAAAATGGGTTGGATGGAAGGCTTTCTAATTAAAAACTATAAAGAATATTAATGGCAATATCTAGAGCTCAAATATCAAAACAAATATCTAAACCAGGTAAAAAGAAAAAAATAAAAAAGGTAATTAAAGGTTTAAAAAAAGCATCTAAATCTCATGCAAGGCAAGCAAAAACTTTAAAAAAAATTATTACTTAGTGAATCGTAGGTAATTCAAAATCAAATTCTACAATAACCGTTAAATCTTCGGCTTCTGTTTTTGGATCATTCATGATATAAAAATATACGAAAGGAAAAATAATGGAAGAATTTAATGTAGTTTACAAACTACAAAGATACTTAAAACGATCCATTGAGGATTGTAAAGATACAATTATGTCAGGTGTTGACAGCCTTGAAAAATATCAATATCTTGTCGGAAAGGTCCAAGGACTTGAACAAACATTACAGGAAATCTCTAACCTGCTAGAAAATAAGGAGCAAAAGGATGACTAAATACGCATTAAAAGAAAAATACGAAAAAGAAGATAAAGAGAAACAATTAGAAGATAAAGACAAAGTTAGGGCTGAAACCTTATCTAAAGAAGTAAAAGAAAAACTACCAACTCCTTCCGGTTGGAGATTATTAGTATTACCTTTTGAACCTAAAGATAAAACAAAAGGTGGTATCATTATAGCTCAAGAGTCACTAGATAAATTACGAATAGCCACGAACTGCGGTTATGTTATAAAGGTTGGACCATTAGCTTATATGGATAAAGATAAATTTCATACAGGCCCTTGGTGTAAAGAAGGTGATTGGGTAATTTTTGCTCGATACGCCGGATCACGACTCCCTATCGAAGGTGGAGAAGTGCGATTACTAAACGATGATGAAGTCTTAGGAACAATAAATAATCCTGAAGATATTCTTCATCACATATAAACATAGGAGAAAACTATGCCCGAAGAACTAAAAAAAGAAGAACCAATGGTTGACGTTGGTGAAACAGAGGGAGCAGAAATAGATTTAGAAAAAGATAATTCTGTGCCAGAACAAAAAGAAGAACTACAGGTTGAAGAAACAACTGATTCGGGAGAAGATACAAAAGAAGAAACTAAAGAAGAAACACCACAGAAAGAAGAACTAGAACAATATAGTGAAGGTGTTAAAAAAAGAATTGCAAAGCTAACACGTAAAATGCGTGAGGCAGAACGTCAGAAAGAAGAAGCGATTACTTATGCAAGAACAATGGCAGATCAGCAAAAGCAACTACAAAATAAATATCAAAGCTTAGATACAAACTATGTTTCTGAGTTTGAAAATAGAGTTAAATCTAATTTAGAAGCTGCTAAGATAAAGTTAAAATCTGCAATTGATCAACAAGACGTAGACGCTCAAATAGCTGCACAAACAGAGATATCTTCTCTAACCATGGATGCGGCTAGGCTTAATCAAGTAAAAGCTCAAAAACCAACTAGGTCCTTACAGGAAGAAGAACCTGTTGCACAGCCACAAGGTGGTTATGCTAATGCTTCTCAATTAAAGCAAGCAGCACAGCAAATGGACCCTAAAGCCGAACAATGGGCTTCTAAAAACACTTGGTTTGGTACAGATAATGCCATGACGTATACTGCATTTGATATACATAAGAAGTTGACTGAGGAAGAAGGATATGATCCTTCTAGTGAAGAGTATTATCAAGAAGTAGATAAAAGAATAAGACTTGAATTTCCTCAGAAATTTGCTACAACAGAAAATACTACACAAGAGAAACCTTCTCAAACTGTAGCATCAGCCAAACGTCCGGGCATGGTAGGACGCCGTAAAACTGTGAAACTCACACCATCACAGGTAGCAATAGCTAAACGATTAGGTGTGCCACTTGAAGAATATGCGAAACAATTAGTCGCGAAGGAGGCATAAGCATATGGAAAACGAAACAAAAACAAACAAAACTTCTCGCGTGAGTCAAACTCGAGCCAAAGAGGCTCGTAAACAAGTTTGGACTCCTCCATCATCTTTAGATGCACCCCTTGCTCCAACAGGTTATAGACATCGTTGGATAAGAGCCGAAAGTATGGGCTTTGATGACACTAAAAATGTCATGGGTAAAATGAGGTCTGGATGGGAGTTAGTGAGAGCTGACCAATATCCGGAAGGAGATTTTCCAACCGTGCAAGACGGCAAACATAGTGGGGTAATCGGAGTTGGTGGCCTATTGCTGGCTAGGATACCGGAAGAGATCGCGAAGTCTCGAGAAGACTACTTTAAACAACAAGTAGCTGACAGAGAACAGGCAGTTGAAAACGACCTTATGAAGGAGCAGCATAATGCAATGCCGATCAATCAAGATCGACAAAGCCGTGTAACTTTTGGTGGCTCAAAGAAGGACTAATCTTTTAGTTATTCCGAACCATCAACTAAACTAACAAA
>VMHT01102258.1_pt1 | contig 13193 bp, 14 predicted proteins | sample 4693611 | NCBI WGS metagenome assembly VMHT01 (sample SAMN12280063, study PRJNA550983) | marine metagenome | isolation source: seawater sampled from same location over 5 years 0.02-0.2 micron viral filtrate | place: USA: collected off the coast of southern California halfway between the port... ... | reverse complement strand
GCTGGTCAGTTGTCTATTCGTTGGGTTGAAAAGAAGGTTAATCAGTATCTAAACAAACTGTTAGGTACTAATGATGATTATGTAATTGCATCTGATACAGATTCTATTTACGTTACATTCGATGCACTTGTTGACAAAGTAAAACCAAATGACGTTGTTGGTTTCCTTGACACGATTGCAAAGGAAAAGATTGAACCGTTTATTGACAAGTCATACAAAGAACTTGCAGACTATGTTCAAGCCTATGACCAAAAGATGCAGATGAAACGAGAAGTGATTGCAGACAAAGGTATCTGGACTGCAAAGAAAAGATACATTCTGAATGCATGGGATGTTGAGGGTGTTCGATATCAAGAACCTCAACTGAAGATTATGGGTATTGAGGCAGTCAAGTCATCTACGCCTGCACCTTGTCGTGAGAAGATTAAACAGGCATTGAAGATTATCATGTCTGGTACGGAGAAAGAACTGAATACATTTATTCAAGATTTTCGTAAAGAGTTTATCAATATGCCAATCGAAGAGATTGCGTTTCCTCGTTCTGTGAATGGTATCAAGAAGTTTGGTTCTTCTCATTCTATCAGTCAGAAGGGAACACCAATGCATACGAAAGGTGCATTACTCTATAACCACCTTATCAATAAAAACAAACTTGGTAATCGTTATCCTTTGATACAGGAAGGTGACAAGATAAAATTTATTCAGTTACGACAACCAAATCCATTTGGACAAAACGTAATATCATTTATTACTAATGTTCCAAAAGAACTTGACATTCACAAGTATATCGACTATGATATACAGTATGAGAAAAGTTTCATTGAACCGTTGATTTTTATCACTGACAAGATTGGTATTCATATTGACCGTTCCTATGGAACACAAACAACACTAGAAGACTTCTTTTCATAGAAGAATATATAGTGTATACAAACTAATAAGAGTGGTCGCTGACCTTAATCTTGTTGGGGAGTAACTATAAAAAGGCCAATGGTGGCCGTTAATTTAGGAGAAACTAAAATGTTAGAATATATAAGAGCGTTTGCTGATAGAGAAGTAAACGTAAATGATTACACACCACGGTTTGTTAACAACCCAGACCCAGCATTAACAAAATATAACAACCTATCGTTCCAGAAATTTTCTTGGGAATATATTGGTGATATTGACCCAAATGACAGGTCAACATGGCCCGAAGGTTTTGATAATGAGGGTATTAGGTCACAACAAAGTTCTACTATGGATAAGGAAGAACTTGCATATGACTTTCGTATAAACGGATGGTCTACTGATTTCTTTCCACCAATCAAAAAAACAAATGGTGAGTGGGAAGATGGAAGAACAAGAATTCTTGCAGCAAGACTGAATGGTGAAGAATATATTCCATCTGCACTATTCCATTCAACTTCACTAACACCAGTATCAGATGCAGTTGCAAATGGACTAATCGCAAATAACCACAAGAAAGCAAGACCGTCTGGAATGGCAGATTTTGTAGATGGTGGTATTAAAGCTGTTTCCTCTGGAGAAGTTGCAAGAACCTCAGATGCTATTATGAATTATCTTATTGTGAAAGCAAAAATCGAACAACGATTTGATAATAGTTCTGGTATCTGGACAAAAATTGTCAACACAATTATAGAAAGAACATCAAAAGAAAAAGACTTAGTAGATAATAGAGATGGTGATGAATGGAGAACATCTTTTGTTTCTAATATGCCAGAGTATAAAGGAAATCCAAAGTCTGCTCTGATTCTGATGGCAAACACTGGTAACTCTGCATGGAAATATTTCTTTGACCATGTTCTTCCAAATTCTGGTACACCAAGACCATTAATTCTGTATACGAATAATACATCTCAAGCAAGATGCTCAAATGATGTTCAGTTCTTTATTGACAAGGTTATAGAGTTGCACAAACAAACATACTCATATGTTAACGAAGGTGTTTCTACAAACACAGAAATGTTTAGTATCAGAGCTCCGAAAATCCTACCGTTTAAAATCTTAGGAGTAATTCCTAACTTTAGAACAACCCTTCAAGAAAACCTATTAAATGAATATAAACTCATTTCTGTAGAAAGGTACATTGCAGCAGGGTCAGCGATTTCTAAAAAACTCAAAGTCGTAAGTTAGTATGTGCGGTATAATAGGTTCAACTGATAAAAATATTAGTGTTGGTTTAGACAGTATTTTACACAGAGGCCCAGATTCTAAAGATATAAAAAGTGTATCTGGTTTTAGTCTTGGTCATGTAAGATTGTCTATAATGGACACATCAAATGAATCTATACAACCATATACAGTTGGAGATACAACCATAGTTTTTAATGGTTGTATTTTCAATTTTTTAGACATCAAAAAATATCTATCTGAAAAGTATAATATTGTTTTCAGAACAAGTGGTGATACTGAGGTAATCGCTCACCTCTTGGACAAAGAAGATATTGAAGGATTAGATTGTGTTCAAGGAATGTTTGCAATTGGGTTTGTTAAGAATGATGTATTAACTATTGTTCGTGACCGTCATGGGGAAACTCCGATTCATTATTCGTTATTACAAAATTCACTATTTCCTCATTTTGCATTTTGTTCTGAAATCAAAGGATTAAAAAAACTAGGATATGAAAATATCAAGATGTTACCACCTGGCTCGTTTATAAAGTATGGGTCAGATGGTAATGTTATTAGTGGTAAGTGGTACGATATTCGACAACATATAAAAAGGAATTTATTTACTGATAGACCAACAGCGTCTAAACAATTAAAAGAATTAGTGACACAGGGTACGTTAGAACGAACTTTAAGTGCAGTTCCAGTTTGTAGTTTGAACTCTGGTGGTATTGACAGTAGTGTTATTGCACAGGCACTATCTCAACATAATCAAAAACTAATCTCTTATATTGCAGTATACGATGAAAAATCTAAAGATTTACGTTGTGCAAGGGAACTTGCAGAGATGCTAAATATAACATTAGTAGAAGTAAAGGTAGAACCACCAACAACACAAGATATAAACGAAATTATTCATACTATTGAAATGTCATACAAGGCACAAGTAGAAATATCATGGGCCTGTTCTGTTCTTGCAAAACGAATATCAAGTGATGGTTTCAAGGTTATTTTATCTGGTGAGGGTTCTGATGAACTCTTGGCATCATATGGTATGTCTTATCACGGTATTCAAGAACATGGGTTCGATGAATATAGAATTAGATTATTCGGTTCACAAGAAAGAAAAAACTTTCCCAGATGTAATAAAATATTCATGAAATATGGTATAGAATGTAGACTACCATTTTTAAATACTGAACTGGTAGAAACCGTTTTGGGGTTTAGTCAAGAAATTGCATGGGATACAAAACGCAGACCAAAGGCTGTATTACAAGATGCATATATTGGGTTGTTGCCAGAACAAATTATTACTAGACCAAAACTTGCATTTCAAGATGGCATGAAAATAAAAAATGAATTTGAAAATATACTTGACAAATCGCCCAAAGTAGCATATACTGAGTCTTATAAAAATATATTTGGAGAATAGTTTGTATAAACCATATACTTTACAAGATGTTCATAACGCATCTGCACAAAATAAATTTAAGGTAATTTCTACCTTTGCTGGTGGGGGTGGTTCTTCTACAGGATATCGTCTTGCTGGTGGTAAAATTCTCTGCATGAATGAATTTGTAGAAGAGGCTCAAAACACTTATAGAGAAAACTATCCAGATACACCAATTCTGACAGGTGATATTAAGGGATTGTCTGGTAAAGACTTTTTAGATATTGCTGGACTTGAGGTTGGAGAACTTGATATTCTTGATGGTTCACCACCCTGTTCTGCATTCTCTGTTGCTGGTAAATTGTCACAATCTTCTGGTGGTAAACATTCAGATGGTTGGGGTCAGACTAAAAAATATTCTGATGGTAAGATGGTTGAAAATATTGAAGACTTATTCTTTGAGTTTCTTAGAGTTGCAGATGAAATTAGACCCAAAGTTATCATTGCAGAAAATGTCGCTGGTCTGACTATTGGTGAGGCTAAACAATACTTCAACAAAATACAAAATACCTTTGACCAGATTGGTTATGATGTGTGTGCAAAGGTTCTTGACAGTCGTTACTTTGGGGTATCTCAAACAAGGACAAGAGTATTTTTTGTTGGTGTGCGTTCAGATGTTACTAGTAAGGTCGGTTTAACCTTTATGAATATTGGTAGTGTATTTCCAGAGAATAATGATTATGTTGTTCCACTTGAAGATGCATTGATTGGTTTGCAATATGACAAAGAAGAAATTGATATGTTAACTGAGAGATTCTTGGGTACTAAGTACTGGCAAGACACTGGTGCAAAGATGCCTCAATTTCCAGATAGAGTTTTGAACGGTGATGACTTTAATGAAAGAGGTAGTCACTTTAATCTAAAAAGAGTTTCCTTGAAACAACCAGCACCTACTATTACTGCAATGGGTTCTGGAATTACTAACGCTGGTTCATTCCATTGGTCTGAACCAAGAAAACTCACTATTGGTGAGTTGATGAGGATACAATCATTACCAGATGATTTTATTCTTACAGGTAAATGGAATCAACGTGCAGAAAGAATTGGTAGGATGGTGCCACCCTTAATGTTAAAGGCAATCGCATCATCTGTTTATGAAAAGGTGATAGGAGTATATAATAATGGCTGACTTTACATTCGCACACAGAGAAGAGGGTTTTGATGACCACATTGAAAAAAGCATTCGTGGATATAGTAATCTACTTGAAGATATAATTTCAATGTCTCGTTATTTTGTAGAAGACAACACCAGAGTTTATGACATTGGTTGTTCTACAGGGAAGTTCACTCAAATGATGTTAGAGGCCAATCAAGACTTTTGTTGTGATGCAGATTATATTGGTGTTGAAATTGCAGATGGATTTTATGATGATTTAGTTAGAAGACAAGAAAACATTAACACAATACACCCTTGGGCATCAACCAAATTTTTATTTGAAGATGTTCGTGATACTAAATTTTTTGATGCATCTTTAGTTACATCTATCTTTACTTTACAGTTTATGCCTAAGAAGGATAGAAAAAATGTTATTGAAAATATCTATGAGGGGTTGAATTGCGGTGGCGCATTCATCTTTTCAGAGAAAACAATTTGCGAAAACGCAAACTTCCAAGATATGTTAACTTTCAATTATTATGATTATAAACGCAAATCATTTGATACTGAAGACATAATGGATAAGGAAAGAACCCTTAGACATATGATGAAACCAAACACTTGGAATGAAATTACTGATATGATATATGATGCTGGTTTCAAGGATGTACAACCATTCTGGCGTAATCATATGTTTGTTGGTGCAGTTGCATTAAAGTGAGGTAAAAATTATGACTGTTGATTTTAATAAGTATAAAGATTTTGTGGACGAAGTAACAAGTCAAGCATCTAAGGATGCTGATTACTTTACTGAGTCTTGTGAAATCATTGAAGAACAAGGTGTACAACCAGAAAGAATTCTTACTGCTGCAATCGGTATTACTGCCGAAGGTGGTGAGTTTGCTGAGATTATCAAGAAGTGTTTTTTCCAAGGAAAACCTTTTGATGAAGATGCACAATATCATGCAAAACGTGAGTTGGGTGATATCATGTGGTATATAGCCCAAGCGTGTATCGCACTAGATATTACTATAGATGATGTGATTGAAACAAATATCGAAAAATTAGAGGCACGATACCCAGGCGGTTTCGATGCTTATCTATCCGAAAATCGAAAGGACGGTGATATATAACTATGGACTTCTTGAAGAATATTGCTAAGACAGCGGGCAACGAATACGCTGCACTTGTATCTGATGGTGTGGAAGCAGGAGATGTTGATTCATTTATCGACACTGGTTCTTATATCTTCAATGCATTACTGAGTGGGTCAATCTATGGTGGATTGCCTGCAAACAAAATTACTGCGGTTGCTGGTGAATCTGCAACAGGTAAAACATTTTTTGTAATGGGGATGGTGAAGTCATTCTTGGATGCAAATCCAAACGCTGGTGTTCTGTATTTTGAATCAGAAAGTGCGATTACTAAACAAATGGTAATTGATAGAGGTATTGACCCAGAACGAATGGTCATTTTACCTGTGACAACTGTACAAGAGTTTAGAACACAATCGCTTCGTGTACTAGATGATTACATTCAACAGAATGAAGCAGATAGACAACCAATCATGTTGTGTCTTGATTCACTTGGTATGTTGTCAACTACTAAAGAAGTAGAGGACACTGCTGATGGTAAAGAAACCAGAGATATGACACGGGCACAAGTTCTCAAGGCTGCATTTAGAGTGTTGACTTTGAAACTTGGTAAAGCAAAAGTACCAATGATTGTAACTAATCACACATATGACGTTGTGGGTTCTATGTTCCCAACAAAAGAAATGGGTGGTGGTTCTGGTCTGAAGTATGCCGCATCTTCTATCGTGTATCTTTCAAAGAAGAAAGAGAAAGACGGTACAGAGGTTGTTGGTAATATCATTCACTGTAAAAATCATAAGTCACGTTTGACTATCGAAAACAAGATGGTTGATGTGCGACTAATGTATGAACGTGGATTGGACAGGTACTACGGTCTACTTGAACTTGCCCTCAAGGCAGGAGTATTCAAATCAATTTCCACTCGCATTGAATTACCAGATGGTACAAAGACATTCGGTAAGACAATCAATAATAATCCAGAGAAATTCTATACTGAAGACGTTATGAATCAGTTGGATGAGTTTGCCCAAACAGAATTTAAGTATGGTCAAAAACCAGTGGAAGTTGAAGAAGAAGATGCAGTTCAAGAATCTGAATGAAAACTACATTCGTGTTTACGATGATGTAATTCCAGAAACCATGTGTAAAAACATGATTGAAGAATTTGAGAAGAGCGAAGACCAGTTTGATAAACAAACACTAAAAGGTCATCGCTCCTTTACTCAAATAGGATTACAACAATATAGTAATTGGAAACCGTATCAACAAGATTTACAAAATGCTTTCAATAGTTGTATCAGTAGATACATGGAAGAATGTGATGTTGTTGATAAGATGTTTCCAGAACAATATGCGTATGAAATGTTTCGCTTGAAACGATACGAACCAAATGGTATTGATGAATTTCATGACCATGTGGATGTGGGTAATCATGCGTCTGCAAAAAGATTTCTGGTTTTCTTTTTGTATTTAAACGAACCAGAAGGTGGTCATACAGATTTCCCTCAAAGGGATGTTTCAGTGACACCAAAAGCAGGAAGACTTTTAATGTTTCCACCAATGTGGACACATCTTCATGCTGGAAGAAAAGTAACAGGTGACGAGTCCAAATACATAGTTGGCAGTTATCTTCATTATATTTAAGGAGTAATTATGAAACAAGGTGCAATCGTATCTTTAGTAACACTGTCAGGCGAGTTTCTTGGCAAATGGGTTAAAGAAGAAAATGGAAACATAACACTAGACAATCCAAGAATGCTGGTAAATACACCAGATGGAAAAGTGGGTTTCGCAAGAGGTGTCTGTATGACAGGTACAGAAAACACAAAACAGGCCATGTTCTATTCTGGTGGAGTTGTTCTCGTAACAGAAACTAATCCAGAGTTTAGTTCTGCATACACAGAAGCAGTAACAGGTCTTGCAGTTCCAACAGGTAAGGTTATTATCTAATGAAGGACATGAGTGAATACTACAAGTTTGTCGAGAACAAAGACCAGAAATGGACAGGTATTGGACTGACTGAAAAGGCAGGAAAATATCAAGGAGTAGTATATCGCTATGGAAAAGTCAGTATTTCTGAAGACAAAAAAAATGATAAAGCTACTTTACATTTTGAATGGGATATGTTAGATTCTAATGACTTACCAAAAGACTTTTTTGGTGATGACTTTTTTGAACTTGCTGGTGATATACTGCACCACATTATAAATGAACAATTAAACGAGGACAAATTACAATATGTCGATACAGACAATAGAGAGAACAACACTATCTAATTTGATTTGGGATGAAGACTACGCTAGACGAGTCATTCCATTTATCAAACCAGAATATTATTCAGATAAGAATGAACGAGTAATCTTTGAGGAGATTGGTTCATTCATTGATAAGTACAATTCGATTCCTACACAGGAAGCTCTCACTATTGAACTCGACAACCGAAAGGATGTTAATGATGAAGAGTATAAAAAGATTGTGGACATTATTGGTTCGTTCAGTAAATCTGAAGTCGATACTCAATGGTTACTCGACACCACAGAAAAGTTCTGCAAGGACAAAGCAATCTACAATGCGGTTCTTGAAGGAATAGGAATTATTGATGGAAAGGATAAGGAAAGAACACCAGAAGCAATCCCATCCATTCTATCTGAGGCACTTGCAGTATCATTCGATACTAATATTGGTCACGACTATGTTGAAGATGGTGAGGAACGATTTGACTTCTATCACAAGAAAGAAGAAAAGATTGCGTTTGACCTAGATTATTTCAACAAGATTACAAAAGGTGGATTACCACAAAAGACATTGAATATCGCACTTGCTGGAACTGGTGTTGGTAAATCGCTATTCATGTGTCACGTTGCTGCGTCAACACTAATGCAAGGTAAGAATGTTCTTTACATCACAATGGAGATGGCAGAAGAACGTATTGCAGAACGTATTGATGCAAACCTAATGAACATTACAATGGATGACCTACATACACTTCCTAAGAAGATGTTTGAAACACAGTTATCCAAGATACAAAAAAAGACAAACGGAAAGTTAATTATCAAAGAATACCCAACTGCGTCAGCTCATGTTGGTCATTTCAGAAGTCTTATTAAAGAACTCGCATTGAAGCGTAGTTTTAGACCAGACATTATATTCATTGATTATCTAAATATATGTGCATCTTCACGATTCAAAGGAAATGCAAATATAGGTTCTTACTTCTATATCAAGTCGATTGCAGAAGAACTAAGAGGACTTGCAGTCGAAACAAATGTACCAATCATGTCTGCAACCCAGACAACTAGAACAGGATTTACCTCAACCGATATTGGACTTGAGGATACTTCAGAAAGTTTTGGTTTGCCCGCAACGGCAGACCTAATGTTTGCACTCATCGCTACGGAAGAGTTAGAAGAACTCAACCAGATTGTAGTCAAACAGTTGAAGAACCGATACAATGACCCTACCATGAATAAACGGTTTGTATTGGGAATAGACAGAGCAAAGATGCGTCTGTATGATTGTGAACAGGAAGCACAATCGGATTTAGTTGATAGTGGACAAAATGAAAATGTATTCGATAACACACCGTTTGCTGGAAAAGGCAAAGCATATGAAAAATTCTCTGACCTCAAGGTATAGTAGAAGAGAAGATATTAAGTATTATACTGATGTAAACCTTGAGACAAAGTTGTGGGAAATCATTGAAATTCCCACACGAAGAGTCGTGCAAGATTTTACGTTTGAAGATGATGCAACTAAGGTTTGTCATTTGATGAATCGAAATAAACCTTTTGGTGACAATCCTATCCCTGCTTTCTTAACAATTAGGGGTTGACATTCATCCCTAGTTCATCTATCATATAAATAGAAGTATAATTTATATGGAGTAGTTGAAGGATGTATCGTTTAAATGCGTTCCTTTCAGAGTCGAGTCTAAGTAAAGGTGAATTAGAAAAACCTGCTGGTAAAGGCCCAAACTCTGGAACACCTAGAATAGAAATATTTGCCAAAAAGATTGCAGATGGTGAAGACCATATGCTTAATGATGGCACTACTATCAAAATCTTACAGATAACCATGAACGGTGAAGTTTATGGTGTTAAAGACATGGATAAACTTGTCACAGACTTTGATGATGTAGAATCTGTTTCAGTCACTAATCCCAAAATTGCATGGTCAAAGATTGCAAAAACACCAGAGTATGGCGGCGAAGGTGGTGGTCAAAAGATATCGACTAGTACACAGGAGTTGATGACTGCTGCGATTGTACTATTGGGAAAGAAATACGATTCAACTGAAATTGCAGTTGATGACGCATCTAAGATTATTGAAGAAGCAAAAGGTAAGTTCAGTGATATTGTTGGTGCAACAGGTAAAGAAACCCTACTAAATCAATTCACGGAAAACTGGTATGACCTTGCTACTGCAATCTCATCTGCAAATGCAATTTTTAAAATTGTACCAAGACCATCAAAAGTATTTTGGACAGGTCAATCGTGGGATGATGAAATCAAAGCATTCAATCCACCAATCGGTAACATCAAAGATTATAACTCATCTGATATTGTTGTTAAGGGTGGAAACAAGTATTATGGTTTCTCATTAAAGAAGAAACGCACTACGGCTGCACAAGACCCAACACTTATCAATAAACCAATCACTGGCAAGAAATCACTTCTTAGAGATTTTATATCTGAAAAGGATATGACTTTAATTGAACGAGCAAAGAATTTGTTCTTTATTAGAATGGTTGCCGCATACAAAAAAACAACCAACTATACTGAAATCAGAAAGATGTCTGAGAAAGATTTCAAAAAAGAGATTGCAAAAATACCAAATGATTTTGCAAACGATATGCTTGCTGGTCGTGGTGCTGGTGGTAGAAAGAATTTATTTTGGATGGCAGTTAATAAGGTTTTAGAAAAAGATTCAAAGGAACTGATGACTGCATTCTTAAAACTTATTTTCAAAGTAGACTTGCAACCTATTCTTGATGAAAGTGGTCAGTTTGAATTTTATCTTCTGACAGGAATTGGTCAAAGAAAAAAAGACAAAATTGGTGTTGAAGGGGCAGATGTAAAAGATTTGCCTTCAACTATTGCGGCACTAACAAAAATATTTAAAGAAGATAATATCAAGTTGGGTAGAACTGTTGACGATAAGGGTAGCGTTAAAAGACAACCTTGGGAATATAACAAGGATGAAAGGGCGCCTGCAAAATTGTTTTACACAGTTTACAATGGAACAAAACCTTTATTGAATTTAGAAATACGTTACAAGGGGTCTAAAACAGCAGAGCCACAGTTTCAGGCAGTTGCAACACCAGTGTTTAAAGAACTGATGAAAGAAGAACCTCTCAAACTTACTGGAGGACTCTTGTGGAAAGAATAAAATATTTAATGGAAAATAAGGCAGGCAAGAACCTACATCTAGAACATATCGAAGATGAAATACTTAACTTTGGTGTGCCTGGCGGTAGAGCTGCAATCAACTTCATACGTTCACTAAGAGATATGTTCTCTGGTGAAAGTCGTAGTTCAGTTAACATGACTGTGAAGTGGGATGGTGCGCCTGCAATCTTTGCTGGAGTAGAACCAGAGACAGGTGACTTCTTTGTTGCAAAGAAATCAGTATTCAATGCAACACCAAAACTTTACAAGACGGAGGCAGAGATAGATGCTGATTTATCTGGAAATCTTAATTCTAAATTTAAAGTCGCACTTAAAGAATTTTCTAAGTTGGGTATCAAAGGGGTACTGCAAGGTGACCTCATGTTTACAGATGATGTTGAAACAACAAAGATTGACGGCACAAATTATTATACTTTTCAACCTAATACTATTGTATATGCTGTTCCAACAGATAGTGAGTTGGGTAAAGTAATCAACAAAGCAAAGGTTGGTATTGTCTGGCACACAACTTATACTGGTTCTGCACTACAAGACATGAAAGCATCATTCGGTGCAAGTATTAGTAAACTAACAAAGACATCTACAGTGTGGATGGACGATGCAACTTATAAGGATGCATCTGGTACTGCAACATTTACATCAACTGAGAATGCAGAAGTCACTGGACATTTATCAAATGCTGGTAAAACATTTCAGAGAATTAACTCTGCAAAGTTATCTAAGTTTTTACGACTACAGGATTCATTGACAGGTAAGTTGGTGGGTGCATCTCTGAAAACATATAATAACTCAAAGGTTCGTAAGGGTGAAGCAGTAAAGAATCCAAAACAACACGCTGCTGGATATGTTACTTGGGTGGAAAATCATTTCGCAAAAGAGATTGATAAAGTAAAAACTGAAAAGAGTAAAGATGTTCTGAGAACAAAGGGTAAGGAATACGCAAGAGAATTTAAGAAAGATTTAACTAATTTAGAACAAGTTATTGCATTTCAATCGCATCTGGTTAACGCTAAGATGGGGATTGTGAAAAAACTAAATAGTGTAAAGGGTTTAACTGATACCTTTATTAAGACAAGTAATGGATTTAAAGTAACTAACCCAGAGGGTTACGTTGCAATTGACAGGGTATCAGGCGATGCAGTAAAACTCGTAGATAGAATGGAATTTAGTTTTAATAACTTTACTGCAATTAAGGCATGGGATAAATGAGAAACTTTAAAGATTTATACGAAGAAGCTGTAGAAGAAAAACAGTCTCCATCTGAAATTATGCAACAGCGTAGAAAGATGGGTAGACGTATGAAGATGCTTGCACGAAAATCTTCTACTAAAATTAAAAAGAAGAGAGCAAGAATAAGACGCCGTGACCCAGATGCGTTGCAGGCGATTGCAAAACGTCAAGCAAAAATGATGGTCATCAAACGTAGTTTGGGCCCTGCTATAAATTACAAAGAACTTCCCATACAAAAACGAATTCAGATTGACCAGAATATTGTTGCAAAGAAACGTAAGGTCATCGACAAAATTTCAAAGAAACTTCTGCGACAGTTGAAAGCAGGAGAGGGTGAAAGAATTAAGAAAAACAAAATGGCAGCAGCTGATGCGGTGGGGGATTAATATGAAAACTTTTCTAGAAGCAAAAGGTGATACCGCTGTATTTACGTTTGGTAGATTCAACCCACCAACCACAGGACACGAAAAACTTATAGACGCACTTGCAAGAGAACAGGGCAAGAACTCTGGTGCTCCCATGTATGTGTATCCATCTCATTCACAGAACCCAAAGAAAGACCCTCTTCCACACAATAAGAAGGTCGCATATATGAAGAAGATGTTCCCAAAATACAAGAAGAACATCAAAGTTAGTCGTGCAAGAAATGTATTTGATATTGCAGTTGAACTACACAATAAAGGACACAAAGCGATTGTCATGGTTGTTGGTTCTGACAGAGTAGATGAGTTTGCAAACCTATTAGACAAGTATAACGGTGTAGATGGTAGACATGGTTTCTACGGATTTGATGATATCAAAGT
>VMHT01098166.1_pt1 | contig 13195 bp, 10 predicted proteins | sample 4693611 | NCBI WGS metagenome assembly VMHT01 (sample SAMN12280063, study PRJNA550983) | marine metagenome | isolation source: seawater sampled from same location over 5 years 0.02-0.2 micron viral filtrate | place: USA: collected off the coast of southern California halfway between the port... ... | reverse complement strand
GAGGGCCGTCGTCGCGCGGTCGCTTTATCCGTTCCGGGTCAGGTTAGTCCGCGGTGGAGGTCCGTGTTTTTAGCTTTCGTCGTGAGACGCCGACCGACCGACCGACGACGCACATCGCGACGACGACGACGATGATCGCGACGACGACGACGACGACGGCGACGACGACGCGTCCGACGACGCGAACGCGCGCGCGAACGACGCGGGCGGCGACGCGCGCGCGCGACGCGCGACGGGACGAGACGACGACGACGGTGGGACGCGTCGCGACGGCGGTGGCGACGGCGACGGCGACGGCGACGGCGACGCCGACGATGGCGATGGCGATGGAGGGAAGCGGACAGGAGATCTCGCCGTTCGCGGGCGCGGTGGACGTCGCGGCGCTGGCGGTGCTGGCGTACCTGGCGAAGCTCGGGAACGAGAAGGCGGCGAGGGAGTCGTCGGCGAAGACGAAGACGTCGAGGACGACGCGAAGGAAGTGAGCGAGCGACTGGGCGATTTTTTGTAATGATGTGACTAGTGTACTAGTGTCTAAGACGATTTCGCGACGATCGACGCTAGCGGAATTCGCGGTTGCGCAAGACGAAGGGGGCGAGCAAGGCCCACGTGTAGAGCGCGGCGCTCGCGTACGCCGCCGCGACCTTGGCCCAAGCGCTCTCCCAACCGGCGGCGCTCCGCCCGTTCGTCCACTCCGTGAAAGTCATGGCGCAGTAAGAACTCGCGGTGAAGAAGACGAAATGGAAGAAGGTGACGTTGAACGTCGACGTGGGATCTTCGCTTCCCTCGGCGCCTTCGCCGGCGAACGCGCTCTTGGACGAGGCGCTGTGCGCGGTGACGCCGAGCGCGAACAGGGCAAAGACGAATCCGATGACCGAGAGTATTGAGCTCAAATCACCATCTTTTGATGCGGGCGTGCACGCGTAATTGTTCGGTTCGGACGCCAACGCCGAGGCGAGCACGTACATGCAATAAAACGTCATCGCGCCCGACGTGAACAAGCCTCCGTTGACGCGGGCGTGCAGAGAAATCACCGAAAATATCACGCACACGATCAACATGCACGTGATAAGCGCGATGTTTCGATGACATTCGCTCGACGGCGCCCAGAGCTTGTAGAGAAAGCCGACCAGGGTGAACGCGAACGCGTACGTCGCCGCGGACGAAGTCAGCAAGAGCGCGAAACTCCGATTTCCCCCTTCATCCATGCCTGACATGAGCTTATCGTTCAAATCGTACACCCAACCGAGCAAAACGATGAGTTGGATCAGCAGGAACACCGCCGCGAAGAACCGATCGACGTTCACCAGCCCAGAGTAGTCGTTCAACGTCACCGCGAACGCGGCGACGAGCAACCCGAGCCAAATGACCCCTTTCACCAACCAAAAACCTTCGTTAAACCTCACGCGCGCGCTCGTCCGATCGCTTTCCTTCACCATGAACGTCACCACGAGCATGAACGCGAAAAACAACGAGTTTCCCAGTCCGACGCGCACCGCCGTCTCGTGCGCGCAGCTCCTCGCCGCGAGCGCGTCTCGACACGCCCACCCGAACGCCTTCCCGAGCCGCGACGACGCCCCTCTCCCATCTCTCAGCGCCCACGTCGCGAACGCCAACGCCACGAACGCGCCCGCGTACTTCCGCCGCCACGACGCGTCCCCGACGTCGCGCGGCGCGCCCGAATCATCGTCCCCGCGTTCGACGTCGCCGTCCTTCGCACCGTCGCGCCTCTCGCGCGTCCGTCCCCGCGCGAAGCACCCGCGGCACGCGCTCGCGGCGCACGCCCCGCAGCACGCCCCCAGGCACGCCGACATCGTCGCGGCGGTGCGCGGACCGCGCGCGCGTCGCGTCGCGTCAACGGCGTCGTTCGAAAACACCCGGGAGTGCCGGATGTTCAGAAAGATCCGTGTGTAAAAGAGTGAGACTCGCGCGACGCGCCAAATCCGCGGCGCGCGACGGCGTCACACCCCGCGGTCGCGGCGACCGCGCGCACGACCGCGGCGAGCGACGGGAGGCGTCGAGAAGAGCGCGAACGCGCGTGACCCGACGTCGCGCGAGACGCGAGCGCGACGCGCGGGGACGGGAAACGCGCGAACTCGCGCGAGGCGTTCGAATCGAGGACTCAACACCCTTCGGCGAGCGCGGCGTCGATCGCGCGTGGCGACGGAGGGTGCGCGAAGGATAGGGCGCGCGGCGCGAGGATAGGCGCGGGAAAGGATGCTCGGGATGATACCGAGCGCGCGAGCGAGCGCGACGGAGCGCGTGGCGTTGCTGGGGACGTCGACGAGCGCGGCGGCGAGCGAGGATCGCGCGCTCGAGGACGAGCCGACGACGAGTCCGGGGCGTCGAACGCGGAGAGATGGGTTGGTGAGCGTGCGTGGGATCGTGAGTTTAGTTTCACTCGTCGCTGTTGTCGTAGCGGTGGCGTTTGGGTACGTGCGAGAGGGTGAGAGACACGCGCGTGCGAGGCGATTCGCCTCGCTCGGGGCGACCGGGTATCCCGGCGACGGGTATCCCGGCGATGGGTATCCCACGAATGAGTACCCGACGGATGGCAAGGTGCATCACTTGAAGGTGAAACCCGTGGGGCACGCGATTTGGCTCGGCTCAGAGCTGCCGAACGTGAAGCGCGCGTTCTTGAACCAGAACAAGAAGATTCTTCACAAGGTGGGATGGAAGATCAAGCTTTGGCGGAGCGCGGACATTACGCCTGAAAACTTTCCGTACACCTATCACACCATCAAGCGTGCGTTAAAGTACAACTTAAAGCATCATGAAAACGTGTTTTCGATGATTGGGGATTTGATGAAGTTTGAGATCATGTATCACCACGGTGGGCTGTACATGGATACAAACATCGAGCTCTTGAGAGACCCGACGGATTTGTTCTCCGTCACGGCGACGCTCGGTAAGGAGGTTTTCTTAGTGGCGGATCCCGGGGGAGACAAACGATTCGCATCAGCTGGTTTCATGGGGGCGCTGGAGAAGCATTCCGCACTGTTTGCGTCGCTGATCACCAATAAGGAATATCTCGACGCCATTCCGTTCGACGAGCACTGCATCGCGAACGCCTGGACGGGGCCGATGTACTTGACGCTCAAGGTGTTACATTTCGATAACGCTGTCATTTTAGATCGCGATACTGCGTATCCATTGCTGTGCGGCCAAGATGGGCGAGACATGTGCTTAGAGCAGGTTGATCACGAAGCTTTAGTGGGCGAACGCGTGTCAAAGAAGGGCTCCAAGCTCGTCGTAGATAAAAACGACCCGGAGAAGATTTGGCGCATCAAAGTTCCTTGCAAGGAGATTCGTAAGCTCTACCCCGATGCGACTGCGCTGGATCATTTCAGTCTCGGCAAGTCGTGGACGGGATGTGATCCCGAGGTGAAAACGCAGCGTTTAGTAGACTGGACGCTCAACTACGTGCACGATCCTTCGTCTTTCATTTTCGATTTCATTCTCGATCAAGTTCGTTGGTCCGAGGCTGATAACGTAGATGTCATGACTGAAAAGCTCGTGAATCGCCGCATGGGCTTGCTCGGTACGGCCGACGTCTCGGCGCAGCTCGTGGTGTTAGCGAACACAGCGCGTTCCGGCGCACAGCTGATGTCTGAACTCTTGCGACAAGCATTCAACGCCGACGAAGACACGGTGGTTTGGGAAGATGACACCGGTTTCCACTCTGATATTCCTTTGTACAACAGATTCTTGGACATTGGAGATTTGTGGTCAGAACGTGCGTTAGAGATGGACTGGGTGACGCGGGACATGAAGCCGAAGATTTTGCAGCTCGGCGTCGACGAGGACGTCTTCAACAACTTGGTGAACCACCCGCGTACGTTCCTCGATCAGCTTTTGTTGGGCGCGGCGAGACACGGTTATCGGTACGTGATGACGAGAATTGGTTGGAACAACGCCTTGGGTGGTGCTCGAGCGACCAGACGCATCGCACGTACGATCTTGGATGAATTCCCCAAGGCGAACGTCTTCTTCCTTGAGCGCGCGAACATTCTCGCCCAATACGCTTCGTTGGCGGCGGCTGAGGAGACGGGTGTTTGGATGAAGTTCTCGGATCCGTTGAAGCCGGAATCGAAGGACGAAACCATACCGACACAAGTTGTGTTTGACTTCGAAAAGTTCAAGCAAACTTTCCAAGAAAGACACGACTGGATTGAGTTCTTCATGAATGAAATGCGAGCGCGCAAGCGGCAATACGTGCACTTGGTGTACGAAGAGCATTTGGCAACCGCGGCTCGCCAAGTACAAACGTTGAAGAGAATCAAAGAAGCATACGGCTGGGACATCGACGTTAACCCGACATACTTGCGCAACTCGGTGCACTTAGTGCCCACGCAAGAGACGGAGCTGCGCCAGCGTTTCGACAACCCAGAGGCGATTCCAGAACTGCTCACGCAAGCGTTCCCGCTCGATGAGCTCGTATAGGGAGTGACACGATTGACTCCACACTATAGAATAACTTAACGCATTCGATGTAACTAGTACATTGCAACTACCTAATCGTCTAATCTAAGTAACCCGCCATGGCTCGCCGGCGTCGTTCGCGGCGTCCTTGCGCTATATGATTTTCGCAAATCGCTATCTCTCGGCGTCGTCGCTGCGCGTCGAGCGGGTGTCGTGACGCGTCGGAGTAAACTCTTCCCCGCTTTCGACAGTCCATTCGGCGTAGGTGCGCCGCGTCGCGTCCGAGGCGTCGGCGTTGCGGAACCGCTCGCGTTTCGCGCGGTGAGTTCGCGCAATTTTCGCTCTCTCGCGCTCGAACCTTTCATCGAAAACTTCCCCGCGCCCGCTAGTTCTTCTTCCGTATCTTCCAAGCGTAATGGTGTCGATATGATTTGACCCCACGTCATAATTGGGCTCCCTTCGACGCCCGGAGTCATGCTCGGTGTGTGCACGCGCTCGTAGCGCTTCAGCGCCGCGCGCTTACCTTCGCTTCCGTCTGTGCGTGGCTTTGGCGCCACAAATCGCGTGTTCGCCGCAATCGTGACCTTAGGTTCGCTCGCCACGATGCGCTGGCGCTCTTTTAACGACAAAGCCACACCATTTGGGGCGGTGTACAGGCTATCGTGACCGACGACGGCGACCACCTGTGCTGCGGATGGATCACTTTCGGCAACCTCTGCGCCTTCGACAAGCGCCAACGCGGATGACGGCTGGGGATGAGACGCCAGGGCGGCGATTAAAGCCGCTCGACGCGACGGTGGCGCCGTGACGGCTTCCAAATGCCGCTTCTTTAACGCCCGCTTCGCCTCGCTTTGTTTGACAATTTCGGTAAACGAAGCGTTGTCCTCCGACGTGTACTTGGCCAAAAACCCATTCACGCTCAAGTGACGGTCCTCCTCGTACGCCGTAGATCTCCCACGCATGCCCTCGATCCCGCGTCCTTCGTAGTCTACGAATTCCTCCTCTTCGTCGTCGTCTTCAAAATCGTTCGCCCTCTGCGGCGTCTCCGTCTCCCAGCTCGCCTCCGCGTCGCGCGCCGTCGTCCCCGATCCCCCGATGCTCGGCGTCCCCACCACCCCACCCCGAGAACCAACTCTTCGCATCCTCTCCACGTTCATCTCTCGATGCACCGCCGCGATCGCCCGCGCGTCTCCCCGTCTCGTCGCCTCCAGCAGCGCCGCCTTCAACCGATTCGTTCGCAAATCCGGAAAATAATCCCTCTCGATGATCGCCTCCAACCGCGCCGCGTACTCCTCCTCCTCCAAAACCTCCTCTCGCGCGCCCCTCCCCCCCCCACGCGCCCGCGTCCGCGCGCCCGCGTCCGCGCGCGCGCCCGCGTCCATCGCCGAGGACGATTCCGAAACCGCCTCCTCGTCGCGACGCGCCCTCGTCGCTCGCGCGCGCGCGCTCGCGCGCGCCGTCGTCGGCGTCATCGCGCCCGACCACTCCGCGTCGTCGTCGCGCCGCCGCCGCGTCGCGCACTCGCGCGCGACGCGGTCGCGCGTCGGCGTCGACGCGCGTCGTCGGACGTCCGAAATCACACCGCGCGCGGCGCCGATATCACACGGCGCTCTTCGATGGTCGCACACGCGCGCCGAACGCTCGAGTCGCGACCCGTCGCTCGACCCACGCGGGTTTTTCGCGGTCGTCGCGCGCCGTCCGCGGATCGCATCAGATATCGCGATCGCGCGCGTCGCGCGCGTGGTCGACTCGAATCGCGTACACTGTGCGAAAAACCTCCATGTGCGAACGATCGGACGCGCGGACGCGCGCAAGCCCTAAACGACACGTCGCGTCGGCGCCGCCGGGACGTCGCGGAATCGCGCATCGTGCGCGCGCGCGCGCGACACTCCACGTCGCGCGCGCGCTCGCGAACGACGGTTCACGCGACGCCGACGGACGCACGTCGTTTTCGCACATCACGCGCTCGCGCACGTCGACGCGCTCGACGGTCGCCGAACACAGCGAACGCGCGCCTCGAGACGCGCCCCGGGACGCGATCGCATCGCGCCGCCGAATTTCTTGACGTTCCGAGCGAACGAGTTTTTGAGGACGACGCGAGATGTCTGCCGCGACGGCGACGAACGTGACGAACGATGCGAAAGCGTCGAACGCGACGGCGAACGCGGATGGGACGACGCCCGCGGCGCAACAACCGGGGGCGGGGACGAGCTCGCTGTACGTCGGGGACCTGGAGACCTCGGTGACCGAGGCGCAGCTGTACGAAAAGTTCTCATCCATCGGACCGGTGGTGTCGATTCGGGTGTGCCGGGATTTGATCACGCGACGATCGCTCGGGTACGCGTACGTGAACTTTCAATCGCCGAACGATGCGGCGCACGCGATTGATGTGTTGAACTTTCAAGTCATCAACGGGAAGCCGATTCGCGTGTTGTACTCGCAGCGAGATCCGGCGGTGCGAAGATCTGGCGTGGGGAACATCTTCATCAAGAATCTCGATAAGGCGATCGACAACAAGGCGTTGCTCGATACCTTTGCGCAGTTCGGGACGATCACGAGCGCCAAGGTGGCGATGGATGGCCAAGGGAACTCGAAGGGCTACGGCTTCGTGCAATTCGAGACCCAAGAGGCGGCGCAGGCGGCGATTGACAACGTCAACGGTATGGAACTGAACGACAAGCAAGTGTACGTCGGTCCGTTCCAACGCCGTGCCGAGCGCTCGAACACCGGCGAAGCCAAGTTTAACAACGTCTATGTTAAGAACTTGAGCGAAAACTTGAGCGACGAAAAGTTGCGTGAAAAGTTTGCCGAGCACGGCGCGGTGACGAGCTGCGTCATCATGCGCGACGAAGAAGGCAAGTCTAAGGGCTTCGGCTTCGTGTGCTACGAAGAACCTGAAGGCGCGGCGGCCGCGGTCGAAAAGCTCGACGGGTACACCGAGGATGAAAAGACTTGGGTTGTCTGCCGAGCGCAAAAGAAGGCTGAGCGCGAAGCCGAATTGAAGGCCAAGTTCGACCAAGAACGCCGTGAACGCATGGAAAAGATGGCGGGCGCCAACCTCTACATCAAAAATCTTGAGGACGGCACCGACGATGAAAAGCTTCGCGAATTGTTCAAGGAGTTTGGCACCATCACCTCTTGCCGCGTCATGCGTGACGCCTCGGGCGTTTCTCGCGGTTCCGCGTTCGTCGCCTTCTCTTCTCCCGACGAAGCCACCCGCGCGGTGACGGAGATGAACGGTAAGATGGTCGGTGCCAAGCCGCTCTATGTCGCTCTCGCGCAACGCAAGGAAGAACGCCGCATGCGTCTCCAAGCGCAATTCGCGCAGCGCATGCCGGGCGCCGGTATGCCGGGTGGCATGGCTCCGTACATGCCGCCGCCGGGCGTGCCAGGTGCTCCTATGTACTACGGCCAACCGCCTCCGGGTATGATGCCGCCGCAACCGCAACCGGGCTTCGGTTTCCAACCGGTGATGCCGGGCGGACCGCGACCGGGCATGCCGGGCATGCCGGGTTACGGCATGCCGATGCCGCAACGCCAAGGCGTTCCGGGCGCCCAGCGTGGCCGTGGTGGCCGAGGTGGCCCGGCCGGTGGCCGTGGCCAGCGTCAAAACATGCGATACAACGCCGCCGCGGCTATGCCGATGCCGCCGATGCCGGCGGAGGCGGCTAACCCGATGGCTATTCTCGCTTCTCAGCTCTCCGCCGCCGCTCCGGATCAACAGCGCATGATTCTTGGTGAAGCCCTCTACCCGCTCATTGAGAGCAAGGACGCCGCCAACGCCGCAAAGATCACGGGTATGTTGCTCGAGATGGACCAGTCGGAGGTCCTTCACTTGATCGAGTCTCCGGACGCGCTCACCTCCAAGGTTCAAGAAGCCCTCGCTGTGCTGAAGGCTGCCGCCGAGGAAGGTGCGTAATCGCTCCGTCGATGAAGTATGCACTTCAAACTCAGTGAGTGAGGATACGTTTGGTATGAGAATTCTTTGGCGAGTCTTCTCGTGCGCGCGCACGAGAAGAGGCACAACATTTTTAGCGAGCTGCGGGCCGCGCGAGCGCGAGCGAGCTGTCGCGATATTTCATCGCGACGTCTCGTCGACGCTTTGACGCGGCCCGCGGCAACGATACGATAGCACCAATAGGCGGGCGCCATTGGGGGGTGCGAGACGGTATTTCTTTTGTCTATGCGCTCAACCGCGACCATGGTGTCCACAGCCGCCGCGAGAATCACGAATGCTCTCGCCGCGAGCCGACTGCGGACCAGAAACTAGCGTGATGGACTCCATCACGTGCATGAAAAAAACGAAAAAAAAAGGGCGACGCTGTTGCGCTTTTGAGCCAAGAACAGGTCGCAGTATCAAGACTTTAAGACGCATACGTTGCTGTCTGCACTTTTGACTCTCGAAATCCACCAATACGAGCAGCAAATTTTCAAAATATCGATACAAAAAATACAACTCTCTACGTCGAGCTAAACTATTTCGTCGCTATTCGCGTCGTGCGCCGCTGATTCCGTCAACAACTCGATCGCACGCTGCGAGTCGCCGTCACATTCTTGCAACGCTCGCCGCGCGGCGTGTTCTGCGAATCCCAGCTCTACTAACGTATCCAACGCCCGAGGATCGACCCGAACGAGATTCGCCATCTCACCCGTCGTGGACCCGTCGCCGCCAAGTTTCCTTCCTTGGCCCGGGAAATTACCCGCGAACGCGTTGCGCGTCACCTCACTCATACGAGTCGGGATCGCTCTAACCGTCGAAAACGCGGGAAATGCGGTCGAACTCGCCTCCGCGTTCGGCCGCGCGCCCCGATCGGCGTTTGACGGCACGAACGACGCCAGGGCGCGCGCGGGCGCGCAAATCGCTAATTTCTCTAAATACTCCACGTGCGTCTCCTTCAGGAGCAAAAAGTTCAAGTATCCGCGAACGTACAACCATCCAGCCGCGATACCACCCGCGTGACCGATGAAAGAGACGCCAGGCATCAAAAGTTGAATGAAAAGCAGAAGAGCGATCGGGTAATACTCGCTCGACACGGTGAACAACCCGAACACGCTTCGCCGCTCCACGTCGTTCACGTTCGTCTCGCACACGATCAGCGCGAACACCACCCCAGACATTCCTATGGCGCAGCTCTCGTACGACGCGCGATATCCGAGCGCCATCCAAAGCGCCGTCGCCGCGCTCGCCGAGAGCGCGTACGCCGCGTGCGCGAACGTCGCGAATAACCACGCGAAGTGCGTCGTCCCGATCGATCGCTCGAGCGCCGACGCCATCGGAACGAACGCTAGACAATTTAGCAGCGCGTGCGGGAAGCTCCCGTGCGAGAACGTCGACGTCCAGACGCGATGATAGCTCGACAGCGGATGTTCAAACGCCAACCGCGGCGACGCGCACACGCGCGCGAAATCGCCGTTCGCGGCGAGCGCGAGCGCGAAGGATATCGCGACCGCGATCACGACGGCCGTCGTCGCGAGCGGCGCGCCGTCGAGCGGCGTGCCCTGCGCGCTTCGCGCGACCGCAGACATCACAGCGCGCCTCGGAGTGCGACGACGACGACATGATTTCGAGCGCGACGACGACGACGACGCGATGCGCGACGCTGACCAAGGCATCGCATCGCGCGACGCCGGGGACGCGCTCGCGACGCGGCGCGGCGGCGACGACGCGAACGAAGGCGCAAAAGTTTGCGCGTTTATCCACATCGAGCGGGGACGACGACGATCGCTCGCTCGCGCCGGTCGCGGCGGCGCCGGCGCCGCGTGAGGACGAGGTGCTGCCGGATAACCTCTTCGACGCCGTCGGGCAAGCGGCGAAGGCGACGCGAGACGCCATGCAGCGTGGGGTCGCGGGAAGCATCGTCGAGCTGCTCATCCCAGAGCTCTGGGACCCGATGAGCGGAAACGTGATGAGCGAATCGGGTGATCAACTGAAAGTGTGGGAGATCTCTCGAGAGTTTTTGTCGAAATTGAGCGCGAGTGGTGCGACTGGGGTGAAGGCGGTGTTCCCGGACGCGGGCGCGGCGGCGATGTTGCGAGCGCGGTGGGGAGACGACGTCGCGTTTGAGGTGGCGAGCGTGGACGATAGGAATTTGGTGACGGATGATTTCGAGGGCGTTTTGGTGTTCGCGGCGCCGGATCCGATGTCTTTAGAGAAGGTACAAAAGGCCACGGGTCGAGCGAACGAGTTGGGGTATCCGGTGGTGCTGTTGAATCCGAGATTGGCGAGCGGCGACGCCGGGGTTGGATTGAACGTTCGGCGCATGAGAGACAACTTTTTAGGAAAGATGACGGTCACGTACTCTTTGAGACCTCTGCCGTGGTGCAATGGGAGTCTGTACAAGTCGTATCCGAGCGCGTGGAAACTTTTCTTGGAAGACCCAGAGGAGCCGGGACGGTTCAAGCTCATTGATGAGTACGCGCAGCGACCGGCGGGCGAGGAACTTGACGATATCGTCGACGCAGCGCTTCGACCCGTGGGCGAGGATGGCGAGGCGACGGAAAAGACTGCGGCTGAAAAGGTTTTGGGGATGATGCGTGAGATGCAGCGATTTGCGAAGTCGTTATCGAACTAAATAGGCTCTTTTAAATACGTTTACTAGTTTTCTGGCCACTAAATCTTGTGAAGTTTGGAAAAGCTTTGTCGCTACCATTACCGAGGCTCGCTATCGTCGTAAGACTTTTCAGACATACGCGCGCGTTCGTACTCTGCCTCGTGTGCGACGGATTCTAACAACGTCATGCGCGAGCTGGTGGAATGTCTCAGCTCCATCGACGACGACAGGCGAACGGGACTAGAGAAATCCTCGCTCAGTGTGCGATTCCTCGGACGAGCCACCGGTGGACGTAGCGGCGATCGGTGCGGTCGCGGCGGCGTACTCATTCCTCCGTCCAACCCTCCGTCGTCGAGCACGCCGCTCGAAATAGTCGTCCTCGCCACCATGTCGCCTAGTCCGTCCAGCCCGGCGCGGTTGTCCCTGGCGAGCGATTGAAACGCGCTCCTACCATCTTCATCGCTCACTATCGACACGTTCGTGTGCGTGTCGCCTGATCGTGTCGCTTTCGCTCGTAAAGTCGTCCACTCCGTGCCCTCCACGCTCGCGCTCAGCGGCCGCCTCGGTATCGGCCTGTGTATCACCGACCTCGCCGGCGAACGCTGCGGCACGAACAACGAGGACATCGATTCCCTCGCCACCAACGTCGTCGCCATCGACGAGCGCATCGCGCGTTCTTCTTCCACCCCATAATCATACTCTTCGACCTCGACGTCCTCCTCGCTCGCCATCGCCATCTTCACGCCTCCGTCGTCGTCCGACCGCCGTCCTCTCGAGCCTTCGCCTCTCGCGCCTTCCCCTCGCCGCGTCGCCGCCGCGCTGTCTCGCAACCACTTCTCCACGCGTTCCGTCTCTTCCCTCGCGAGCATCGCTCTTTCCCTCGCCCGCGCTAACCGCGCGTCGAACGCGTCCAAACTCGTCGTCGTCGTCGTCGTCGTCGTTCCTCTCGCGCGCGTCCCCTCGCGCGCGTCTCTCTCGCCTTCCCCTCGCGTCGTCCCGTCCCGCATCGTCCTCACCGCGCCCATCGCGCCTCCGTCTCGCGCGTCCAGCGTCATCATCGGGCGCCACGCGTCCATCCGCGCGCCTCCGCGCGCGCGCGTCGCGTCCATCCGCGCGTCGTCGTCGTCGAGCGCGTCTTGAATTTCAATTCAATTCTCGCGAATGCGTGCCGTTTTACGAACGCGCGCGCCGCGCGTCGCCGCGCGGTCGAGCGCGCGCGTGGCGAGCCGCGTCGAGACGCGCGTTCGAGTCGTCGTCGTCGTCGACGCGCGCGCGCGCGTCCGTCGTCGTCGCCGCGCGCGCGAGCGGCGCGGCACTTCGATGTGACGAATGTGCCGCGGTGACGCGGCACATTCGTCACATCTCCAGAGACGCCGCGGCGGACGCGAGCGCGGCGGACGCGAGCGCCGAACGGCACGCGACGAACGATGGATCGAAGACGAAACGAAACAGAGCTAAACTAGGGTTATTTGGTTACGCGGTGACGCGCGAGCGCGGGACGTCAGACGTAGTGACGGACGATCCAAGACGCGACCAAGGCGAGCTCGGCGCGCTCGGCGGACGCCGACGACGCGCTCGGCGCGGTTTCTAATTCGACTAAATACTCCGTTTCCGCGCCCGCGGCGTCGGGTAACGCGCGCGCGGCGACGATTTTGATCGCCCGCGCGCGGACGCGCGCGCCCGCGCGCACGGGTCGGACGAAACGGACGCGATTGAGGCCGTAATTGACGGCGCGCGTCGACCACGCGGGCGTCGTGCGCGCCGCCGTCGCGGGCGTCAGCAGGCTCAGCGTCAAGAATCCGTGCGCGATCGCCCCGCCCGGGGCGTCGCGCGCGTGTATGTATTGATGATCGTTCGCGCACGTCGCGAAGGCGTCGATGCGGCGCTGATCGACGTCGATCCACGGCGTCGCGTCGTCGCTCGCGTGCACCACCGCGCCCGCGGCGTTTTCCGCGACGTACGCCGCCATCGCGCGCGCGCGCGCGTCGCGCGCGTCGTCGCGAGTCGCGGACGACGCGTCGACGTGACTCGCGACGCGCGCGACGCGGTCGAGCGCGCGGTCGACGCTCGAGCGCGCCATCGCGCGCGTCAGCGAGTGTCGATTCGACGACGACGCCGCAGAGTCGAGCGCGGCGCGATGGAGCGCGCGCGCGCGCGCCCGGTCGCGTCGACGTCGTCGTCGACGACGACGACGACGTCGTCGCCCGCGTCGCGCGTCGCGCGCG
>VMHT01007683.1_pt1 | contig 13195 bp, 16 predicted proteins | sample 4693611 | NCBI WGS metagenome assembly VMHT01 (sample SAMN12280063, study PRJNA550983) | marine metagenome | isolation source: seawater sampled from same location over 5 years 0.02-0.2 micron viral filtrate | place: USA: collected off the coast of southern California halfway between the port... ... | reverse complement strand
TACTAGATTTTGGTCGATTGCAACCGTTTCTACTTCTGATTCACCTTGACTTAATTCAGTTCCTGTGATGTATTGACTTTCATTAATTTCAAAATCATCTTCATCATATACACCTGAATCTATTAATTCGTCGAAAAAGTTTATCTCATCTATTGATTCAGTTGTTGAAGTAACAATATCAGGGTCGTTTGTTGATGTTAGAGTTGTGTCAAGATCTTGAATATCTGTTTCATTGTCTAAATCATTGTTTAATTCCTCACTTGTAGGAGTTATAGTAGATTTTTCAGGGGATTTTATTTCAGTTATAGTAGAATCAGTTAAACTTATTAATAAATCTGTTGGTTGTTCAATTGTTGCTTTATAAGATTGAAAATTTGTTGATGATACTATTAGATTATTTATTTTTTGGGTTGAAGTTAAGTAAATAGAAGAAAAATCTTTATTTATATTTTCTATAGTAGGTATCCATCCTTTGTCTAACTCATCTGACTGACCATTTCTTATAATTGTTATAGGACTACCTATAGAATTAACATCACTCCAATTGTTTTTGTTTTCTTCAGGAATTTTATCACTTCTAGCTGTTGATCCAAACCTTATTGAATTACCAAATCTTCCTTCTATAATGTGATCACCCTCATAAGGTAGTAAAGGTTTTACATTTAATTGTTCGTTAAAATACTTGCCTAAAGAAATATCTGTAGTTCCGTCTGTTGATTTTCTTATGATTCCATTTTCAGCTTGTTGATAATCATTTGTTGTTGAGTTTGTTGAGTCTGCGTCCTTAGGCATACTCATTTTACGTAATTCTTCCTTACTAGGAAGGGCATTATGATGAGGGTGGGACCAAATATTTAAATTAGGAAAATAATACATTTGTAAAGATGTTTTACCAAATAATTTACCGGCGCCTTGTAAAAGTAAAACTATTTCATTTATTAAAGGATAATATTTAGTTTGGGGGAATAAAGGTTTAGCGATATTAGTGGTTTCTATGGTAGGATTTCCTTTTACTTCTTCAAGTTGTGAATAAAATATGGTACCTAAAGAATCCCATCCTCCTAAAGCTTCAAACTTAGGATGATTATTATCTAATATAACATCCACTACTCTTACAGAGGTAACTATACTATCTTGGGTTATTTTTATATTAAATTTGCTTCCTTCTTTAACTAGAACCATCTTTTTTTATAGATTTAGGATTTTCTATTTGTTTAGGGTTTTCAACTGTTTTAGATATTTCTTCAGCTATATCTTGAAGTTGTTCTAATTCAGCTTCTGTTAGTAAGTTTCCTTCTCCATTATTTGTAGATCCTGTTGATAAACGTTGAACGATAGCTGCCATTTTTACTAATTGATCATCATTTTTGACACTTATTTCTATATATTCTTTGATTAAAGGTACTACGACAGTAGCATCACCTAAAGATTGAACTAAGGGACGTAATTCAGCAATTAAAGATGCAAGTTGTTTAGCTTTTTTCTTTTGATTGCCGTGAATTTCTTTTAATAAATCTGAAAAAGATTTATCGTCAAATAATATCTGGTTTAATGAATCCATATCATTTTATTATAAATATAATATGGTTAAATTTTTACATATCCTGTTGTCTTGTATTCTTCGTATAATTCTTTGTATACTTTTTTAAGCACCTTAGTAACTTTTGTTATTACAGGAGTATCTACATTAGTCATTTCTCTAATATAGATATAAAGTGCTTTTTTATTGAAAATTTCTAAATTTTCTCTTCTTTTAAACAAAGTATTAACTGCATCACATACCTTTCTGTCGTTATCTTTTTTAAATAAAGTAAACATGTACTTGTCAACATATTCTGTGAAATAATCTATGAAATCTTTTATATCTTGTTTACGTTCAGGTCTTCCTAATTGACGTAAAACCCCATCATCCTCGTCTGCTTCCATAACATTTACTTTAGCTTTTTTCTTTTTGTAATTATTATTATTATAAAGTATAAGATAATTTTTACCCACAATTGAAAAATAACTAAATGCTTTAGAACCTTTAGTAGGATCAAAATAATCTAATTTTTCCAATAAAAAACACATTACTTCATGTTTTAAATCTTCTAAATCATCTACTTCTGTGTAATAGAACTTGAATGTGTGTATTAAATTTTCTGCTAATTTATAAAAGGCATAATATATTCTACTGTTGAATATTTGATTTCTTTCATCTTGGTTAGATGATGCTAAATATTCTGCTATTGCTAATTCAGTATCTTCTGTGAAGTATCTTTTTTTGGTTCTTTTTCTGCCTCGTTTTTTTGGTTGTGGAGTAGGAGAACCAACGATGGCTGGCTCTTGAGTGGTTTTGTTTGTCATATGTTTTTTACATTTTATTTAAGTGTAAATTCGTTTAAAGCTTCTTGTATTTTTTGTATTTCTTTAAAAAACCACCCTATTTGATCATCAGCATAGAATACGCCTTTATCATCTATTTGTTTTAATCTTTTATCGATAGCATTTATTGCTTCACTTTGTTTTGTAATAAAATCTTCTAATGCTTCATTTTTCTTTAATAAATTTCTAATTATAAAAAAAGAAGCTGTTATTACCAAGGTTAAAGCTATAATTAATATTATTTCCATAATTAATCTTTAAAAAATGAATCTATGACATCCATTGTTGCTTTCTTTAGATTCGGGTTGTTTTGTGTATTTACTTTTTTAGCTGTTCTAAGTGTTTTATCACCTTTACTGGCGTTTTTAGGTTTACTTGATTTTGGAACTGAGTTTGTTGCGCCATTCCAAAGTTCAAATTCGATTTGAGCTGCCATATGATCTGCCTGGTGCATAAGTAAAGGTAAATGAGATCTTAATTTTGTTTCTTTCATACCTGACATAAAATAAAATTTATTTGATTCATCATATAAACCATCATGAATTTTAATTCCTATGAATTCATTTTGACTTACTTTACATCCTATTTCTTGAAGTAAAAATAAAGATCTTTCTGGTATTTTCATTGCAGGAATATCAGTATTAAATTTGTAAATCTGACCTAATTTATCAATATGCCATTGTGAATCATTTGGTTGGTAATATTCACCTTCTTGTTGGCCCATCTTGCCTAAATCATGTAATAATGCAACGAAATGCATTTCTTCAATTGTATATGTGGATATATCTCCTCCCATGTCTTTCCACGTTTTATATAATTTATTTGCACAATCATATACACGTAAAACATGGTCAGTATAACCTCCGGCAAATGCTGAATGATGCCAGTTTTTAGCCGCAGCAGGCATCATCATTATTCTTTCTTGGTATTTTTCTAAAAATGGAATTAAGATATCTGTTCGTTCTTTAGAAATGTTTGTTTTAATTTCAATAAGATAGCGATCCCAATTGGATTGTATTTTTTCTGCTGATATCATATAATTAAATAGTTTGTGTGCTAAATGTTCCTCCAGCTCCTAAATTTCCAGGTCCTCCAGAAAGTGTGATTAAATTCTGTAATTCTTCGTATCTGTCTTTTAATTCTCCTTCTTCCATAAAACGAATAGCTTCTTCGTTTTCACCTCTTTTAATCAGACCACGTAATCTAGCTAAAGATTGGTCTAATCTTTCTAAAGCATTTTGTGTTTGTCTCGCATATTTCATAGTAATGTATTTTATTTGTATTGTATATAATAAGTTATTTTTAGGTATCCAAATATTTTTTATAAGTTTTATTGCACCAAATCATATTTTCTTTGACTATTTTTTTTCTATCTGGTTTTAGATTAAAAAAATCGGTAGTTTCAAGTAATAATCCAATAGCACGTATACGCTGAATTTCGTTTTTTGTTCCTTTTTTTATAAGAAGTTTTTCTAAAGTTTCAGCTTTATTTAAATATTTGTTTTTTTTTAATTCTGCTAGTGATTGTTGTTTTTGTAATTTATGTTCTTCTTCTACATTATCAAAAAATTCCATTATGTTAGATTTAGAACGATTTATATTTTTTAAATTATCAGCATCTTCCATTCGTTTGAGTGCTTTGTCTATATTTTTAGGATTATATTCAGGTTTTTTCAAAATATTATACTATTTTAATAAAGGGCATATTTTCTATTTTATGAATTAAATTAGAATATATATCTTTTAATTCATTAGGAAAATATTCAATTGATTTATTTGTTTCTTTTTTTGTGGGATAATATTTTTTATTATCAGGTAAACCTATTATTTTATTAAATTTTTTTATATTATCAAAAAAGTCCTCATATTTAACACAATAAATTTTATAATTTCTAGGTTTTGAAGGATTTACATAATTATTAAAAAATTCAGTCATCCCATATAAGTCTTCTTTATATTTTATAACCTCTTTTAAGGTTGGATATCCATTTTTATCTTCATAAGATTTAACAACTCTTCCATTTACTGATGACCATTGAGTTTGACATTGTATGTTTTTTAAATGATTATTCCACCCTGAATTATAATGTTCTATAAATCTACTATATATTACTTCTATAGGATTTCTATAAATAAAAATGATTTTATAATCTTTAATTGAATCTTTATGAACAATATCTATTGTACTAAAATAATGCTGCTGGTTTGCTAATACTCTAGTAGTAAGACGAGTTAATTTAGTAGGGGGGTATTTTGAATGGGTATGATGGATTTGAGGATCATCTACTCCTGTTATCCAATCACTTATTATATTTTTAATGTAATAATATAACATATGAGAACCGCTACCTCCATAGCTGCATATGTAAAAAACTTTATTTTTTATCATTATAATAATAATAATTAAGAGTTTTTAAATAACCAAATTTTTATGCTCTTAATTTTAATCTAGGAACATCATCTGAAGGTCCTGATATTCCTATGGTTTGTCCTATACCATCGATTATTTCTTGTCCTTCTAGATAAGAGATATTACCTTTTTGATCTATTAATAACATTCCATCAAAACCTTCATATTCTTTATATTCTTCGACTAATTCTTTTGATAAGTCTATGATAAATTTATTAACATCTATATCTTGATCTGTGAAATAAGAATCTAAATTAAAATGCTTACCTTTTGGATACCAATTAGATTTGGTGTATATTCTACTTAATATAATTTCTATTCCTTTTATAAATAAATTTTTATCAAAATTTTCACTTTTAGTGTAAATATCATATATAACTGATAATTTGCTAGGCCATTTGACTTTAAGTTCTAAAGCTTTCAAAGCATCCGTTTCATTTTCTTCAGACATTTTTAATTCTTTAATAAATTCTTCAAATCTACCTTTACGTTTAGTAGTACTCCAATCACCTCTATTATATCCTTTTGCTATTACTGCTCCTGCTCCTTTAGTTGATGCTTTTAATTCAACATTTTTACCTCCTACGTCTAAATCACCTTTAAAATCTCTTTTTTTAACATTATTAAATAAAATAGAAAATAAAATTTCACCAGGACCTATAGACACATTACCTACAATAGCACTACCCATTTCTTTATATAATGTTAAAAGTTTATCTGAAGGTATATTAGGTACTAATTGTGTAAAATTTGTTTTTGAAAGATCTAAATCAACTGGGTTTGATATATATTTTGCAAATTCTTCTTGTATTTCTTCTTTTTTTAATAATTGTTTAAATTTAAGAATTTGTCCTTCTGGAATATTAGATTCTTGAGCTTTTTTATCTAAATAATTATTTATGGGACCTGTAAGATATAAATTAGAAATTCGTGCTGCTAAGTCTCCTGCTTGTTGGTTTGATATATCTGTGGATTTTATTAATGATATAAGGTCTTCTTTTGTAAAAGCAGATTTTTCTTTTTCTTTTTCTACTGGAGAATCTTCCATACCAGTTGTTCCTGGTACATCTTCTAATTCATCTAGAATTTCATCAACAGGTAAATTAAGCTTTTCTAATAAAGATTTTAAAATAGAAATATCAGAAGGGCTATCCAAACATGGATATCCCTTTTCTGACCTATAAGACCATTCTAATAATAACTCATCAAGAGTCATGATATTTTAACCTTTAACTATGTTGGCTAGTTTTTGAAATCTTTCTTGAAGTGCTTTTGAGCTTGCATCAAATCCAGTTCCTCCTTTTCCTCCTGGTGTTTGGTATCCGGCGTTAGGGCCTTCTGATTTTTTACCACCAGTAGCAAATCCTGATTTTTGATATGCCGCTGCTGTAGTTGAGTTTTCTTCTAAGTCAGCTTCTTCTTCACCTTCAACATCTTCAACGCCTTCAACGTCTTCAAGATCTTCAGGAGCTTCTTCTTCACCTTCACCTCCAAAGTGAGCAGCTAGTAAATCATAAATTTGACGTAATACGTCTTCTTCACCTACTACTTCATCGCCTACTTCAGCGTCTACGTCAGCATCGCTAACAGATACATCTACTTCGTCTTCAGCTTCATTTTGATAAGCTTCAAACTCTTCTTTGATCATTTTTTGTAATTCTTTTAAAGTCATTTCTTTACTTTTTTGAGTTGTTATTAGTTTTCTTTTTATTTTTATAATAAGGTTTTTTTCCTCTTCTCTTTTTCCCTTTTGCTGCATCAAAAACGTCTTTTGATTGGTTAACAACGTTTTTAACTGTTTTTTTTACATCTGCGAGTTCTTTTTTCATTTCACGAACTCTTGCTTTTGCTTCTTCTATGGCTGCTAATGCTCTTTCATCTAAATCTGTTGATGCCCAAAGCGCCTTCCATAGTCTTTTAAAATAATTTATCATAACTGCTTATTTTTTTTTATTCGTTTTTTAAACCTGCTGTTAAACCTTCCATATATGCTAATTTAGCTATTTCGTAGTATGGTTTAATATTATCTGATCCTTCTCTTAAAGAAATGCCATATTCTTTGATAATATTAAGAATTTCTAAATGGATTTGTTTATCCATCATAGTAGAAGCTGCTTCTCTTCTTAAATCTCTTTCTTCTGTTTTAATATCTAGAACTTGATTTTCTAAATCTTTTACTTCTTTATCTATATCTTTAATTCTATCTTGTAAAGGTTGTGCTTTTTTCTTATATACTTCTACAGATTTTTTATCTTTTTTACTATCTTTATATGTTTGAAAAAATTCTTGTCTTTTTGCTTCTTTATCTTTTCTTTCTTTTTCAAGTTTATCTATTTGTTTTGAAATACCTTTTTTACCTTTAGCACCTTTAACTGCAGATTTTTCAGCTTTTGCTTCATCATTATCTTTTGCTTCAGATAAGATTTTAATTACTTCTTTTTTTATAGCTTCTTTTAAAGGTTGAATAGTTTTCATAGGTATTGTATAATCTTCTTTTTTATAATTATGGATATTTTTTTCTATTTGTTTATCTGAAGTTGCCACTTGAGTGCCTTTATAATCCCATTTTGGAATTTTTAATGATGCTGCTCTTTTATCAGATTCAACATTTTTTCTTTCAAATCCATCTTCAATTTCTTTCATTTGGTATTCTTCAGTAAATTCTTTTAACCAACTTTTAAAAGATACTTCATTAAATTCACCACTTCCATAGTTACGTCCACTTTTAGATTCATATTGAATTAAACCAGAATAATAAGATGGGTGTTCTTCTAAATTTTTAAGAACATTTTCTGTGGCTTTTTCACGTTCTTCTGGTGTTGATTCTGATAATCTTGAAACTCCCATAGAAGTTAATTCAAGATCCATACCTTTTCTAAATTCGAATGGATTATGTTTATTTAATCTATTATCTATTTCTGTGTTTCTTTCTAATCTTTTTTGGTTAGAAGGTTTTGGTGCGTATCCGTGAAGTTTATTATTTGCCATGTTATATTAAGGTTGTATAAATACTATTCTTTAATAAATATATAAAAAAACTAAATACATGTATTATTCTAAATAAGAAATATTATTGTTTAATTACTCGTTTATTAAATCTTGCTTTGTTATAAATTAGACTAATATTATAAATGCCTGGTTTTAAGTTAGACATGTCTATTCTTTTAGTCTTTTCTGCTTTTTTTATTAAATGTCCTACTATATCGTAAACTTCTACATCTAAATCTAATCTGCTATCTATTGTTAAAATACCCGTTGTTGGGTTAGGATATATTATTATTGAATTGCCTGTATTTTCTGTTATATTTGTTGGCCATCCTTGTTCACAATAATTGTACATATCTTGACAAAATGCATCCCATTCTGTGTTACAACAATAATCATCCACATCAATTACCCAAGCATAACATGGATCATTTAACCAATATGGGTTTCCTGGTCCTCCTATACATCCTGCATCATATAAACAAGCTGTTGAATCACTTACGTTTGCTGCTGGATTGTAATTATATGCACTAACATCGGTACAACCTACTACAGTTGTTATACATGAATTATCATCAAAACATGCATTAGGATCATAATTGAGTGCTGTACTGTCTGTACAACCTCCTATATAACAACAACTATTATCTAATGTATTTGCTAGTGGATCAAAATTAAGTGCTGTATTATCTGTACAACCATAAATAAATGGTTCACAAGTTCCATTATCTGTATTTGCTGTTGGGTCATAATTGTACATAGTTGAATCAATACATCCATAAATAAATGGTATACAAGATCCATTATCAGTATTTGCAGTTGGGTCGTAATTAAACATTGATATGTCCATGCAACCATAAATAAATGGAACACATGATGAATCATCTGTATTAGCATTTATATCATAATTAAACATGGTTGGGTCTGTACATCCATATACATAAGGGAGACATGTTCCGTCATCTGCATTAGCTGTTGCACTATAATTCCACATTGTAGAATCTGTACACCCATATGCAATTGCTATACATGTTCCGTCATCATCGGTTGCATTTGGGTTAAAGTTAATCGATAGTGGATCAGTACATCCTGGAATTTCTAATTCATCACACACTCCATCTCCATCTGTATCTGTTAAACAAACTCCAAAACAATCATAATATTGAGCTGGATAAGTACAACCACCATTATCTAAATTAGCTATATAATTGTAATTACATGCTGTTTGATCTGTACAACCTAAATAAATACAAGCATCTGCTGTATTTGCATTAGGGTTGTAATTATATGCTAATGAATCCATACATCCGTTCACTACTGGTATGCATGTGTTGTCGTCCGTATTAGCTAGTGGGTTATAATTAAATGCTAAAGGATTTGTACAACCATAAATAATTGTGATACATGATGCAGGTGTATTTGCATTTGGATCATAGTTTAATGCTGTTGAGTCCATGCAACCTACTACTGTTGGAATACATAAATCTCCACAGAAAGGCATTGCTGAATATGTTGTCCAGAATGGGGTATCAAATGATTGTAAAGCTCCTTGACCATTATTAGCAAATGGGTTAGTTCCTTCTTGTAATAATATTACTCCGTTTGCATTTGTTAATGTAAATGAATTATGCCATGTTTGGAATTGTACTTCTTCTGGTGGTGTTTGTGGACCACCTACTTCAAAATAATATATTTTTACTGGTTTATCTGTATCTAATATTAATGGAAATGATTGATTATAAGGTCCCGGTCCCATTGTAAATGTCCAGTTATTAGTTCCTTGAACTACTCCTAAATATGAATTACCCCAACCATCACCAGCATCGTCTTCTAATATTAAAGTGTAATCACATGTAGGCTCAATAGCCATAATTGTTGCACTTGCATCATAATTAAATGCTAATGAATCTGTACATCCAAACGTATGTAAATTTGTACAACTTCCATCATCTATATTTGCTAATGGATTATATTCTTGATATGATGCATCTGTACAACCAAATACATCTGATATTGCTGCACATGCTACTCCTGTTTGTACTCCTGAATATGTTACGCTTCCAAAATTTGGGTCAGGTAATGACCATATAGTATCTCCATTACAATCAAATATAACTACATTACCATCAATAGTTCCACCTGTTGTTGAACCTGCTATTCCATCTCCATAACTGTCATTTAATATTAGCTCAAAACCAGCTGTATTAGATACACAGAAGTCATAAATATAAGTTTGGCCTATATCATTAAAAGTATAAGTTCCTTGTGGAGCTTCTCCTATAACACCCGCACTATTCATTATCCAAGAAGTTTCACTTGGCCAATCATCTAATGTAACTTCCATTGTAATTTGATATTGTGTATTTACATCACAAGTAGTTCCACTACACGAACCATTATCTATAGTTGCCCATGGGTTATAAGCTACTGCTGTTGAATCCATACAACCTTCAATACAAGGATTTGGAGTATAAAATATTGTATCTGATAATGAACCATCTACATATTCTAATACCATGTAATGTTCTACTGACCAATTAGGGGGCATCTGCCCATTTCCTACTCCTAATGCAAAACCATTCCAACCATTTGAAGCTGGCCAAAAACCTCCATAAGTTGAAGACCAACCATTTTCATCACCCGCATGTAAATTTATAACATTACATCCAGGATTTGTTATATCACTTTCCCATTCAAATTGTATTGCTGTTTGAGATCCCCAACACATTTCGTATGCATTAGTATTAAGAAAGCCTGTGCATGGGGGGTAGGTACATGACCCATCGTCTAGTACTGCATTTGGGTTATAATTTTGTGCTGAAGCATCTGTACATCCTAAAGGTAAACCTGGTCCGCATGTCGGCCAACCTAATGTTGTATAATATCCTGTGTTGAAAGGTCCTCCAAAAGACCAAGCTGTATCTGTACCACATTCAATTACATTAATACCACCACTCATTAACCCATCACCATAAGTATCTCTAAGTAATACTACATAATTCTGCATTGGTGGTAAACAAATTGTATCGTAATGATGTGTATTTGCTGCTGTATAATAACCAGCTGATACTTGTGCTATTGTATCTCCTGGATTAATTCCATAAACTTGATGTGCAAAAACCATCCAATATGTTTCACCCGGATAGTTGTCTGTTTCTATGTTTATTACTATATCTACATGATCTGGAGGGCATTGTCCATAACTAAATAAAGAGAATAATAATAATAAAAATAATAATACCTTTTTCATATTTTATTGTTTTATTCGCAACAAGTTTCGTTACCTCCTTTACATGGTTTACAACCACAAGTAGCTTTCCATCCCCAAAATCCTGCTACTGCTAATAGTGCTAATCCTACCCAGAAGTTTTTACTGAAATAACATCCTGCTCCTACTGCTACTAAATATCCACCGTAACAACATATATAGCATTTGATTTTATCTAGTAATCCTGATGCTTTTGCTTCATTGTATTTTGCTACAACTTTATCATCGATTTCTGTTTTGTCTAATAATTTATTTGCGACTTTTTTTGCTTTATTTTTTAATTTTGCCATTTTTTTGTTTTTTATTGTTGTGTTTTTTAAAATGATTCCATTAAGGTTTCATCTACAATTCCTTGTATTTCTTCTAAAGTAGTTGCCATTTTAAAACTCAAATCAGCTTGAAATCTTTCAACTTCTTCACCATTAAATATTATAATGGTAGGTACAACTACTATTTTAAATTTTGACTGCCAATCACCTTTATCTATTGATATTTTTTGAATACCACAATCTGTTAATTGATTTAACCATGTAACTCCATTCGCTTCATTCCAACCCGCATTGAATTCTACTACACAAATGTCGTTATCTTTGCAATTGATTGTTTGAGAAAAAGAAATTAACGAGAAAAATAAAAACAATAATAGAATTAATAGTTTTTTCATAATTTTTTTAATTTTATCTTAATGCATCTATTTTTTCTTCGATGCGTTTAATGTCTTCTTTAATTTCAGTGACATCTTCCTGAGTATTTAAAATTGTATTACGTATCATCTGATCTTTCATATCAAATTCCATTCTTGTAACCTCTGGTGGGGGAGCTACAGGTAAAGTCGCAGCTTCTGCTATATCTGCTTGTAATGTAAAATACATACCTATTACAGTTGCTAATGCGACTCCTATACCAACAAGTGTTTTGATACTTATTTTAAAGGACGTGTCTTCGTTTAATTCTTTTGCCATCTTTTTATTTTTAAAATATTACGTAATTTAATCCTAAAGAGAAATCATGCCATTCTCTATTCCAATACTTATTATACTTACCCTCTAGAAATAAACCTAAATGTTTATTTAATTTATAACCAAAGATTAATCCTCCACTATAATCAATCCATTGTTTTCCATCATTAAAATTATGATATGAATATTCATTACCTATATTTAAATGATAAGGCAATACATTTGCCCATGAATGTAACCAAAAATCTTTTGTATAATAGTAATAATCGAATCCTACAACTAATGAATGATTCCATTGTGATGATAATTCGTTTCTTTTTCTTTCTGTATAATCTGCTAATACTTCTGGGATAATAACTGCTTCCCATACTTCTGTGCTTGTTGCTACTTCATTTCCTTCTGGATCTTTGTAAATTCCATTAAATACATCAACTTCGTATCCTTCTTGTATTGCTAAATATGTGTAGTGAAGATTTCCATTTGATAATAACCATTCTTCTAATGGATTAAAACCATAAGGTTCTGCTATTCTTTGTACTAAACCTATATTGAATGAAAGTTTTTTATTTATTTTATGTCTATATCTTTGTGACGCTTCAAAGTATTGTATATCAGCAAATCCATCTTCTAAATACTCTGTTTTAATTACCCATTTATCTGCTATATATCTTAAAAAATGATGTTGGTCTAAATAATTTTCTCCTTCTTGTCTTTTGTAATCTGCTTCAAATAAAAATTCAAATCCTGATATTTTACCTATGGTAGCTGCGTCTGAAAATGAATTTTCTGTACCATTGTAAAATGTGGTTGCTCTATTTTCATAACCAAATCTAGCTATTTTTCTAAAACCTAATGTTATTGAATAGTCAAATGGTGTTTCAATTGTTTCTGTTTCTAAACCATTTGTAATCGAATATACATCTACGTCAGATATTGATGTACCCCCATTTATTGCACCATAAAAAGTTCCGAATTTAAGTGTTTTTTTCACTTTAGATTTCCAAGAATCTTGTGAATATACATTTAACGTAATTAACGTTAAAAATAGCAACAGAATTTTTTTCATTATACGGATATTATAATATACGGAGATAAATATAGGAAAAAAAGAGCAGCCTAAGCTGCTCTTCTAGGATTTTTACGACATGATCCTTGTTCACCGTTTGGCTAGGGTGCTTTATTAAGCAGCCATAGCTAGTACTGACTTTT
>VMHT01050924.1_pt1 | contig 13197 bp, 23 predicted proteins | sample 4693611 | NCBI WGS metagenome assembly VMHT01 (sample SAMN12280063, study PRJNA550983) | marine metagenome | isolation source: seawater sampled from same location over 5 years 0.02-0.2 micron viral filtrate | place: USA: collected off the coast of southern California halfway between the port... ... | reverse complement strand
TGACGCCAGCAACGACGGCAAGGGCAGTCAGGCCGCAGTTGGGTCCGGGCTTGGCGTCGGCAGGAAGTGCAAGGCGGTCGATCATGTTAGTCTCCTCGGTTAACGTCTACACAGCATATAGTGCATCATACTCTGATTACAAGAGCCTGACGCAAATTAAATTATTTTAATTATTTTTTTGTCATGCTCTTGCAATTCAATATCGATGCACCATATACTGTGTATGGCAGCACGGGGCTGCCGCCAACCAAGGAGAGAGAAGATGGAGCGCACTGAGAAATTTACCGCCGAAGAGTTTAAGGCCCTGCCGCGGAATGCAGCCGGAGACATCATTGATCTTTACGACGCTTTCATCTGGTTCACAACAGAACAGGTGAATGCTTTGACTGGGGATGACTACACCCGTGTCGATGAGTACAACGAAGAACTGCGCTGCATGGCTGCAGAATTTATTTAACAACACCACCGGGAGCTTCGGCTCCCGGCAACCAACTCAGAAAGGAAAGACAAATGAAAAAATTCGATGTTAAACAGGATGTGGTCAATCGCATCATTGAGAAGTTCGAGACAGTCGGTGAATTCGAGATGCCGTTCAAAACTTTCGGCACACAGAACTTCAAGACTGGTCATAGGTATCGTGGCATCAACATATTGTTACTTGCGATGGCTGGCTACTCTTCTCCATACTGGGGAACTCCTAAGCAGTGGATCGAAGCTGGCGCTGATATCTCCGGAGCCAAGTGCACCAAGATTGTGTTCTGGAATATCAAGAAATATGAGGACAAGGAGAGTGGCGATGAGAAAACTGTTGCTTGGGCAAAATACTACAATGTGCTCAATGCAGAACAGGTCACTGGCTGGGAGCCTCCGGTTGCAGATCAAAAGGATGAAACTCAGATCATCATCGAGGCTGATACGTTCTTTAATAACATTGGTGTCAAGACAAAAATTATTGGTGGTCGTGCTTGCTACTCCCCCGAAACAGACTCCATTGGAATGCCAGCTCGTGATGAGTTTAATTCAACCAAAACTTCCTCGGCAACTGAGGCTTACTATTCTACTCTGGCTCATGAGAATGTTCATGCGACCAAGCACAAATCTCGTTGCGACAGAGACATGAAGTCTTACGCTGCTGAAGAGCTGGTTGCTGAGATTGGAGCTGCGATGCTTTGCGAACAGTTGAGCATCAGTTCAGAGATGCGCGATGACCATGTTGCTTATATTAAGAGCTGGCTCAAAGCTCTCCGCAATGACAAGCAGTTTATCTTTACAGCAGCGAGCAAAGCGCAAGACGCAGTTGACTGGATGAACAAGGAACAGGGAGAGCAGCTTGAGGATGCTGCTTGACGGTTGCACGATTTGAGGATAACATTTAATCCTTACTGCGTTCCCATCGACAGTGAGCCTCCCTGAAAACTAGCCCCCCAAGAAATTGGGGGGTTTCTTTTTGGCCAATCACAAGATAACCTTATCGCAGTATAGTTATTGTATGACAATAATTTGCAGAGAGATTTTACTTGTCAGAGACAGCGAAAAAGAAACGTGGTAGACCGCGCAAGAAGCCAGAGCCAAAAGTTCAGGTTCAGAGGCCTGTTGATGACAGCCCACACAACTCTCATCTGAAGTGGGATGGCAAAGTTAGTGAGGGTGTTAATTTTGATGGACGGTTCAGCTCTGTCGAGCCTTTGAAGACACAGCAACCCGGTCGCAAAAAGCCATACAAGTGGAACCACAGAGCTCTGCAGAACTGGATCATGGGCCAAGCAGACCCTGCTGGCTTCCTTTCTTCTGTCATGCTCGGTAAAGAGATATTCCCTGTCTATGCTCAGGATGAAGAAGGCAATGTCCAGCATGTTGGCAAGATTGCCGCTGATCCTGAACTAAGAATTACAGCTGCCAAAACCCTGTTGGCCAAATGCGTTCCTGATCTGAAGGCAGTTGAGATCAATCAAACGATTGAAGAGCGCAAGGTCATAGACATTAGTGCATTGAGCGATAATGACCTCACCACAATTGAACGAGTTCTTGAGCACGCTGTCATTGACGGAGATCCGGGCGGAGAAGATGCGGAGATCCTTGAAGCAGTTCATCCTGAACTCTTGGCAAGTGATCGAACCGGGTCGTAACTTTTACGACAACTGGCACATCGATGCTATCTGTGAATATCTGCAGGCTGTGGCAGAAGGTGATATTCGTCGGCTGATAATTAACATTCCTCCAAGGCACATGAAGAGCATCACATCTTCAGTTGCCCTCCCGGCATGGCTGTGGACGCGCGATCCTCAGAAAAGGTTCCTGTTTGCATCATACGCCAGTTCTCTGTCAATAAGGGATTCGGTCAAGTGCAGAAGGCTGATTGATTCTCCTTGGTATAAAGAGCATTTTGGAGAAAACTTTAGCCTGACGACTGACCAGAACCAGAAGCAAAGATTTGATAATGACAAGACAGGCTACCGCATAGCAACCTCTGTTGATGGTGCGTTGACGGGGGAAGGTGGCGACATAATTGTTATCGATGATCCGCACAATGTTCGGGAAGCAGAAAGTTCTACTGTCCGGGAAGGTGTTCTTGAGTGGTGGGATCAGGCGATGCAAACTCGTCTTAATGATCCTAAGACAGGAGCATTTGTTATAATTATGCAGCGTGTGCACGAAGCTGATCTTACCGGGCACATTTTAGCGAATGATCTCGGAGACGATTGGAGTCACCTCTGCCTCCCTGCCCGTTACGAACCTGATCACCCATCAATTGTCAGTGGTACTGGTGGTGGTCTTGATCCGCGCAAAGAGCGTGGCGAGTTGCTTTGGCCAGAGCGTGTTGATGAGAATACCTTGTCCAACCTAGAGCGTTCGCTTGGAGAATATGCTGCAGCTGGCCAGCTTCAACAAAGACCAATGCCTCGTGGTGGTACGATCTTGAAAAGCAAATGGTGGCGTGCTTGGGAGAAAGAAGATCTTCCCGACATCCAATATGTCATCCAGTCTTGGGACACTGCCTATTCTACCAAGGAGAGAACCAGCTATTCTGCCCGGACAACATGGGGTGTGTTTATGTTTGAGAACACATGGAATGCAATTGCTCTTGATTGCTGGTATGACAGAGTTAGTTATCCGGATCTCCGGAGAGAGGCTCAAGATGCCTATGCAGCGTATGAACCGGATGCTGTGCTCATAGAAAAGAAAGCATCTGGCCAAAGTTTGATACAAGATTTGAGAATGGCTGGAATACCTGTACTCGAGTATATGCCTGACAGAGACAAGTAAGCGCGTGCACATGCGGCATCGGCATTGCTTGAAGATGGAAGAATTTGGTTTCCATTTCAGAGAAAATGGGCTAAAGATTTAATAAGCATATGCGCAGCGTTCCCTGCAGGGGAGAATGATGATATCGTAGACACGTGTACACAGGCTTGGCTGCGTTTGAGAAAAGGCTGGTTCCTTACCCATTCGGAAGACTGGGAAGACGAGGAAGAGCAGCCTAAACAAAAGGTGGTGATGTATGGCTAAAGACCCAACCGCTATTATTCCTTTTTCTGAGGGTGCTCCTGGAGATGGCCTAGAAGTCGAAGAGCTTCCAACAGGCGAAGTTCTTGTTGGTGCTTTTGACATGGGGCAAGAGGAATCCGAGACTGCTTTTGACCAGAACCTTGTTGATGAGATTGATCCAAGAGATCTGAAGGCCTCTGCCTCTGAGCTGATTGATTATTTCGAAGCTGACAAAGCTGGCCGGATGGAGTGGGAGCAGCGATATAAAGATGGCCTGAAAACTCTAGACCCTGATGGCAATCTCCAAGACGATGACGAGGATCGTGCGATTCGTGGCTTGAGCCAAGTTGTTCATCCGCTGATTGCTGAGGCTGCGACACAGTTTCAATCACGAGCTATCGCAGAGCTTTATCCTTCTGGTGGCCCAGTGCGCACAGTCATCATCGGTGAGGCAGATGACGAACTAGAAGATCAAGCGACTCGTGTCAAACAATACATGAACTATCAGATCACACAGGAGATGACAGAGTTCTTTCCTGATCTTGATAAAATGCTTTTCCATCTGCCTCTGGTTGGTCAGACATTCAAAAAAGTCTGGTATGATCCTTCGTTTGATCGATTGAAAGCACGCTTTGTTCAAGCAGAAGATTTTGTTGTATCTCCTGACAGCACTGACCTTAAAACTTCGCCGCGTTATACGCACACCATCAAGCTGTCTCGCAATGACTACAATAGATTCGTCAAAGCTGGCTACTACGAGCCTCTTGATCCTTATGCTGCTGGTGGGGATGATGATTCCGGGACAGTTGAGCAGATCGAGGGAATCTCTCCTTACGACGCAGAGCGTGATGATGGCACAGTTGTTCTCCTTGAGATGCACACTTATCACATGTTCGATGGCATTGATGGTGCTGATTCGTCAGACGAAGATGGAGTTGCGCTGCCATATTGCATAACGATTGAGCAAAGCACCGAGAAGATCGTTTCTGTTCGCCGCAACTGGCGGGAAGATGACGAACGACAAGAAAAACGTGAATGGTTCGTTGAATACAAGTTCCTTCCGGGTCTAGGCTTCTATGGCTTTGGTCTTTATCACATCATTGGTGGTCTTGGCAAGGTCGCCACAGGTTCTCTGCGTGCTCTCCTAGACTCTGCTGCTTTTGCGAATATGCAAGGTGGTTTCAAGCTCAAAGGTCGTGTCCCCGGTGGAGAGATGGACATCGCCCCCGGTGAGTTCGTTGATCTTGATGCAACGGTTGACGATGTTAAAAAGGCAGTCATGCCATTGCCTTTTAAGGAGCCATCAGGAACTCTGTTCCAGCTGCTTGGATTTATTGTTGATGCCGGACAGCGTTTTGCAGCTATTGCAGACTTGAATGTTGGCGATGCGACGAACCAAGCTCCTGTTGGCACGACAGTTGCTCTCCTTGAACAAGGCTCGAAGATCTTCAGCGCGGTGCACAAAAGGCTGCATGTCTCGCAAAGCAATGAGTTCAAGATCATGGTCGATCTTAACTCTATGCACCTAGATGACAGAGTAGAGTTTGCACAAGCTGGTGCTTCTAGTTTTATTCAGCGATCAGACTTTGACGAACGAATTGATGTCATCCCAGTATCTGATCCAAACATATTCAGCGCGACCCAACGCATTGCACAAGCACAAGCCATTCTTCAGATGGCACAAAGTGCGCCACAACTTCACGACATGTATGAAGCCTATAAGCGAATGTATGAGGCTGTTCGTGTCCAGAACATTGACCAGATACTAAAAGAGCCGGAGGAAGCTGCACAGCTTGACCCTGTTGATGAGAACATGGCTGTTCTCCTCGGCAAACCAATCAAGGCTTTCAGCGAGCAGAACCACGAAGCGCACATCGCTGTTCATGTCCAGTTCATGAGTGATCCATCGCTTGCAGGCAATCCTGCTGCCAAAGCTCTCCAGCCGATTCTCATTGCACACATCGCAGAACATGTTGCGCTGCTGTATCGTTTACGGATGGAGAAAGCTATGGGCATTGATATGCCGGAGCTGCCGAATCTCCGTGATCCTAAGTTCAAGTTCGATGATGTTCCGCAAGAGCTTGATGATGCAATCGCAGAGCGAGCTGCGCAGGTTGTTCAGAGTGTCCCGCAGATGCAACCAATCCCCGGACTGGCTGGTGTTGGTGGTCAGCAGCAGAATCCTCTAGAGTATGCAAAACAGCTTGCACAGCTTGAGGCTGATGCTTTGAAGGCTCGCACTGAGGCAGAGATCCAAGCTGATCAGGCCAAGGCACAGTCTGACATGGCTATCGATCAAGCCAAGGCACAGCAACAGCTCCAAGCACAGATGATGAAAATGCAAGCTGACATGGAAGCCAAGATAGCCAAGCTACAGGCTGAAGTTCAGATCGCACAGCAGAAAGCAAGTGCAGACATGCAATTGGAAGAGGCAAAGGCTGCTGCCGAGATCCAACGTGACAATGTTAAGGCAGCACAAGAGGAAATTTTATAATGGCAGACCCAATGGACCGTTATGGTCAGAGCTTCACACCTTCCGGCCCAACCTCCGCTGGCATGGGAGCGGTGACGGATCAAGAGATCCAGATGATGAATCGGATGGCACCATCTCGGCAAGGACAGCTTGAGCAGAGAGCCTACCAGTCCTACATCGAGGCTCTCAACCGTTTGCGCGCAGCTGAAGCTGCAGGCAACCCGGATGCAATGGGAATGTCCGGTGTTGTGGATGCACAGAATCGTTTGAATACCATCCGGCCAACAATGGGAAGAAACCCAGTCTTGGGTTCATCATCTGATGCCGAGATGAGAGCATATCAGGATGCGATTACAAATCAAATTAGACCTCGGATGAGACCAATGGGTTCCGGTTCATCATCTGATGCCGAGATGAGAACTTATGAAGTTGACGGCAGACCAGTTCAGATGACGCAGGAAGAAATGATGCGTGCTGTTCAGTCCGGTCAGATAACACCGGGACAAGCTGCATCAATGTCGACTGGTGTTGCTGATCCAACTGGTGGTGCGATGAGCGATGCTGACATGGGTGCCCTCGGAAATCTTCCAGAAGACATCAATGATCTCAGTTCGTTTTTAAGAAATCTTCAACAGAAGGGAAGTGCACAATGAAAGCTATGAATTGGGTTAAATCTCGAATCGTTGAGCCGACAAGTTGGATTGCTGTTGGTGTTGGCGCTGTTATCCTATCGATAATTGTTCCTTCAGCAGCAGTTGTGTTTTTAATCATCGCTGCTGCCACAGTTGGCCTCGGCATCTTCATGAAGGAGAAAGGGAATGGCTGAAGACGTAGTTGATATGCGAGCAATGTTTGAAGCCAAGATGGGCTTCTCTGCTGACGATGTTCCGCTAGATGACACACAGCTCGAGAACTTTTTGCTTCTCTGTCACGAAACCATGCTCAAAGATTCTGGCATGATGGAGGATGAAGAGATGATGGAAGACGAAGAGATGCAAGTCAAAGTCATCAAGATCCACGATGGAGATGTCCATGGCATGATGGACAAAGTGCTTAAAGGTCACAGCTACTGATGGCTGAGAAAAAACTGACTAAAAAGCAGAAGATCGCCAAGCTCAAAAAGCAGAAGCCATCTCTCTATCGTAGCATCAACCTCAAAAAACTTGGTGCAGGCAAGACTAAGAAGAAGCGCAAGGTTGGCTCCAAAGGTGCTCCAGCCAAAGGTGCTTTCAAGCGTGCAGCAAAGACTGCGAAGAAGCGATGAAGAAATCAGTCGCAGCTCCCAAAGGTTATCACTGGATGAAATCTGGTAAGGGCCACAAGCTGATGAAAAATCCAGCTGGTGGTTATAAAGCGCACAAAGGTGCGAGCTTGAAGGCTAACTTTGAAGTTCAAAAGGTGCACAAAAAATAATGGCTACATACAAAGGTCGCAAGGTCACTCTTAACAAACCTCGTCGCATTGCCAAAGGTGAGACAAGCCATGGCAAGAAAAAGTCTGTTGTTTATGTTATGGATGGCGGTAAAGTTAAGCGTGTGACTTTTGGTGATCCGAATATGAAGATAAAGAAGAACCAGAAAGGTCGGAGAAGCAATTTCCGAGCAAGGCACAACTGCGACAATCCCGGACCAAAGACTAAAGCTCGGTATTGGTCATGTCGCGCATGGTAAGGAGACCATTATGAATTACGGTAAAAAGCGCAAAGCGAACAAAAAGGTCATGAAGAAAAAAGTGATCAAAAAGAAAAAGCCAATGGGCAAAAAGCGCGGATATTAATGCCAGTCCGGAAAGTCAAAGGCGGCTACAGATGGGGCAGTTCTGGCAAGGTCTACAAGACCAAGGCAGCAGCAGAGCGTCAGGGTCGTGCCATCTACGCCTCTGGCTACAAAAAGGAGAAGAAGCGTGGCAGGAAAAAGTAATATAGTAACTGGAGCATTAGAAGGTCTGGCTGATGTATTTGCCAGATCGGATTCGGATGTTGTTTCAAAAGGTGCTTCAAGAGAAATGCCTGCAAATGTTTTTGAAACAAAGAGCTTTGATGCAATGTCTGATGATCTGATGCAAACGTATGAACAAGACTACGGAGGATCAATTGGATATGACGACATTAAAGGTTTTGTTTTTAACGAAGAATCCATTCCTGATCTAAAAGATTTTTTCGCTGGCAAAATAAGTTTAGACGATGTTGAATACAGCAATGACAATCTTGCTAGACTAATCGTTGATCTTTCTGGTGAGGGATTTAGCAGAGATCAAATTATGAATTTGATGAATCCTGTTTTGAAATAAAATGGCCAGAGCTAAGATAAAAAAGGTTGCTGCCGCAGAGATCCGCGCTGCCAAGAAGTTTCTTGAGCGTCGTGGTCTGAAGAGCACAGAGCTTTCACCACGCAAGTTTGCTCAGGCAGCAAAAGAACTTGATGAGTCGTTCAACGACACGCTCGTTATCTTGGCTCGTGAGATTGAAGGTGGACAAGGTTAGTGGCTGGCAAGAGCAAAATAATCGAAGGCTTGTCGGATGTTGCCCAGCGATGGTTCAATTCACTTGACGAAACGACAGGTCACAGGCCTGAAATTCTTGCTGATTGGCCTGAGTTTGTCGAAAAAGTTAAGAATATTGACAAAGAAGCGCCATTCGCATTTTCTCAATACGAGCCTAAAGTTTTAAGATCCGCTCTTGCTGAAGCTGCAGATGGCGTGGCAGATGTAGCAGTTATAAAGCCTGAAGACTTCCGCATGCTTGCTGCTAGGAATCTTGAGATGTGGATGCAAGGTGGCAAAAATTTTTCCCCTGACGACCCAATAACGCAAAGCATATATAGCAAGATTGATGATTTTGCTGACATGTACGAAAAGGGCATACAGTTCGATGACATCCCTCGTCTCGCGGTTGATCAGCCATACGAGGGAATTGCACAAGTTGTTGGTCACGAAGGTCGCCACCGGATGCGCGGTCAGGAGAAGATTGGTGCGGATGGCGCATTGATAAGAATCCTTCGCCCAAAGGATTATGATATTAAAGGCTCTGATGATGTTCTGTACACAGAAAAAAGCACTCATCAGCAAGAAGGTGGCAAAGCATACAAACCAACAGCCGATGTCTTAAAGTTCTTGAGTCTCGGTGGCACAGCTGGCGCACTCGGCAACTTGGTTGAGCAAGAATAATGGCTGGCAAGGGCAAAATAGTTCGTGGGGCATTGGAAGGCATAATAGATCTCGCTGACGTCAGAAAAGAAAAAGAACTGCAGAGTACTCTCGATGACTTCAGGGAAAAAATTTCCCTCAGGCGAGAAGAAGATCTTTTAAAAATTGCTGATCACAACTGGAATTTTGAAATTGGTGACAGAGTCATAACTGGAGACGAAGTTGCTAGAGCTGAAAATCCAATGCCTTGGCAAATTGTAGGAAAAACTATTCTCAAAAAAGGTTTACTTCCAGAATCTAATCCAAGAGAGGGCAAGAACATATATGGAGAAAATGTTCCTTATTATTATGTTCAGCGTGGAGTTGAAGGTTCTGGTGATTTCATGCGGACAACTCTACCTGAATGGGCAATTACTCAAAAGTTTGGCATCAATAAAGAAGGTGCACTAAAGAACTTGGTGGAAGACTGATGGCTGGAAAAAGCGACATAGTTCGTGGCGCATTGGAGGCATTGACAGATGCTTACAAGAGGACATTTTCCCCCGAGACATATTATCACGGGACTTTGTCGCCAGACTTAAAAGAATTTAAAGAAACAGATGAATTTTTGCACTTTGGGTCTTCTAAGGCTGCACAGGAAAGGCTAGAAGATGTTAGGTTTATGCAGGATCAGGGAAGAACTACTGATCCTGTTGGTGGAATAATACCTGTTAAGTTGCAAGCAAAAAATTCACTTAAATTAGAAGAGATTCCAGGTGGTGGATTTTATAAATTTGCTCCATGGGATGCAGAGAACATTTGGAAAAGAATTACAATGCAAACAGACATTTCAACAGCGGCAGACAATTTGTCTTTTTTGAAATCTGATTCACCAAAAAAATGGATTTCTGATTTTCTAAATTCAAAAGGATTTGATAGCATTGAATATATAAATAAAAACGAAGATCCAGGATCTGTTAGCAAAATAGTTTTTAATCCAAGTCAGGTAAGATCTGTTCACGCCAAGTTCGACCCAACCAAAGAAAAGTCAGGAAATATACTATTCTCTGTCCCAGCTGGCGCATTGGCAACTGGCGCACTCAGCGAGATAGTTGATGAATAGAGCAGGTTTCAGTAAACTACTTACCCCACCAGCCAAGAAAAGGAGCAAATCATGGCTACAAAAGCGAAAGAAGAAAAGAAGGACGACAAAAAGCCGTCCATCGAAGAAAGGGTCAAGAAAATAGAAGAGTTCTTGACTCACAATGCCTCCGGATTCCGTCGTGGATGATAAGGATGTCATTGTTAACGTCACTGGCGTTTCAATCTCTGGCGATACTGGATTAGCGAAAAATGACAGTGAAAGAGATGCTCGCGATGATCAAAGCGGATCTGCAAGCGAGGAAAAGCCAACTGGCGAATGATATGGTTGAAGGTCAGATCTCTGATTTAAATCATTATCACAAAAGCGTCGGCATTGCTGAAGGCTTAATGCAAGCTCATGCAGTAGTCGATGGAATTATTGAAAAAATAGAGAAAGAGGATGAATAATCATGGCACATCCCCATGTTCCCCAGCCTTTAGGCTGGAAAGTATTGGTGAAACCATTTGAACCACCAGAAAAAACAGAAGGAGGCATCCTGCTTCCTACCCAATCTCAAGATGCTGAGGAGTATCTGACTGCGCACGGTTACGTCGTGGCAATGGGTGAATTAGCTTATCGAGAACGCGAAAGTGGTCAACGATGGAAAGGCACATGGCCTATTATCGAAGATCATGTCACATACGGTAAGTATGCTGGCCAGAAAGTCGTTGTCGATGGTGAGAAATTTCTGATTCTTAATGATGATGAGATAACTTCAATTTTACCCAATGGTTGCGAGGTGAACAATCATGTCTGAAGATGAAATCAAAAAAATAGAGGAAGAAATTGAAAATGCTTCCCTTGAAATAGAGCTGGTTGATGATAAAGAACCAGAAGAACTTGTTGAGCAGCCAGAGCAAGCAGCAAAAGACGATGCCGAGGACAAAGAGTTTAGTCGCCGGGTCCAAAAAAGGATCAGCACTCTTGTCCAGCAGCGCAAAGAAGCTGAAGCCGAGGCTGAACAGTCACGCTCGGAGCTTAGTTCGCTAAGATCTAGGCTTGAGAGGCTTGAGCAAGGCTCTAATCAGCAAGCAACTGCTGCTTTTCAAGATCGCTACAATGAAGCTCGTGGAAAGTTGCAGATGGCGATTGAAGAAGGCAACACAGAAGAGCAGGTTGCTTATCAAGAGCAACTGGCTGACATGCGTGCGGCAATGCGCGTTCAAGAGATGCAGAGGCAGCAGCAAGTTCAGCAGCAGGTCTCTCCAACTGTTGGTCGTGCTGCACAGGTTCAGTCAGAGCCAACACCGGAAAAAGCAATTGACTGGTGGCAGAAAAATCGCTGGTTCAATTCCGATGGCTTTGAGCGAGAGACAGCTGCTGCAAGAGCAATTGATGTTCAGCTAGATCTTGAGGGTTATGACAAATCATCAGATGATTACTACGATGCTCTCAATGATCGTTTGAGAAAAGTCTTTCCAGAACTGGTTGGAGAGAGTAAGGTAAAAGAGAAGTCTGCTCCTAGGACAAAAAGCAGGTCTCCAGTTGCACCAACTGCAGGTGGTCCTAGTCGCAGAGGAGGGCGTGTTAAGATGACAAAGGACGAGCTTGCTTTCGCTCGTGAGTTAGGAATAACTGACGAGAAGGGTTTAAAGGCTTATGAAGCCGAAATAAATGCTGCTAAGGAGGCAAACAATGGTTGAAAAACGTAATGTTCGTTCATCAGAGACACGTTCCGAAACTCGCGGTAAAGAATCCCGCGCTAAAACACCTTGGAAACCCGCATCTTTGCTTGACGCTCCTCCAGCTCGGCCAGGAATGGTGCAAAGATGGGTAGCCACCTCGATTCTGGGGAAAGATACGCCTGACAATGTCTATAAACGGCAGCGTGAAGGGTGGAACCCGCGTCCAGCGGATTCTGTGGGGGATTTTCCAATCCCGACAATCAACCACGGACAGTGGGACGGGTGCATTGGTATTGAAGGTATGATTCTTTGTGAAATGCCAGAAGAAACTCATCGTGAGATGAAAGACTATTATTCTGGCAAATCCGAAGAGTTGAACGACACCATCGCTACTGATCTCCGGAGTACTGAGAGGGCAGGAGGAATCCCGATCCAGCAGGATCGTAGTTCTAGCGTGAGTCGTGGCAGTGGTGTCACTGTCATGGATGATTAACTTAACAACCGTGAGGTTAGATAAATGGCAAATGTAGACGCAGCCTTTGGCTTCGTTCCCGTCCGTCATCTTTCTGCCACAGGATCTGTAAGGACCAATAAATACACGATTGCAAGTGGTCTGGCTGAAAACATCTTTAATGGAGATCTCTGCATTATTGATGCCAATGGCCAAATCACACCTCATACTGCTACTGAGGTAAACAACATCGGTGTGTTTGGTGGTGTTTCTTATACTGCGTCAGATGGCTCCTATGTCTATAAGGAGTATTGGCCGTCAGGAACAACCGGAACGGACATCATCGCTTATATCTATGATGACCCGTTTGTTGTATATAAAGTCCAGTCCGCAGGAACTCCTGCTCAGACCAACATTGGCAACTGCGCTGATGTTGTTGCTGGTGCAGGATCAACCACGACTGGCCAATCCGGTTTCGAATCATCCGGGACAATGAGCAATGGCACGGCAACGTGTAAAATTGTTGCTCTTTGGGACTCCCCGGAAAATGCTTTCGGAACCAACGCTGTCTTGGAGGTTCTCATTAATGAGCACCTCTATAAAGACAGTGCTGGCATATAGGAGGGTTTAAGACATGGCAATGCATAGAGCACAATTTGCTAAAATGCTCGAGCCGGGACTTAACACTCTCTTTGGTCTCGAGTATGATACATACCCCGAGGAGTATAAGCCTGTATTTGGGGCTAATACTTCCAGCAAGGCATATGAAGAAGACGTCCTCTTGGAAGGCTTCGGAAATGCCCCTGTGAAAACGGAAGGTGCGGCAGTTAGCTATGACGAAGCTACCCAGCAATGGACAGCTCGTTATCAGCATGAGACTGTTTCTCTCGCTTTC
>VMHT01044371.1_pt1 | contig 13197 bp, 16 predicted proteins | sample 4693611 | NCBI WGS metagenome assembly VMHT01 (sample SAMN12280063, study PRJNA550983) | marine metagenome | isolation source: seawater sampled from same location over 5 years 0.02-0.2 micron viral filtrate | place: USA: collected off the coast of southern California halfway between the port... ... | reverse complement strand
TGTCCTGCAATTCTTTAGCACTAATGTTTCCAATTACAGGACCGAGACTAGCATGAATACTTTCAAACTCAAACTTCTCTTTAGGTACTGTACCAGTTAGTCCCCAACGTATGGGTGCATTCCGTAGGTTGCGTGTAAGCAGGTTCTTGAGAACTTCTGCTTTGGCTTGGTGTACTTCGTCAACAATAATAGTGCTTACACCTTCCAAGAACTCTGCAAGTGATAACACTGCTGATCCGTCCTTGTTCTTCTTGTCGAGTATATTCAAACTCTGCCAAGTGCAAATAGTGTGAGTCTTACCTAACATCTTCCTGTCGCCGAAGTACACCCCTACATCCAAGCCGCAGTTAATATAGTCCTCTTCTGTTTGTTCTACCAACGACTTGTTAGGAACAATCACCAGACTTCTACCATACGGCTCGCTTATATGTGATAACGTAGCTGTTGTAATTGTTTTACCTGCACCAGTAGCAATCTGTTGCAAGCTCTGTGGATTTTCTAAGAAGTTATTAATTGCTTCTACCTGATAGTCACGTAGAATAATATCTTCGCCTTCTGCTGGATGCCCTTCCGGCCATACAACACCTTGTTCTTTCCAGTATGTTTCTGTGACTGGTTTAAAGTTTAATTGTATCGGGTGACGTCTATCATCAATGTCAACAATTTGTACTCTGTTCTTAGCAAGTACTTCTTGTACAACGTCAAGATGATTAACATAGCCAGTGCCGCCAATACCAAAGAAAGCAACTTTACCATCCCAGCGTCCTAGTTTATACTGTGGCATATACCGTGCGTAAGGCACATCAAACTTGAGTGCGTTTGATAGTTTCCTTCGCACATCAACGTCAAGACCTTCGATCTTGATGTTTACTTCATCTTCAATTATAAGTTTACATGTAGACATTTGTTCTCCCAAACAAACTTAAACTAACATCGTGATACAAGATGCAATCACAAAAAGTTTCCATATAAGTTTTAACATTTTTATTACACCTTGTACTTGTCTTTGATAATGTACACATTGGTTTAAAATTTGATTGTAATAAAACCTTAGGCAACTTACTCTTTTTAATATACACTACTTTTGTCTCGTTGTCAACCCAGTTGTTTAAATGGTTATCTTTTATATAATCGTTTACAGGTGCATTGTTTGCATCTTTACTATCGATACGAAATAAAACACTTTGATGTTTGTTGTCTATAATTTTAGATACTTCCGAATGAATCTGTTTTAATTGTATATAACTTGTGTCTTCGTCAATCAATACTAGTAAAGGAAATCTGTCTAATAAATTAACAGTTTCAATAATATCTTGTACTTTATATTTTTTTGGATCAAGGCAAACTTCTATGTCTTGTCGATATGCAATGATATTTGTAATTGTATCACTATCCGTCGGCGGTGTATTATATCCGTATCGTAATCCTCTATCAGCATGTTGCAAATTAGACAATTCACTTAATTCTTTTTTTACAGTGTCTGGTATACAATTTTCGTATACATCAAATTTTACATTTACGACATCATTAATTTTTTCGTAATATTCAAATAACGTGTCTTCTATTTTAAAATTTCTATTCTTTAACACGTTGATTATCTTGTAAACATTTTTTGATGTAAATTTATAATAATGCTCGTGGCTTCCTTTTTTATGATAATACTCATTATGAGATATTCCGATACTATCAACTTTTGCAATATCTTTTTTACTAAAAGGAAATCTTACTTTTATCCATTTCCAATTGTCTTTGTAAGACTCGTATACCGTATCTTCGATATTATCTATAATTGTTATATACTTGCTTCTATCAATAGAACGCAAAGGAGTTCTTGTAGGAAGATCATCTACATCCATATATTCCTGTATCTTTTTTAGAACAAGAGCATATTGTCTGTCTGTAATTCCTACGCCTCGTGTGATTTGTTTATATATACTAAAGTAAATAGCATTACAAGATTGTAATGAATCAAGTTGATTGTTGCAAAGGTATTCTAGATAATCTTCAATGTATGTCATAGTAGTACTATAACACTTTATAGTTTAGGTGTCAATCTCTTCAATGGTAAGCCAGCAGATATTTCGTCAACTGTAAACTCTGTCCATGCGTAATCATTTAGCCACTGTATTCTGTCTGGCATTAGAGGCTTTTCGATATCGTACAAAAAGTCTATGTCGTTGCCTGCATCATAAGCAAGACTGTGAGTGCTAACAAAAGCTGGCACACCTTCGATAACACTATGTATCCCAGGGTTGCTACTATAACTGATAGTAGCCCAAACATCGTTAAAGCCCATATTAAAATCATCATATGTTCCCCCTATGTGCATAGGGTCCTGTCTAATTACATTCCTAAGGCCACGCTCAATATGCTCTAATCTACAGCGTGGATGCGGTCTAAATATTATAGGGCGGTCTGTGTGTTTGCGTATTGTATCGTATGTTTGCAAAAACCAATTGCTCATACGTGGCATATCTCGCCATTGTAGACTTTTATCATGTTGTCCGCATATTAATATATATTTGCCGCTTGTTCTCCATGGCTTTTCTAAAAGTCCCAGAAGATGCTTACGACTATCATCGTTATTATTATCCCCAAAATAAGCATCTCTGTTGATTCCATTTAATCCTACCTTCCAAGTTGTTCCCCGTTTTATTCCACCGACTTCTAGTACAATAACTTTACGTCCTGTTCTTGTATAGTATTCGTATATTGGTCTGTTAGCTGACATACGTCCGTGAAATAACACACTCCAAATTACAGCAACATCTCCATGCATACTATCGTGTTCTACTATATGCCCTGCGCTACGTAGGCTGTGTTCAAATGCTTCAAAAACAGGTTTGCTGTTCATTGCACCAAATTGCGGAAATAAACTAAATCTCATGTGTAAATACTCATAACGTATTTAACAAGGATATTATCGTGCAAACAATTTCTTTTGTATCAACATTTCACAAACCAGTATTAGATTTATATGGACAACGTTTTGTAGATTCGTTTGCCAAGAACGTTGATAGTAATATTAAATTGTACTTGTATGCAGAGGATTGCACTCCGCAAACACAAGCTGAAAATATAGTTGTTTTAAATCAAAAAGCAGAACTGCCAAAGTTATTAGAATTTAAACAACGCTGGAAAGGTGTACCAAAAGCAAATGGAAAATGTCCACCTGATATTAAAGCAAGACGGCCAAGAGATTGGCACAAAGAATTTAAATGGGATGCAGTACGATTTGCTAACAAAGTCTATGCTGTGTTTGACGCAGCCGAACGTTGTGATACAGATTGGATAGTATGGCTAGACGCAGACACATATGTACATTCTCCTGTGAGTTATGATCAACTGCGTAAGTTTACACCCGAACGTGCTTGGATGAGTTATTTAGGTAGAGGAAAGAAATGGCCAGAATGCGGCTTCTATGGTATTAATTTGCGTACTAAACCCGGCAAATGGTTTTTAAAGAAGTTTGAAAGTGTTTATGAAGATGCCGAGAATGGTATTTTTAAAATGGAAGAATGGCACGATAGTTTTGTATTTGAAGAAGTAAGGAAAAAAGTTGCTAAAAAGTATGACAGTTTTCCATTTTTAAATATCAGCGGAGACTTAATAAATGGCGAAGGGCATCCATTTATCAACAGCGATTTGGGCAAATATTTTGATCACTTAAAAGGCGATAGAAAAGATATTGGCAAAAGCAACAAGCCAAACGATTTAATTGTAAATCGTAATGAAGGCTATTGGAAATGAATATTCAGTTTTTTACAAGTATGAATAAAAACTATTACGATCGTTGTGGTAAATTTATGATAGAAAGTTTTGAAAAATTTTATCCCGAGCATAGTTTAAATTTGTACAACGAAGATTTCAAACCTACTAATAAGGTAACACTGAAAGGATGGAATCTCGGCAACGACTATAATAATTTTTTAAAAAAATGGCCCGCAAAAAGTTCAGTAGCAAAGTTTTCAAAAAAAGCATTTAGTGTTATTCATGCAATGAATTTTATCGAGTGCGATTATCTAATTTGGTTAGATGCTGATACTATTATAAAGAATAGGTTTGATAAAGATTTATATAAAATTATTTTAAATAAAAAGATACTCAGCACACATTTGGGTGTATGGCACGAATACAACAATAAAGATTATTATAGTTGCGAGACAGGATTCTTTGTTTTAAATAAAAAGCATAAAGATTTTTATAAATTTAAAAACACTTATACAACAATTTATGTAGACCAAGATACTGATAACTTACGACGATTCTACGACGGTGATGTATACGGCGAAGTTGTAAATAGATTAGGCCCTAAATATATGTTAGATTTAAATCCAGCGCCAAAAAAATATAAAACACCTATAAAGCATAGTATGCTAAAAGACTATATTGCGCATTATAAAGGAAAGTCTACAAAAAATCAGACATTTAGTTGAATAAATTTTTGATAAAACGCATTATTTAATTCTCGGCACTCGTCTAAATATCCTTCTATATTGTTTTTTATAAAAGTCGGCTCGATATTTATTTCATCTAAAAAATGTGGCTGATGCTTCATATGATCAAACTTAACACTCCAGCTTGCTACTTGAACGTTTTTTCCTAATAGTTGGCCCCAGTAGGCTCCATGATAGCTATCAGTAATAATAGTATTTCCACTACCTAAAAATTCTATAACTTTATCAAAGTTCATTTCGTTATTTTTCATAACAGGATAATTTGAATTTTTAAATTTTGATTTTGCAGCATGAACAAAATAAACAAATTCGTGTTGCTCGCTATAATCTTTATCAAATGCAGGATGCATACAACTTACACAAGGCAGATAATATTTTTCATAATTTTTAATCCAGTCTCTAATACCAACAAGGGTACATTGATTTATCCATTCCGGATAGTAGGGATTGTCTTTAGATTTTTTTCCATGCTTCTGACCAAAGTTGTGTCCAATTCCCCATAGCACAGTTTTCTTAGGAGTGTCTTGTAATAATTTTTCTATGTACGTACTAAACTTTTTATGAATAAGTCCACCGCCGCCGATAATGACAGTATTATTTCTAACATCATACTTGTCCGAAACTAATTCTGTTGACAAACATTCTATCTCAAAATAACGACTAGGGTTGCAATAAAAATCGCCAACATTGTTTTTTGCTTTTCTGTGTAATTCTATTATTTTGGACATGCTATAAAATTATGATAAAAACTACTATCACTTGCTGTATGTTTTAAAAATTGAGATAAGGAACAAGTGTTAAAATCTAAATCTAATATGTTATAATCTATATTTTCAAAAAAATTAAAAATATCACTTGCGGTATTATTATAAGTTGTCATATGGACATCAGCACATTCAAAATAAATCAAAGGTAAAGAATTTAGAATAGTTTCTTTACTTCCTAATAAAGTTTTGTATTCATTGCCTTCGACATCTATTTTAATTAAACCTATATTGGTAAATTTAAAACTATCTAGTGTTTTTACGTCAACAGTAATTGTTTTGTATTTTCCTCCAACTCGTTGTTTGTTTAAACCTGACCAGCCACCTTTTTCTAAATCTATATGAAAATCTAATTTTGAATCTTCATTGCTCAGTGCGCAATCATATATGCTTACTTTACCTTTGTAATGCTTTTTTAAATATTCAACAATATTTGGAGTAGGTTCAAATAGATATGCGTTTGAACAAGAATATAATTTTTCTAAATTTTTATACCATTTTCCTTTCCGAGCACCAATATCAATTACATTTTTATTTTTTGGTAATTTTTGACTAAGCCAAGGAAAAATTACACTGTCTTCTTTTCTTTTATACATTTTTACAAATTCCTAATATATAATTTTTATTTCTGTGTAAAGTAATATTTTTAAAATTTTTTTTACAAACATATTTAAAAAATGATGTATTAAAAGAATGTTTCCAATTATACTTTTCTTTTTGCTTTTTTGAAAGAACTAAAATAACCCAAGTAGTTGCTTTATCTTTATACTTTTCGATTAGTTCAATAGGATCGTCTACATATTCTAACACTCCTAGTATTAATCCTACATCATATACTTTGTCTATTTTTACTGTTTGGGTGTTTAAGTTAGTTTGAATGTCAGCATAAATTGTTCTATCTAATCCTAAATAATCGTTGCACTCAAAATAGTTTAAAAAAGATTTATTTCCACAACCAATGTCTAAAATAGAAGATCCGGCTGGTATAAATTCTGATACCCAGATATTTCTATATTCCCACCTGTGTGTTAGTTGGTTTACTTTATCAGAATCCATGTTAAATAAAATTCCTAATATGACGCCAAGCATCTCCTGAACGCACTTCATCAAAGTTCCAATGACTCATAGCTAATTTTTCTACCCATTCTTGTCTATCAAAAAATTTAGGAGATTCTATATTTTTTAAATTTGTATTTGCAACTGCTCTAGCTTGACTTATTTCTGGATTAGGATCAGTAACAAATATAGGCAACCCCTCAATTGCTGCTGCAACACCCGGACTGCTATTATAAGTTATAACTGCCCAACAGTTTTTAAAATCTTCTAGTATATGTTTATTGGTACTAACTGTTGCACCTGCTTGGCGTATTTTTAGATATTGTTTTGCTTTGCTATCTCCCGGATGTGCTCTTACAACAATAGGACGACTACTAACCTTTCTTATACGTTTAATAGTTTTATTACACCATTCCATTACATCTAGCCCGCCCATACTCCAGCCGCCGTTGCGTTGTAAACAAATTAAAATATGACGACCGTCGGTACGCTGAGGCTTTAATGATATTTGCAAATCTCGTGAAATCTTTTGCCAGCGGCTAGGATCTACAATTCCTGAAAAATAATTACCAGTAGTTGGAAATACTCCGTCCATGCTGTATCTTGAATAATGACTAGGATGAAGTTTTCCTAAGTTATAATTAAACAAATTGCTATCAACTATAATAGTATGTTTATTTAATAAATTTTCTGCTGCACTTTTTCTAAGCATTAGATGAGGACTTCTTGGACTACCATCGTGTACCCATCCTTGTATAACTGCAACATCGGCTGCAATTGTATTTTTTCCATAATGCAGTATTCCTTGATCTCCTACTACATTTACTCCAGCAACAAAACGTTGTAACACTTCGAGCTTATGAGGAGACTTATTGGGATTAGGAATACCAGCTGCATATGCAACTACTTTCATAGCATTTCCTTTACTCTAGTGCAGTAATTATTATTTATAATTCTACATTCGTCATAATAATCTGGATAGGTATTAGTTGAATCGATTAAGTCATCTATTTGATCTAGGCTGTCGCTTTTGTATATTATCGACGGTGCAGGATTCATATTAAAAAATTTAGAACTCCACGGATCAACAACAATAACTTTTTTACCTAATAGCTGGCCCCAATATGCGCCGTGATAGCTGTTTGTAAGTATAACGTTTGCACTGCCTAATAGCTCAATTGTTTGTTCCATATTCCCACCTGTATTTACAAATCGAGGAATAGCAGATTTTCCAAAATCTGCACTTTTTATAAGTTGCTTTTTATGCTCGAAGAAAATTATATCATTTGCGATAGGATATGTTTTTTCAAGTGCTGGATGCATACAACTAGCACATGGTATATATTCAAACGGTGAATTTGCATCTCTAATTCCTACCATATCAAAACTACTTAAATATCCCGGCCATTCGATATTCCTGGGTTTTTTATTAATGTTTGCATTGTGTCCTGCACCCCAAACGATCCTTGGTGCATTTTTTCTTACATCTATTTTTTCAATATATTCTTGCACAAGACTATTAATTTTTGTTTGAAATTCTTCAAGTAATGAATTATTATTAGACTGACTTACTGTCCAAAGACTTTGTGCTGCATCTCGTAATGTTACATAATCACTAGATAGTAATAACCTTTTTAATACATCGCCCATAAAATCATTTTCAATTAATCCACCACCACCTACAATAATAGGACGATTGCTATCGTATTGTGCAACATGCAATTGTGTTATATCGATTACATCGTGCTCAATTCCAAAATAAGGCAACGGATTGCAATATAAATCGCCTACATTATTTTTATCTTGTCTGTGTATTACTATTGGCTTCATTTTAGTTCTCTATCTCTCATTAACATTTTGTAGGCATACCCGTTTACTAATTCTTGATAATGAAATTGACCATAGGCTAAATGATGTGCCCAAGCAGTTAGTTTATCAATATGCTGCAAGGTTGGATTTTCTATTTTATCAATATCTTTATCACATACAGGATCTGCTGCTGTAGGTGCAAGTGTAATAGCAGGTATTCCGCATAACACACTTTCTACTGCTGCAATACTGTTGTAAGTAATTAGCACATGTGCATTTTCAAAGTCTTCGTATATACTATTGTTTACACGTTCTGATCGCTGCTTGGGTTTTTCTCTTACAATAATAGGTCTATCTGTATGTTTTTTTATTTCAGCAATTGTGTCTGCTGTCCATTTTTTTAAATCAATATCGTAAAACTTACAGGGTTTTGCACTCGGCAGTGCTAGTAAGACTGCTTTGCCTTTTCTTTTTACTGGCTTTTTTATTTTTAATCCTAGCCTTTGAAATCTGTCTGCAGGACGTTCTATTATTTCGTTGTGTTGTAGTCCGTTGGGTACAATTCGATGATACAGTTTTTTTGCTTCTGGATTTCTGCTACTTCTATAATTTCCAAAGTATCCGCTGTCCATATAAAAGAAGGGAAGATTATTTTCTAGTCTGTGGGTTATTAGATCTTTTTTTACAATGCTTCTGAAAATAATATCTTGTGTTGTAGACTTATCTACAACATCCGTAGGCTTGTATCCTGCTCCAGATGCAAATGCATTTATAAAGTCGTCTTTAAGATGCTTACTTAAACATATCATATAGTTCTTGTTTCCATAACTCATTAAATTCGCAGTCTCTATAGTTTTCAAACCACGGGCCGCCTTCGGTATAATGAATTAAATTTGGTGTTTCGATATCATCATACACACCTACTAAGTAGTTCCATGTATGATCAAGTTCGCCAACTTCTTCATCTTTTAACCAACTAAATCTATGAAAGTAAGCGCCATTAAGTTCTGTATCATTTACCATGTCTTGTGTAAGTCTTGCATTACTAGGATGCGCACAATTAAACAACACAACACTTGACCAGTTCTTGCGTGGATAGATTGTTTGCTTTTGTCCATCCATCTTCATACCTTCTTTGGGTGTGTAATCATGTTGCACACACATAACAGCGTACTTGTCGTCTGCTTGATCAAACAGTTCTTTAATGTCTGTGGTAAGGATCATATCGCAATCCATAAACACTGCCCATCCTTTGAAGTTAGCAAGCTCTGGCACAAGAAAGCGTGTAAAGGTAAATTCAGTACTTGCTAATTTATCGATAGGACGATTGTACCATCCTGCGTCACGTAATTCCTGTTGCTTTAATGCTCGAACATCAGCGTTTGGTTGTTTATTTAAAATGCTATGCTTACATACTTGATAAGCAATATCTTCTCTTGGATCGTATCCTACAAATACTTTCATTAATCTCTTCTTTCTATATCTTCTTCGTAGCACACGCCCCACTGCACTTCTAGTATATGTGCATTTGTGTCACCTGGATTGCTGGCTTTATGCCAAACTTCTTTGCCAATATTAAAAGTTCTACTTTCTTGTTGTAATGTTATACTACTTTGTACGCTATTCCATTCAGTGTCCATTTTAACTATACCTTCTAGTACATTCCATTCTTCCGAACGTTCAAAATGTTTTTGATCACTTAAACTTTTGCCTGGGTATATTACAAGCTCTTTTACTTTATAACCTTTGTCTGGTGCATCATCTAGCACACGCCAGTACCCCCAATCACGTTCTGTCTTTTGTGTTTTCCATTCGTCTAGTATCCAACTGCTACTATTGGCTTTATTTTTGCCGCCAACTCCAAACACAAACTCCACATCTTTATGGTCTCTGTATAATGCTTGTTCGGGTATTTCGCCATCAACTCTGTCGCCGCCATTGGCAACAATTAATTTGCCGATATGTGTTGCAAGTACTAATCCTATAGCTTTTGTTGTACCGCCAGTTTCGTCGTCTTCGACCATTATAACATCGTCAACCATTTCAAGATGTTTAATAATATTTGCACGTTCTCCAAATGGCATAAATGCACGACCTTTTTTATTTGCAAGCCATGTATCGCTGTTTAGTCCTACTACTAATTTATCACCTAGTTCTCGTGCTGCTTTAAAATATTCAATGTGTCCGGAGTGAAGCGGATCAAAGCCGCCTGTGACTAATACTGTTTTCATACAGTATTTATATGCGCACTTTACACTGTTTAATTTTTTGGAAGTTTTGTGTTGTCTGTATGTACTGATTTAATTAAATTATAGTCTAATTCTAAACTATCTATCAAGTTCATAAGTGCTAGTGTATCTTTGGGCAAACAAGCACCACTATACCCACGTAAGTTTTTGCTGACATTTAAATACTGTCCGCTGGTTTTTTCTGTTTTAACATATGCATTTTTTATTATATCATAATTTGCATTATATTTGTTTGCAAGGTCGTACATCATATTAGCAAATACAATACGTAAACTAGCATATGAATTATTATATAGTTTTAGTATTTCTGCTTCTGCAGGCAACATATATTCAACAGATTTTGGTAATGTCTTAAATGCATCTGTGACTGTACGAGCAACTGCTAAATTGTATGTGCCTATTGCAAGCAATTTACAATCTTCAAAATCTGCGTCTGCATAATCTTGTCTTAAAAATTCTGGTACAAAACAAATATCTAAATTATTTTTCTTTAATAATTTATCTGTTGTTCCTGGCAAAATTGTACTACGAATTGCAACTACACCTTTGTAATTGTATAGAAATAAATCTTTTACAATATTTTCTACATGATCTTCGTGTGTACAAATAAAAATAATTTCAGTATCTAGTATATCTTGTATTTTAGTATTAAATTTAATATCGTGTTCTAGAACAGTATGTCCTAGTTTTTCAAAGCCTTTTACATTTGCTTTGCCTACATTTCCAACACCAATTATACCGATTCGCATAATAAACTTTCAACTGTTTTTTTGAGTCCTACTTCTAATGGTGTATAATCATTGAATCCGGTAAGTGTTTGTACTAGTGTTGTGTCAGGACATCTGCGTGTTGCACTGCCTATAGGTCCAGAACGCACTTCAAGTCTATCTGGATTAATACCCATGTATCCCATAATTAATTTAGCAACTGTTGCAATAGGTACTTCAATATCGTTGCCTACATTTACAGTTAGATTACTATGATCTTTTACTAGCATATCTGTCATACGTACAGCATCATCTACATAGCAAAAACTACGTGTATCATTGCCTTTAATATAATACTCGCCTAATTTACAACGTTCTACAAACTCGCTAATAAAATGGTCTTTTTGTCCTGGTCCGTAAATATTAAAATAACGTAAAATAAGATATTCAAGTCCACTGTTTGCAACTAAGTTTTCACCGAGAGCTTTCGGAATGCTATAACTCCATCTTGGATTTTTAATGTTGTCAAACACAACTGGTACTTGTTCATCAGTTGGCACATGGTAATAACCTGCATCAATTGCTCCATTAAATATTTCGCACGTACTAGCAAAAACAAATTTTGTATTTGTATCTCGATAACGTTCTATCAAGTTTATTGTAGGCAATGTATTGTTTATTAATACATCAGTAGGCTGTTCGTAAAACAATCGTGTACCATTAGTTGCTGCAAGATGAACAACAATATCACACTCTGGTGCATTTCTAGCTACTGTAATATTACTTAGATTATCTGCAACGCCGTTCTGTTTATCATAAGGATAAATTTCTTCGTATCTATCTTTAATATAGTTGTGATAATGACTGCCTATAAATCCTTTGTGTCCAGTTAACAATAATTTAGAGTGTTGCATCTTCCATACCCGCTACTCTAAGTTTTACAACATTAGTTATTTGCCACTGTTTCTGATCAAGTGCTTTGAGTACACCTAGCCACTTATTGCGTAGCAGAGCAAACTCATTAATAATCTTTTCATAGTCAACAACGTCTGCCTCGCCGTCTACGTATTTTTCAACGTCACGGCTTGACAGAGCTCGTTGATAGTTTTCAAGATATTTTTTAAAGTACGAGCTACGCAATTTACGTAGCTCGATATTTAAGTAGTTTAGGATAGCTTCAATTTCTTGCAGTTGATTAAACCGATATTCAACAATACCTGGCATTGCTGCCGCAGCTTTTTCAACATTTCCAGTTAACTTGCACTCGACTCTTGCGTTTACTAGTTCAGTTTCAAAATGTTGTATTGCTGCTGGAATTTGCGTAATATCTCTGCTTACTCGACTGTACCATGCCATTAGTTATCCCACTCATCTTCGTAATCGTCTTGATCCATTTCTAAGTAATATTCAATAGCAGCATCTAAAGTTTTATCTACGCCCATTATACCTTTGAGTTGTACGTCATCCATACCGTAATCAATAAGTGCGTCGACATACTTTTCAGCTGCCATTTCAATATGCTTTTTATCTAAGTATTCTTTAAACAAGTCCCATAAATCAGCGACAAACTCTTCATTCATTTTCAGCAATTTCCTTAACTAAGTTATCATCGGTATTTACCAATTCGGCATCTAATTCAGCTAATTCAGCTAACCGTGCCGCACGTTCAGCTTCTGCTTCTTCGGCTGCAACTTGTGCTTCTTTAGCTGGTAAATCTGCCATAACTTTGTCAAGTAGATCTCCTGTCCAACGCTTGCGGAATTCAATGATTACTTCACCATCACTAGTAATGTATTCATAACGATTACCTTTCTTTTCCAACAAGCCCTTTGCATCCATCAAGTCAAACATACCTGAATATGGATCCATGCCTGTTTCATATGGAATCTCAACTTGCACACTTTCGAACGGTTTGTTGTAGCGTGTTTTCATAACCTTACACGCTGCTCTAATACCATGTACTTGTGATGTTTTGTTGCCGTCTGCGTCTACTTTTAGTTTAAGTTTCTTCATAGCAACAACCATTGAACTTGCATACACAAAGCCTGAACCACCTGAAATCTTGTCATCTGGATCAAACATATCTTGAGATGCATATGTGTGATTAGTGACACACATACCTACATTGTATGAACCAAACATATTCACACAGTTA
>VMHT01127939.1_pt1 | contig 13199 bp, 15 predicted proteins | sample 4693611 | NCBI WGS metagenome assembly VMHT01 (sample SAMN12280063, study PRJNA550983) | marine metagenome | isolation source: seawater sampled from same location over 5 years 0.02-0.2 micron viral filtrate | place: USA: collected off the coast of southern California halfway between the port... ... | reverse complement strand
AGGAGAAGAGAGACGGCAGCGGGTGGTCTTCTGTATATCGTCTTCGATTTTTGCTAGGGGGGGTAAAATTGCCTGGATCTGGGCTTCACCACCGTCATCACCGCTTCGTCACCGCGCTGAAAGCCAGTAGCAGCAAGGGTTGTAGAAACTCTTGGAGAGATGGAGAGATAGATTTGAAAAAAATAATTTCGGGCCAACCTGTGAGTGGGGGAAAGCGCTCGCATCCCTTTGCCACTTTGGGATTGCGCGATCTGATGGGGGGACAGCAAGAAATAAACTTTGCCCGATGTTGCTCTCCATGTCTCCACACACACAACCCATCGTATTCTTGTGGCATGGATCTCAAACGTCGCGGCAGGAACAAGCCTTGGATGGCAGCGAGCAAGGGCAGGGCGGACCGCAAGCCCGAAGACGGTTCGCTGAAGAAGAGCTTTGGTGGATCGGCTGCGCAGTCCAACCCGTTGTACCGGACGGCTGAGTGGCTGGCGACTAGGGATGCGGTTCTGTTCCGCGATCCTCTTTGCGTGTGGTGCCTGTGCTGCGGCATCGCCACGGAATCCACCGATGCCGACCACATCATCCCAGCAACTTCCTTCACCGCTCGTGGTGAGTTCTTCGATCAAGAGAACATCGTAGGGAGTTGCCGCTCTTGCAACAGCCGCCGAGCCAGCTACAGCGCCAAGGGCATTTACTTTGAAACTCAAAAGGAGTGGGAGGACTTCCTGCGCCGAAAGCATTTTAGAAAAACCTCTCGCACATGAGCATGCGCACCCTTCTGTCCGAAGTAAGGACAGCACTTACTGGTTACTCGGGTCTGACCGATCTGATCCCCGCGAGCAAAATAACCTTTGCCCTCCGGCCCCAGCGAGACAAACTCCCTGGACTCATTTACGAGATCGGAGTTGTCGACTACGACGAGACTGTCCAAAGCTTTGCAGCCGCCACCACCTACCGAGTGGACATCACCGCCTATGGTCGCAGCGCGGACGAGACCACAAACATCCACGATCAGATCAAGCTCGCTCTTTTGGCAGCCGACAGCTCAACGTTCCGAATCAGAATCCTCGATGAGCGCTATGTGGTGGATGTGGACAACAACCACATGTGCCAGGTACAAGCGACGTGGCAATTGAACAGCGGAATCAGCAACAACCAGACCACCCTGATCAGCCCGGCACTCCAGGGCTACGATCATATGAAGATCGAATACAACCACAGAGTGGAGAACGGGACAAAGACAATTCTGGACACGAAGAAGCAGAATTACTTTTTGGATTTCAGCACAGGTCAAGGCCAAGGCAATCATGGCGTTATCTTCCCAAGCGCCAAAGACAACGAAGGCAAGATCTACACCATCATTGCAGGTGTCAATGTAGACAACAACACAATCCTTCAACTCCGAACCAATGGCGACGACACGATTGAGGACGCGAGTTATTATGACATGTCTCGCGCTCACTCTTGCGCCACCCTTGTTGCAGTCAGAACAACTGCGAATACTGATCCTGATTTAGATGAGTACGGATGGCGCATTGTGTCTTACCATGGATTGCACGACTGATGAGTAAGAGCGAAGTATTGGAGAAGATGAGACTGGAGGCAGCTAAAGCCCAGCAGTCCAAAGAAGCAGACCAGGTGAAGTCTGCCCTGCACAGCATTGGCAAAGGAGAGATGGAGCCCATCTTCCAGCTTGACGATGACGGCCAGAGGTTGTTCGGCATCGTGGTGGACTACCTTGACGATCGAGGCCTGATCGAATCTGTTGACGTGATCACAATCACCATGCTAGCAAAGAGCTTGGCCCTGTACATCGCTGTGGCCAGGCACGTCCATGGCTTCGGTGACGTGATCCAAGTCTACCCCAATGGAAGTAGCAACGTGAGCGGAGCATTCACCGCACTTTCCAAAGCACAGGATCAAGTGTTGAAGCTCAGCGCGAAACTCGGCCTGAGCCCCATGGATCGCTCTCGGATCCTGGGCGCAGCATCCAACGCTATGGCCGCAAAAGGAAAGTCCCAAGAGGGCGATGACATTGACGACTTGATGTAAATGAGCGGACCGGACGTCACGGCACTAGACCGAATGTGGGACTACGTGGACGACGTGGTCAGCGAGAAGATCGTCACGGGACACTACGTGAAGCGAGCTTGCCTACGCTTTCTTTCCGATCTGGAGCGCGAAGACTGGCAGTGGAAGTTTGACATAATAAAAGCCGCTAGGTACGTCAACTTCATAGAACGCATATGCAAGCACACGCGAGGCGAGACGGCAGGGAAGAAGTTCATCCTGGCGCCATGGCAGGTTTTCTTCGTCGGTCAGATCTTTGGGTGGGTTGCTGTAGATGACGAAGCCAGGAGGAGGTTCACTACAGCACACCTCTTTGTTGCGCGTAAGAACGGTAAGTCACAATTGGCAGCGGCGATCGCTTTGGCTATGGCTGTGCTTGATGAGGACGGAGCTCCCCAGCTAGTTACTGCGGCAACCAAGCGTGACCAGGCCCGCGAAGTATTCGACGAGGTTTGCCGGTGCGTGAAGTCTAGTGCGCCCTTGAGCAAGCGGTTCAGTGTGCAGAGAGCGGAAGTGAAGACTCCGAAGAACGGCGTTATCAAGCCATTGAGTTCCGACGCAAACACCCTTGACGGTCTCAATCTGAATCTCGCTGTGGTGGACGAATTCCACGCGATGAAAAACGCTGACCTCTACCGCGTCCTGGCTTCGTCTATGGGTTCTCGTAAGTCACCACTGATGCTCGCGATCACCACCGCCGGGTTTGTAGCTGACGGCCCATGCGCCATGTTTATGAAAGCGGGCAAGGAAGTCCTAGACGGAAGGAAAGAGAATGACCGCCTGATGATCTTGCCATATGAAATTGATGAGGGGGATGCCTGGGATGATCCGGCAACTTGGGTGAAGTCCAACCCTAACCTGGACGTCTCTATCTCACGAGAGTATTTGGACACCCAATGCAAAAACGCAAAACTATACGGGAGTCGGTCGGTGACCGAATTTATGGTAAAGCACTTGAATGTATTCGTTGGTTCCAGCGCGGTCTGGATTCCAAACGACGACTGGATGGCGGAAGGCAACCTCCGCGAGGCTCACGTTACTCACGTCATCGACGAGAAAACGAACAAACCCGTCGCATATCTAGGTCTCGATTTGGCCGCCACTGATGACATCTCTGCTGTGGCCATATGCACAGGCAGCGAAGAGGAGGGGTGGGGTTTGTCTATGCACTACTTCCTCCCAGAGCGAGCGATCGAACGCAGGTTGGACAAGGATGAGAACACCATGTACTTGCAGTTCAAGGACATGCCCAACGTCCACGTCACCCCAGGCAACGTCACCGATTACAATGTGATCCGGAGGCTTATCAGCGGACACTACGTGATGGACGGCAAGGTGCAGTACGACAAAGACAACCTCAGTGAGAAGTACCTGATCAAAGGCGTGGCCTACGACAGGTGGAACTCCCTCAACTTAATCCGCGACCTGGAGGGTGACAATGTTCCATGCGACCCATATGGCCAAGGGTTCGCCTCAATGTCCTTCCCCTCCAAGGAATTTGAAAAGGCAGCGCTGAACGGCATGCTCTGTCACGGGGGTGACGAAGTCCTGGAGTGGATGATGAGCAACATATCCCTTCGCTACGACCCAAGCGGAAACATCAAACCCGACAAGGCGAAGAGCGGCGACAAGATCGACGGCGTGGTGGCTGCGGTGATGGCTATTGGTGAAGCTTTAACATTTGAAGAGGAAGGCCCAAGCAGCTTTGAGTTTTTCATGGGCGTGGTTGGTGTGTAATCTTATTATACTCACAACACCTCTTGTAAGTTTGCTGACAAACTCAGAGAGTGGAATCTAAGCCAAGCATCTTTCGTCGAGCTTTCGACACACTCTTCAAGCGAGCAACCTACCTTCCTGGCGTCAGCACCCTCCGCACTAACTACATCCGTTTGTATGGTGAGGGGTACCGCCACGGTAGCGATTCCTTGGAGATTGCCGCAGTGTACGCTTGCGTCAGTAAGATAGCTGACACAATCGCCAGTCTTGAAGCTTCGGTTATTCGAGTCGGGGAAAACGGTTCCCGCGATGTCATTAACCAACATCCCGTGCATGGCATGATCAGCCGTGAGCCGAACCAATACATTGGGGCTTACGAATTCTGGCAGATGATTGTCAGCGACGCACTGATCCATGGACGGGGCTACGCATATATCGCTCGCGACGAGATGCGTATGTATCACATCCCAGCGTCTATCATGACCTACGCGGTCGATCCAGACACAGGGATGAAGTATTACAGCTACGATGGCGCACCTGGGCCCATCAACGCTGACGACATGTTGGAGGTCTCGGCATTCCGAGGTCTGAACCCAACGCAGATTCAGTTGCAAAACCTGTCCACGGCAAAAGCTGTACAGGATTTTGGATCCAAGTTCTTTGAGAACGGAGGCATGATGGGAGGCATCTTGTCCACGAAGGAATACATGGACCCAGAGCAAATCAAGCAAGCCACCGAGATGTGGGAGCGTGAATATATGGGTCGCCACAACTCCCATAAGATCGCAATCCTAGGCGGTGGATTCCAGTACCAACCACTGAGTGTTCCTTTGGAGCAGTTGCAGTTCCTGCAAGTAAAGAAGTACACGACAGAAGAAATCGCAAGAATCTACCAGGTGCCTCCAGCCATGATTGGGTTGGAAGGCAACACAGCCTACAGCAACTATGAGCAACAAGTCCTCCAATTCCAACAAGGCACAATCCTCCCGTGGGTACGACGCATTGAAATGGAGGTTGAGCGAAAGTTGTTGCGGGACGACAAAAGGTTGCAGTGCTCGTTCAACGTCGACACGTTGTTGCGCGGCGACAGCAAGTCACGAGCCGACTACTACCACCAAGCCTTGCAAGACGGCGTCATGTCGATCAACGAGGTGCGCGCGAAGGAGGGACTTGGCCCGGTTGATGGAGGCGATTCTCACCACATCCAGGTCAACATGATCCCTCTCGATCGCATGCAGGATTACGCTGACTCAGTAACGAATACAAACAATGAGCGAGGAAACCAAGAAGCCTAAAGCGCCAAAGAAAGCCAGCAAGCCTGAAGCTAAGAACTTCACGCTTATGCTGATTGATAAAAGACACGGAACACCCAAGTCCGATTGTCGTTTTAATCACAAGGGAACAAAGGAGTCTTTGATTAAGAAAATCAAACCCTGGTGCCTGAAGCATCCACAACAATGCATCCGCGACATTCGTTTCGAAGAACTCTCTGAAGCGATTAGAGAAGGCAAGCCGTGGACGCAAAGATCAGGAAAGTTCTTTTTCACTTACAAACTCACGTCTGAGTAATGGCTGCATATTTTTTTGAGGTTTATAGCGGAAGGCCGTCAACTGACGGGGGCGTTATTGAGCCTCAGAAGAATGTTCAGCGAGCGGCAACAGTTCGGTTTCAGGTCAAGTCAGAATCAGGTCTCCCGCCTTCATTTGCCTTACAGTGCCTGAGGGAAATGAAGAAGCACCCTGTATTTAAGTATTACAAGATTGCCACCTCACATATAGTAGCGGGAATAACAGACATCAACAACCTTAGCGCAGGGGCTTACAGCCAGCGCATAGGCAAGCATGTTTACGGATACAGGATCGGAACAGGCACTGACAGCATTGAAGCTGAGAACAACGCGGTTTTCAAAAACTTCAAATAATGGCACAGACTTACGGAGGATACCCAGACTCAGCAAAGGCAGCCGCTCGGCGCGCCTTGCGCCACCGTGAGAAAAACGGTAGCAAGTGCGGGACCGCCGTTGGTTGGGAGCGAGCTAATCAGATTTCGTCTGGAGAAAAGCTTAGCCTGTCTACGATCAAAAGAACCTTCTCCTTTCTGTCTCGAGCAGAGACTTACAACCAAGGGAAGTTCACCGACGAGAACGGAAAAGAAATTTGTGGCAGCGTCATGTACGCAGCCTGGGGCGGCACCAGCATGCGCAGTTGGTGCAGCGGAATCATTAACAAGGTAGAAGGCCGCAGTGAAATCACTGGCGCGGTCAAGGAGGGTTTGCAAAAGAAGGTGGAAGACCACAACGAGAGCGTTGAATCCGCTACAAAGAAAACAAACCTCCGCACCCTGTCTACAGTATTCCGACGCGGAGTGGGAGCGTACAAGACGAACCCAGGCTCCGTTCGCCCAAACGTAAAGTCACCTGAGCAGTGGGCGTATGCTCGGGTCAACTCATATCTCTATGCCCTGAAAAATGAAAAATTCAGAAGCGGTAAACACGACACGGACTTGTTTCCTAAAGGTCACCCGCTCAGTAGTAAATAACCCGACATGGCAAACAACGTAGAAAAGCGTTACGTCCATTCCGACCTAGAGGTTCGTTCCGAGGAAGGTAAGCCCACAGTAATTGAGGGCTATGCCGCCGTCTTCGGTGACGAGACTGTGATCGGAGGGCAGTTCGCAGAGCGCGTTGCTCGCACTGCCTTTGACGGGGCGAACATGAGCAATACCGTAGCTCTGTTCAATCACGACGTAAACCAACCCCTGGCCCGCGTGGGTCACGGTTTGGCCCTCGAGGTTGACGAGCGCGGTCTCAAGTACCGCTTCGAATTAGGCAATCAGAGTTACGCAAAAGATCTCGAAGAAAACATCCGTATGGGTAACGTTGGAACCAGCAGCTTTGGCTTCACAGTCAGAGAGGATAGCTGGGAACGACGCGACGACGGATTGAATCTTCGCACCATCGAAGAAGTCGACCTCCTGTTCGACGTCTCACCTACAACCCAGGGAGCCTACCCAACCACCGAGGTTGGCATGCGCTCTATGGAACTCGCACTCGCCAACGAAGAAGTTCTTCGCATGGAAGAGGAGGAGGTAGAGGACGCTGAAGAAGATTGCGGTTGCGATCAGAAAGCTATCGAACCCGTACAGCGGGCAATGGATAAGGAAGAGGAGGAGGAAGAGGAAGAAGGCGCTGAAGAAAAGGAGGAGGATCGCCGCCCCGGTGTCGACTCCGACTACGATGGCGTAAAGGACGAGGACGAGGAGGAAGAAGAAAAGAAGATGGAAGAGGAGGAAGAAGACGAAGAGGAGGAGGAAAAAGAAGATGAGCAGGAAGAGCGTGTTGACGTTTTGGTCGACACCAGCATCTTGCCGCATCCCTATGCTCTAGATGAAAACCCTGAGCCGGAGGCTCGATCTAATAATAACAATTCCAATAATATGGAGAACAAAGAAAAGAACGCTCCGGCCTACATCCAGGGTCTGGGCGATGTAGCTGAGAAGCTGCAAAAGCGTTACGATTTCGGAAAGGCTATCCGTGAAGCGGCACAAGGTCGCTTGACTGGCCTCGAAGCAGAAATGAACCAGGAAGCTCGCTCTGAGTTTACCTCTTCAAAAGTGAATGTGTCTGGCGGCATCAACGTCCCCGGCTTCTTGACGAACGGCGAGGTCCGTGGCAATGCCATGGGTACAGTGACTAGCGGAACTGACTCTACAGCTTACGGCGGTACCACAGGTGTCCTCGACGCAGGATTGATCGGTGCCTTCGCCGCTGGCGACTTGGCCACCAAGATGGGTGTCCGTAACATTACTAGCGCAACTGGCGACGTGGTGTTCCAGGTTCAAACCACCGCTCCCGCTACCGACACTCCTACCGAGGGCGCTGGAGCAACCTTGGCTAACCCAGCCTTCACAGCTCGCACCTTGGCGCCTAAGCGCTACTCAGCTCACGTACAGGTGACGGAGCAGCTCTTGGCTCAGAGCAGCCAGGACATGGGCGCTTTCGTTGCTGCCGAGATTCGCAAGTCTATCGACGCGAAGTTCAGCGCAGACGTTGCTGCCAAGTTGCTTGAGGCTGGCGACACTCACAACCAAGCTGGTGCGGGATTGGGTATGGCAGCATACGATTCCGATGCCGCTACCATTTACAACGCCATGGACTTGGAGGAGTTCTTGCTCGGTAAGGACGTCGACTTGGCTAACGTGCGTGTTGCAGCTTCTGCCGAAGCTTACCGTAAGGAGCGTAACAACAGCATCGACGCTGGATCTGGCTTGATTCACGCAACCTCTCCAGCAGTGCGTCAAACTGTTTTGGGCTACAACGCAGTTGTGTCTTCAGCAGTGACCCAGGGCCGTTTGTACATGGCAGACGTAACCCAGTTGGTGCAATGCACTTGGGGTGGTGTCAACTTGATCATCGACCCTTACACTGACGCTGATCAGGGCGTGGTCCGGATCATTGCCAACATGTACAAGGACTTCTCTGGTCTGAACTACAACGGCATCATCGGATACGATCCCGAAGCCTAATAACCCTTAACTGAAACTGGGGCCGGGAAATGGCCTGGCCCCATTTTTTCTGCCTATGCATATCAAGGTCACACGGAAATCTACGGAGAAGGCACTGCGCCTCTTCTACGCTCAAGAGCCAACACTGGAAATCCCAGAGGGGGAGACAGAGATCCCTGAAGGGGAATCATTGGCTGAGGTAGAGGAAGCTGCCTATGCCCTCTTGCGCAGTCATGTCCGTGCGATTGACAACAGCGAGGACGACCTCTTGCTCATCTACCTTGAAGCTGCATTGGACTACATGGAGCAACTGACGAACCGCATCCTCGGGGAGAGCGACGTCGTTGTTTACTTTAACAAAGAGGAGCTCAAGCACACACTTCCGATCAGCAAGATCAACGATGTGACTCGCATGTGGAAGCTGGAGTACCGGAGTAAGGACGCCGATGGTCAAGCGTCTTACTTTGAACCGTACAAGCTGTTCGAAGCTGAGTACGACAACGAGATCTTCACCGATGCAATCACCGGCCTAAAGAACAGTCATTTCGAGGTTGACAGCAACGGAGAAGTCACCTCCGTTTCTTTGTCCATCCTCATGGACGTTTCTGAGACATCCCTAGCTACACTAGCCGTTGCGTTTCAGGTGAGGAATAGTGATGGCACCTACAGTTCTTCTGACGTCTTCACGGACAGGACTTACAACCAAGTCGAAATCAGTGCTGGAGGAGGCACTCTAACGGTTACCACCGGAACCGAGGTTATCCCCCAGGGGATGTACCGCATCCAGGCCACCCTCACGGACACGAACCTTAACGAGACCAGCGTCAACTACTTGTACTTCACGGCAAACAACGGCACTGACTTTGACAACGTGATCATCACCGATCGCTACCCTTGCTATGTGGACTTGTCCAACTACGTGAAAGCCATCGGTACTGACGCAAGCGATCACGAAGAGGATTTCGCCCGGATGCACATGATTGCCGGCACCGACCTCATGGCTGTACCCAAGCAGTACAAGCAAGCTGCGCTGCTGCTGATTGGGCACTACTACAACCAGCGCGAGGCAGAGAACCCAGGCGGTATCACAATGGAAATCAAGGAGGGCGTACACCGCCTCCTGCAAAGCGTTCGTCGATTCTAATGAGGGCAGGTCAACTAAACGAGAAGATCGACATCTATCGCCCCACAAGGACGGTGAATCAGTTTGGCGATGTGATCCACAGATACACCCTTTGGAAAGAGGGCATCCGTTGTAAGATCACGGCGCTGGGCACACCATCGGCTGGTGCATCCGAGTTTAACGACGATGACCAGGAGGTGGGTGAGATGAAGTCCGAGTTCGTCACACGCTGGGTTTCCGGCGTACAGTTTGACGACGTCATCGTATGGAACGGTGGCATCTTCAACTTGTACTCTGTACTTCCGATCGGACGTCGCGAAGGCATGAGGCTGCGCGCTCGCCGCCGCGACAACGACAGCCGTCCACTAAACGTGGTGGATAGCGAAGGCAATGAAACAACAATTTCAGACAGCAACCCCGCGACATGAAATCAGGAAACTTTGCAGCCAACCTTCACCTCGTCGGATTCAAGCGAAGCGATCCATTCGCCCGTCGTCTCCGCCGATTGAAGGATTTGAACAAAAGAAAGACCGTCCTTTACCAGGGGATGGCAAACGCAGCAAGACCTATGCGAGACGCAATGGAGGCCGCTGCTCCTGTTAAGACAGGGGTACTGAGCCAGTCCTTCCGCATCCGCAAACTTAAAAAGACTCCACAGTACGTCCTCGGCATTCGTGTCGGAGCCGTCAGTGGACCCCGAGTCGTGAGCCCGGGCATGCTTGACAACGCTAAGATCGACAAGTACGATGAAGGCGATGTCTTTAACATGGCAGGGTGGCGCGATCACTTCGCGGAGCTGGGGACGGTCCGCCATGGCCCGACTCCCCACATCGCTCCGGCAATTCAAAAAAACCTCGGACGCTATCAGAAAGAGGTTCGCAAGGAGATCTACAAAGCCATCGCGAGACTCGATAGCAAGAAGAAGTAAACACAAAAAAAATGGCGCTACTAAACGCAAACTATCTTGGGCTTTATGCCTTCGCCGACTCGGGGCAGACCACTGCGTACCGAGTTACGGCAAACGACACCTTGGCCACAGCGGAGACCAACTTCCTCGCTGCCGCTGCTGACGGTGACTATGGCTTGTTGGTGAAGTCTACTTCAGACGACATTCACGAACGGTCAAACCTTCCCGCAATCATCAAGGAAGACACCGCAGCAATCGCTGACGCAACAGGTGACTTGAAACTATTGGCCGCAGCGACGTCCACCACCTTGGACGTGAACAACACCATTGACGAGATCGTGGCTCGCAGCAGTCAGTGTAATTCAGAGACCTACGTCATCGGAGGAGCTCAGTCATGGTCACTCTCTGCTGACGGATTGGTTCAGGACGTTATTGATTCAACCCAGAGCGGAGCTACCGCTTTGATGGATATTGCTCGTTCAAGCGAGTATGTCCTTGTCCGCTTCGTTGTAGACGTGACGAAGAAAGACACAGAGGGAACACAGGAGAACTACGTCAATTACATTGGTCAGGGCATCATCGAAAACGTCAGCATCACTGGTGGATTCGACGACACAGCAACGTACTCTGTGAGCATTCGCGGATACGGCAAGCTCTACCGTTACAACAACGCAAGCTAAGAAATCATGGCAGTAGTAAACGCAAATTGTCTAGCTATCTACTATGATAGCGTGAACTCTCAGAGTAAGGCCAAGGTGTATGCACCTTATGCCACCGCATCTGATGTTGAAAATGAATTCACAACACTGACGGCTGATCGCATCCTTATTGCTGACGACGACACCACTAGCGGGGAGAACAACATTTTTGTAGAGTATGGCGAGATGTCTAACGGAGGCTTCTCAAGCCGCTTGACTGACCTGGTTTTGGTTGGCGCCGCTACCTCTTCAACGCTGGACTTGACGAATGCTGTCGAGGTCGTCGCTCGCGACGGAGAAGGAGGCACCCTCCAGGAGTCAACACAGGACTGGTCACTCAGCGCTGATGGCTTGATTCAGGTGGACGACGATGCCGGTGTGGACTTGCTCGACCTGGCTCGTAACAAATACTACGTGATCGTCAAGTTCTCAGTCGACAAGAACGGAACGACCACAGACTACTATGGACAAGTGCTGCTCGACTCAGTGAGCTTGTCTGGTGGTGTTGACGAGATTGCCACGTACAGCGTGAGCATGACAGGCGTCGACGCCCTCTTGAAGCAAGCATAATAACCAACATGGGGCGGCGGGAAGGCTCGTCGCCCCTTTTTTAATACCAACCACATGCAAACGATTAAAGGCGAATTCACGTTCACTCTCGGAAAGAAGAAGTACAACGCATCTCTTAGTCTCAACGCATTGCGCATGATGTGCAACGCATTCAAGATCAAGCTGGGTGAATTGGACAAGTGGCTCGAAGAAGACTCACTTACCGCCATCCCAGCTTTCGCATACTACGGAGTGAAGAACGAATCAGCTCGCAAAGGCAAGGACTCTGGTCTGCCTGACTTTGAGCAGTTCTGTGCCTTGGCTCTTGACGACGGCGACACCCTGGCGCAGATGATGACAGCAGTCACTGAAGCTCTGGGCGGACAAGACGACGACAAGGGAAACTCATAAGCCCTCGCGACGGCGGGGGTGCCCAGGGAGAGGGAGAGGAGCTTTCTTGGAAGGTCTTGTTGAAGACCGGACTTATGATGGGGTTGACCCCAGATGAGTTTTGGGCGCTAACTCTTAGGGAGTTCGCCTACCTCCGAGAAGGATTCATGTTGAGGCAGAGCATCATGTGGGATCACACGTCATCTGTGATGGCGCTGCTCGCCAACGTGAACTCTGCAAAGGGCAAAAAATTCGAACCGGATGATTTCCATCCGTATACAACTAAGTCTAATCAAGGAGTGCGCACCAAAGAAGAAGCGCAAGCACTCCTGGAGAAAATGAAAAACTTCAGCTAATGGCAAGCATTGTAGGAGCCAGTCGGTTAGCAGCGATACTTACGCTGGACATCAAACCGTTTGTTCGCAACACGGAGATGGCCATGTCCAAGCTGGAGAAATTTCGGCAAACCACGCAATCCCTCGCCTCGACCCTTGGTCGCGGGCTTGGGGTTGCCATGGGTCTTGTGGCAGCCTCAGCAGTACGTGTAGCTGCTGAGTTCAACAAGGTAGAGAGCCAGCTCCGCGCCGTAGGAACTGGAGACAACATTGACAGCATCGTAGCCAACGCTAAGCAGCTTGGTATTGAGACGATGTTTACGGCAACGGAAGTTCTGCAACTGGGTCTTGAGCTGAAGAAGCTCGGCTTCAACGCGGAAGACACCAACAGCGCCCTTACAACAGCGGTAAAGCTTAGCCAGGTATTTGGCGGATCCCTGAAGCAGGTCGGCACTTCGATCGCGGAGACGCAGCGACAGTTCGGCAACCTCAGCACGTTTGAAGAGATTGGGGACGTCTTCGCTGTAGCTTTCCAGCAATCAGCCCTTGATAGCACAAACCTTGCAAGCGCGCTGAAGAACGTAGGTTCCGTAGCAAACATTGCAGGATACAGCATCGAAGAGACTGTTGCGCTCTTGGGCTTGCTCGCGAACTCTGGTCAGAAGGCTGGTATCGCAGGTACCCGCTTGAAGGGTGTAATCTTGGAGCTTGGGGAAGAATTTAATTTCTCAGGAGACGAGCTCTCAGTGCTTACAGCGGGAACGCTTGACATCGCTGAAATCTTTGAGATTCTTCACAAAAGAGCTGGTGTTGCGGGTGCGGTTATCAGTGAGATGGGCCTCGAGTTCTACAACCTCGTTGTTCAACTTGAAGATGCGAATGGTGCTCTTGACGCCATGAACGATGGGCT
>VMHT01174207.1_pt1 | contig 13200 bp, 11 predicted proteins | sample 4693611 | NCBI WGS metagenome assembly VMHT01 (sample SAMN12280063, study PRJNA550983) | marine metagenome | isolation source: seawater sampled from same location over 5 years 0.02-0.2 micron viral filtrate | place: USA: collected off the coast of southern California halfway between the port... ... | reverse complement strand
GTGTAGGACTTATCAGGTAGGTCTAGGCAGTCCTTCTTCAATACCCGATAGCTGAACTCATCAATCTTATGAGTAAGTTCGTCAAGGTTTCTAAACCCTACGATCTGTTGAAAGCTAAGTGCGCCCATGTTGCGCTTTTGTAAAATGGCATACCGTGCTTGAAAAGCGTAGTAGGAGTCATGACCCAAGAGGCGCGGTTCAAGGAACTCGCACTGTGAGAATATATCCATGGGTGATTTGGTTATGGGTGATCCGGTCAGCAGCCTGCGATACTTGAACAAAGGAGCTAGTTTAGTAAGAACTTTAGTGCGTTTAGCTGTTGAGTTTTTAATTGTAGTGCTTTCATCTATAGCAATCAAACCTTGAAAACCAAATCGTGTCGTAATCCATTGAGCTATGTTTTTACCTCGCAAGGAACTAAATGCCTCAACGTTCATTACAAATATCCTGACACCAGGATCATCGTTCTGAAAAAACTCTTTAAGCTCTTTTTCATAGGCTTTAGTTTTTTTAGACTGCCAATAAAACACTCGATACAACACTTCATCTGAGAAGTGTTGTGGTATTTCTTTCTCGACCCAATTGCGATACACACCCTTTGGTGCGATGATAAAAGCAAAACGTATGCGGTCTTGCCCCGCAATAGTAGCAATGGTGTCGATCAGGACTTTTGACTTACCAGTTCCCATTTCCATAAAGAATCCAAACGAAGCCTTGCTAATGCTGCGGTTGAGAGCCTCTACCTGATGTGCATACGGTGTCGTTTTGAATTTATAGTTGACAGTCATCCCATATCCTCCTATACACTAGCATAGGTTGTCGGAATGGTTTCGTCAACATCAAACCTGAAGAGGATGTACTTGCAATGATGCAGAGTGAAACAATCTTTGATGAAGAAATGTTTGCAGACGCTGCAAGCCTAGACAATGTCGGGGCTGACAGTGGCAAACAACTATCTGGCCTGGTGCGCCAGTTGAATAATGTGCAGGATCAGATCGATGATGCTGAAACACATTTGAAAGCACTGAAACAAGAAAAACAGCGGATAGCGTTTGAACAGATACCTATGCTTATGGATGAGATGGGTATCGAGCGTGTGGATGTTGACGGTGCAACCGTTAAACTGAAAGCGTTTGTGTCTGCGTCTATCCCTGCTGACCGGAAGCAGGAGGCTTTCAATTGGCTCCGAGAACATGGTCTGGACGACATAATCAAGAACGACATCATCGTGTCGTTTGGTCGTGGGCAGGATAACCAAGCTGGCGATGTCATGTATGACCTTGAACAGAAGGGTTTTCACCCAGAACAAAAAACTCATATTCATTCGATGACCTTGAAGGCGTTCATTCGTGAACAAGTCGAACAAGGTAAGCCTATTGATCTGGATATGTTTGGAGCGTTTGTAGCTAGAACTGCTGAAGTAAGGAGGAATAAATGAGTACCAATGTAGTAAAAAAAGAAGAGGCTGGTCTGCCAGCCGAATTGATGGACGACATCATGTTAACTGCTGGAGAGGGTGTGGACTATGATACGTCTGAATTACAGATCCCTTTTATCCGTGTGATACAAGCCCTGTCGCCACAAATTAAAAAGAGCGATCCTGCTTTTATCAAAGATGCAGGGCAAGGCGATGCGTTCAACACGGTGACTGGACAGTTCTGGTCAGGCGAGGATGGCCTCACTGTCATTCCATGTTTCCAAGAAACGAAATACTTGGAGTTTATACCACTTGATCAGGGTGGTGGATTCGTTGGCGAACGAAAGGTCACGGATCCAGATCTGGCTAACACCGAACGTAATGGGGCGAAAGAGATTTTGCCTAACGGTAACGAGTTAGTTAAGTCCGATCAGCATTACTGCGTTATTGTAGGCGAGGATGGCATGAACCAACCTGCAATCGTGGACATGAAATCAACGCAACTTAAAGTCAGTCGGCGTTGGAAGACTCAAATTGCAATGCAGAAGGTCAAAGACTCCAAAGGTCAGATGAGAACCCCTGCTTTGTACGCAACCATGTGGAAGCTATCAACTACCGAGGAGTCCAATCAAATGGGCACTTGGTACAATTGGCAAGTCGAAAAGGTCGGGTTCATCCAGGACAAGGCAATGTTTGACGAGGCCAAGTCATTCCGCGAATCAATAGCTAAAGGCGAGGTTAAAGCCGCAGCGGATCCTGAGACGAGAGACTCAGATGCTACGAAAGACCTAAAGGATGACGACATCCCCTTTTAGTTTGACTGGGGGAGGGTAACCTCCCCCTTTTTTCGCGGAGTATATTATGAATTTAGAGGACCGCTTTGCGGCGGCGTTTGAAGGGTCAAGCGTTGCACACGGTCAAACAACAGTAGGAAGCGTAAGAAAGAACGGAAAGACAGAAGCAAATAGTCGAATAGTCCGAGAGCCAATGACCATGGATCTAATCAATAGTCATCTCAAGGGCGGTGTAGGAGTCGGGTCTATACCCATCAACGATAAGAACTCGTGCAAATTTGGTGCACTAGACATAGACACTTATCCTATCGACCATATTGCGCTTGTGAAGAAATGTCGCCGTTTCAAGTTGCCGCTTGTTGTTTGCCGATCAAAATCAGGAGGAGCGCACTTGTTCTTGTTTACTGATGATTGGATCAGTGCAACGGATATGCGTGATCACCTTATGGAATTTGCTGCCGTGCTTGGTCATGGTGGCTGTGAGGTATTCCCCAAACAGAACAAGATTCTTGCCGAGCGTGGTGATGTCGGCAACTTTATCAATTTGCCTTACTTCCAGTCGGACAACACTCTTCGTTATGCAATTAACGAAAAGGGCGAAGAGCTGTCTCTGGAAAGATTTCTAAACCTTGTCGATAGAACCAAGACTAATTTGGAGGACTTACGAAAGCTGGAGTTTGCCAGTGACGATGATGAATTAAAAGAAATGCCACCATGCTTGCGGATTATGTTCGCAACCTCTGTGCCTGATGGCACGAGAAACAAAGTCATGTTTCATGCTGCGGTAGCCGCAAAGATGATGCACCCAGACACATGGGAACAGACTCTGGAGAAATGGAATCAGAAGTATTGTAAGCCGTCTTTGCCAGCCAATGAGATTGTTACCATACAGACGCAACATAAGAAGAAGGACTATGGGTATCTGTGCAAGGAAGAACCCATGGGCAGCCATTGTGACAAGGCGGCATGCCGTGAGGCAAAGTATGGGGTTGGCAAGAACAACTCGATGCCAGGGATAACTGGTCTGACCATACAGAAGTCGGAGCCTCGGCTGTACTTTCTTGATGTGGACGGCAGGCGTTTGGAACTATCCACCGAACAACTACAGATGCCGTTGCAGTTCCAACGTGCCTGTATGGAGCAACTGGACGTTATGCCTCCGATTATGAAAGCACCGGAGTGGCAGACATATGTCAACGGTCTTCTTGACCATGCAACGCATGTCGAGGTTCCAAAGGAACTGACAATCAAGGGTCAGTTTGAAGAACTGCTGGAGATTTATTGTACCAGTCGTATCAGGGCAAAGTCACCGCAGGAGATGCTGCTTGGTAAGCCTTGGACGGAAAGCGACCTGACAATGTTCACATTGAAGGGATTGATGGAGTTCTTACGCAACAGAAACTTCAGAGAACTAAAACGCCCACAGATACAACAACGGTTGAAGGATATAAACGGCGGTCATGAATGTAACACCATACACAAGTTTAAAGACGAGGATACAGGTCAATGGAGGAATCTTCGCGTCTGGTTTGTACCAGAGTTTGACATCAACGAAACCGATCTACCGAAAGAGGAGACATTAGATGACATACCCTTCTGATGAGAAATATCTCAAAGTGGGTGATGTAGCCAACACCCTAGGGGTAGCACGAAGCACTATATACAGGTGGGTGAACTCAGGGCACTTTCCCAAACCTGTCGTGCTAGGACCTGAAACAGACAAGAACAGTCCGACTCGGTGGTTACGCACCGAAATTGATGAGTGGATAAAAACAAGGCCAAGGGAGAAGCTCGATGGCTGAAGAAACACTTATCTTTGGTCCACCTGGTTGCGGTAAGACACATACGATGATTGAGATCGTGCGTCAGGAGTTAGCCAACGGAACTGCGCCAGACAGGATTGGTTTCGTATCGTTCTCCCGTAAATCCATTCAAGAGGCAAGGGAGCGTGTGGGTGCCGAGCTACAGCTTACCGAAAAGGATGTGCCGTGGTTCAAGACGCTACATTCGATTGGCTTCAACTGGTTGGGCATGGAGAAGCACGAGACGATACAGCCTAGTGATCTTCGTGTGTTGAGCAATACGTTAGGCATGGAGTTTGATCGCAGCACCGCAGAAGTTATGGAAGAGGGTATGATCCCCATGTCCATGAAGGAGGGTAATCGCTATCTTAACGTGATCAGCCGCTCCAAGCTACGCTGTGTGTCCTTGGATGAGGAGTATAACGACCTTGGGGACTATGACCTGCATTGGTCGATGCTGCGCCGTGTAGAACAGGTGTATCAGGAATATAAGTCTGACACTGGCAAGTTTGATTTTACGGACATGATTGAACTGTTTGTCAATCAGGGCACAGGTCCCGTGTTGGAAGTATTGATTGTAGATGAGGCGCAGGATCTAACGCCATTACAATGGAAGCAAGTAAATATATTAAAAGAAAGAGCCGCTAGAGTCTGGTACGCGGGGGACGATGATCAGTGTATCCACCGTTGGAACGGTGTTGATCTGCATAGCTTTATGAATGCTTGTGATCATAAGACGGTGTTAAGTAAAAGTTATCGAGTCCCAGCCACCGTATTTGATTTGGCTAACGACATTGTTAACAGGATTCATGTTAGGCAGGACAAGCGTTGGAGTCCGAGAGACGAGGCCGGATCTGTAGACTTTCACATGAACTGGTATGATGTGAATATTGATGAAGGTTCGTGGACGATTATGGCTAGAACCAACAAAGCCTTGAACGCAATTCACAATAGTTTACGCGATGACGGTTATTTGTTTGAGCGGTTTGGCAAATCTGTGATTTCGCTTGAACTGCTTGAGGCCATGAACATATGGGAGCGGTTAGCAAGGGGCGAGACTGCCAGTGTGGGTGAGATCAAGAAGATGTACACCTACATGCCAAAGTCGGGGGACAGGGCGTTATTGAAACGTGCCGCAGCAAAGACGTTTGATGCTGTCGATCCGCAAGGATCACACAACTACGACAATCTGGTTGCCGAGCATGGATTGATTGCACCGCAGGAGTTGAGGCCAGAGGTGATAGTCAACATGTCCTACGAGGATATTCGTTACATGGCGGCTGTTCGCCGCCGTGGTGAGGATCTTACAAAGCCTCGCATCAGTCTATCCACCATTCACCGTATGAAGGGCGGCGAGGACGATAACGTTCTGTTGCTGACTGACTCTTCATGGCCAGCGGTAAACAATCCTGATCAGGATGACGAGCACCGAGTGTTCTACACCGCTGTTACACGAGCACGGCATAATCTACATGTCGTGGAATCACGATCACCATATAGGTATACGATATGAAATATGAGGCTTTCTACTTGTGTGACACATGTGGTCACAAGTGGGTCACATATTACGACAGGTTGAAATCATTGGAGCGTGGTGATGTCTGCACGAATTGTTTAGATCGCCCATCAATTAAGAGAAATTTTGCTGGGTGCATTACAGAGCCATACTTTTTTAAAAAGTTAGAGGAAGAAGCATGAAACGCGATAAGCTATTAGATGAAGCAAAGAACCTGGTCAATGGTCCGAGAGCCAAGGATTATGGTGATGCATACGAAAACCATGAACGTGTTGCACAACTCTGGGGCACGATCCTAGGGCAGGATGTTTCGGTTTCTCAAGTTTATCAGTGTCTTATGGCTCTGAAACTTGCTAGACTAATTGTCAGTCCCACACATACGGACTCGTGGGTTGATATAGCAGGGTATGCAAGTCTTGGAGGAGAAATAAAAGATGACTAAATTTTTTGACAACTTACCTTTGCCCCCTGTTAACAAGTTGGCGGTTTATAGTTTTTCAAAAGGCGACCAGCCACCGGAAGAAGAAACTAGCCCTCTTGATTTTAAAACACCGCCAAAGGGCATGATTAGGGAGAGGGAGAAAAACGCTAAGTTCTCTATCGGAGATACGTTTCAGAGACTTACATTTATTGGTGTGATGCCAAAAAAAACAGCTAAACAACTCATGGTTGAATACGTTAAACAGAACGGTTTTCATTGTCAGTTTTACTCTTCTCACAATCATCCAGAGGTTGTGAGACTGCAACAAAAATTTAAACGAGAAAAACATGAACAGAGAATGAGACAAAATGAGACAAAGAAATATGTATTTCGTTGCTCTTGTGGTCTCTATCGCGTGATAAGACGGGACAGGTTCGCTAACATGTTGAAACGTGTCTCTTATGAAAAATGGCAAATATTTATGTGTCATACATGTTTGGCTAAACAAAAGAAGGTAGCGTTAGATGTCAAGGGAAAGTAGCCAGATTACGTTCCTGAACAGGTTGGATTTGGACACGATTGAGAAGGACTGGGTGCCGCCAGAGGTGTTTCCAGACCTGCGCGATTGTAAGTTCATGGCTATCGACTTGGAGACTAGTGATCCTAACCTTACGACCCTAGGTCCAGGATGGGCACGAGGTGATGGTTTCATCGTTGGTGTGGCGATTGCTGCCGGAGACTTTGTTGGTTACTACCCCATTGCACATGAGGGCGGCGGTAACATTCCACAGAACAAGGTCATGAAGTGGCTGGCAGAACAGCTTGCCACGCCTGACATTCCAAAGGTTATGCATAACGCCACCTATGATGCAGGCTGGTTGCGGTGGGCAGGAGTCAAGATCCAGGGAAAGATCATCGACACTATGATAGCCGCGCCATTGCTGAACGAGAACAGGTTTAGCTACAGCCTAAACAATCTGGCTAAAGATTATCTGGATGAGCGTAAAGACGAAAGAACACTTCGTGCTGCGGCGGCAGACTATGGCATTGATCCCAAGGCAGAGATGTGGCGGCTCAACTCACGGTTCGTAGGTGCATATGCCGAGAAGGATGCCGAACTTACACTCAAGCTGTGGAATCATTTCAAGGTCGAACTGCAACAGCAAAGCCTTATGGATGTGTTTGACTTGGAGACATCCTTGATACCAGTCATGCTGGACATGCGCGAGAAGGGCGTAAAGGTAAATGTCGATGGCGCGGAGATGGCTAAGAAGAAACTCGTAGAGTTAAAGAAGGGTGTTACTTACGACATCCAGCATGAAACAGGCGTAAAGATAGAGCCGTGGGTGGCAAGAAGCGTAGCATCTGTGTTTGATCATTACGGAATATATTACAACAGGACAGAAAACAACGGACAGCCCTCCTTTACTAAGGCGTTCCTGCAAGCCTGTCCCCATCCTATCGCGGCAAAGGTCTTGCGGTTGCGTGAACTAGACAAGGCAACCAATACCTTTATCGATAACATTCTCAAGTTTGCACATAACGGACGTATACATTGCGAGTTTCATCAGCTTCGATCTGACGATGGTGGGACGGTCACAGGTAGATTTTCGTCTAGCAACCCAAACCTCCAGCAAATCCCTGCACGGGATCCAGAGATCAAAGCGATGATTCGTGGACTATTTGTACCAGACGAGGGGTGCAAGTGGGGCAGCTTTGACTATTCAAGCCAAGAGCCAAGGCTCTTGGTGCATTGGTGCGCTAGTGTAGGTAAGAAGTACCGGAGTCCAATGATTGACGAGGTTGTTGCCGAGTATCATCGAGGCGATGCTGACTTTCATCAGATGGTGGCTGACATGGCAGGCATTAGCCGCAAGCAGGCAAAGACCGTCAATCTGGGTATCATGTATGGCATGGGCGTGGGTAAACTGTCACATACGATGGATATTGATACGAAGGAAGCCAAGGAACTCTTGAACACCTATCATGACAAAGTTCCCTTTGTAAAAAGTCTGGCTGACTTGGTATCGACTCAAGCCAGCAAGTTTGGACAGATACGAACGATATCAGGACGGATGTGTCGGTTTGATATGTGGGAGCCAAGAACATTTGGCTATAACAAGCCCATGAAGCGCGAGGAGGCCGAGAAAGAGTACGGACCTGTATTGCGTAGGGCTTTTACTTACAAGGCTCTGAACAGGCTTATACAAGGCTCTGCGGCAGATCAAACCAAGGTTGCTATGGCAGAGTGCTACAAGGAGGGGCTGGTGCCCTTGCTGACGGTGCATGACGAACTTTGTTTCAATGTCGAGTCCGAGGAGCAAGCGTCAAAAATCAAGGAGATCATGGAGACAAGCATGGAACTCAAGGTGCCAAGCAAGGTCGATCAGGAGTTGGGAGATAACTGGGGGCAGGTAGGATGACAAGAGATATCCTCATCATCCTTTGGTGCACCAGCTTTGTGTGTGGTCTAGTCTTCAGCTAACGCCCTCATCCGGTCTACCAAACGCCTAGCTCGGTTCGGAACCTGCGTATACCATCTGGAGTCAACCATCTCATCTGCGGCCTTATTCCAGTCCCTGGCATCAACGCCAGCCTTCATACCCTTGAATTTGGAAAGACGCGGCCTGCCCATATTAAACATCATATTGCAAATGATATGCTGCACCTCTTCAGGCAGGTCTTCAAAGTCCTCGTAAAGAACTTTGCACTCGTCAATCGTTACCGCCATATCGAGCGCGAATAACTTTCGCACACGTTCTTGTTCAACGACTGTACCCACGGGTTTGCCGTGTTCTTCGTCAGACTCAAGAATGAGGTGACCAATTCCACAGGTTGGCAAATTTAAGTGATCTAAATATATCTCGTACTTGCAACCTTCGTCTTCCGCGATCTCTTCGCGTAGTCTATCTTTGTTCATGGTGTTGTCCTTCCAAGACTCTGCGCCAATGCGGCTGTCGCAGGGTCAGGTAATAAGATTGGTGAAACTCCTGAAGCCGCACCAGGCTGTACGTTTGGTGCCTGAGTCATGGCTGTCCGAGCCGTTTGTACTGCTTGATTGGCTATGGGAGCGATCTGTTGTCTAGCCGCCGCTGTCACAGGGCGCACTTCTTCTGTTGCTTGTTGTACGTTCATGCGTGTGCCTTGAACTGTGGTAGCACCAGCTATCTGTAAAGCCGCTTGAAAGCCTTGCCCGTATGGATCTCCCGTAGCAATTTTTCCTTGTAAAAATTCTTTTACACTGTTTTGTTGCCTAGATTTAAACATCATACGCAAGATTCTTGGATCTCGTAACATCTTTGACATTGCTAAATAGCCAGCCGCTGGGACGAGTGCCGCAAGTGGATTAAGCATGAAAGCACCAATAGTAAGACCAAGAGCGATGGTTGGAGCGGCAAGACCACCCTTACCTGACATTGGTTGATTTGAAGATTTTACCATATTCTGTGCAAGAATAGACAAGGATTCATGCGCTTGTGGGTTTTTAAACATGGCATTAATTACTTGAGGCTCATACGAGTCAAGAACAGAAATCAATTTGGTTCCAATTTTTCCTGATTTAAATTCTTCAACAAACTCATCACTTAATTTAATTTGTTTTACGGTTCTACCGCTTGCATCTTGAACCACATCTTCCGTGGTGCCACCTATTTGTCGTAGAATACGCCCTGCGGCAGCATCACGAACCTTTTCCATTGTTTCTGGAGCCAACACTCGTTCTGCTAATTTAACATTGTCCACCGTGGAAAAAATGTTTGCGGCTAAAACATCTGGATCATTTGTGCTTTGAAGGACACGAGTTAATTGAGCCGTATCAGGCGCACTAAACTCTTTTTGAGCCGCTTTAAAAGCAGACAGAGCTTGTTTTAAGGGACGATCTCGAAGTTCATCAACGACATTTGTTGCTATCTTTGCTTTTGATCGTTTTAAAATGTCAACGACTTCTTTTATTTCATTGAGTTCAGGTTTAAGAAGTTTATCCACCGCTTTATTTTTACTCATGATGTTTGCGGCAAGCGCAGTTCCGTCAACATATTCCACACCAGTAGCATCATCAACTAACTTTGATTGTTCCATAGCGTCTGTGAGATACATTTTTGCTAATCCTTGACGCACTTGTTCAGCCTGTTCCGCACCAGTTCCTCTGATTGCGGTGCGGTTAGCAACCTCTTCTTCTATACCTCTAGCGTAGCGTTCAACAGCTCTTCTTTGTTGGTTTTCAAGAGGCAACCGCCGAACCTCCTCTAAAGCCTGCATTAAAGGTCTTTCGCCGTAAGTTGCGTTAGACAAGGCTCTGGCTCCGGCATCAAGATCAACTAAACCTGTTTCTGCACCTAATGCTTTACCCGTGTCCACTCCTCTAATTGCTTTAAAAAGTTCTTCTAAGGCTTCGGGTTGATTGTCTAAAATTAAATTTTGATAAACAAAGTTTTTATTTAAACGATTGTTTCTGGCACTTTTTATAATCTCTTGAACAGTCACGTTATCAAAACGTTTCATGCCATCTCGATACACAGCATTTGCTCTAGACAATGTGTTTAGCGCATCACTTAATTCTTCAAACGATTGCCCAGAGGCTTTTAAAACCGCAGATCCTTTTAAAGTGCTTGTAGCTAGATCAAGTTCAGCAGATTGCATGGCTTGATTAACGGCGGTTTTAATGCTCCCTAGTTGATAGGCTGCGACATCATTTAACAAGGATGGATTCTTTTGTGCATCCGTAAGACCCGTGCGTAGACTGGCAACCTCTCTAGCAGTTGCATAGTCTTTTAATTTATTAATTCTAGTAGCGAATTTAGTCGCACCAATATCCGCAATAGTTTGCTTATCAAGTTTTTTTAAGGCTTCTTTAATACCTTTAGTAGGAATGATTTCATTGTTTTTTAAAGTGTCGTTAACTTTAGTATAAATGCGATCCATGTCTTCATCAAAGATGCGTTTACGAATAGCAATCATCTTACTCAAATCTGCTGGGATGATTTCATCATTCCTAAGAGCACCCATAACTTGTTTGATTTCTTGCTCAGTAGCCTCATTTAAACGGCGTTGAGCATTAGCAAAAACATTTTGTGTGGATGAATAATACTCATCTATATCTCTGTTTAAAACTTCTGCGAGTTTGTTAACACGAGATTTATCAACACCCAAAGTTGTTAATTCTTTAACAGCCGCGTTTGCATTTGCTTGTGCGGCGGCTCGATTTGGAAACACTCCCTCGGCAACTGCTTGAACACGAGTCAAAATTGGACGAAAAGAATCTCCTGCGCCCCCTGCGATAGTTGGACGAAGATCTTTGTCTAGCATGTCTCTAAACTGTTTTCTTATAACTTCGTTTTCAGATCTTCCAGCCGCTGTCAAACCACGAGGGCCTTTTATAAAGTAACCAAAAAGATTGGAAATACCTCTACCTATGCCCTCACCTGCTGCACCAAATACGCCCTCATAAGCTGCATCTCTGGTAACATCTGCAAAGGACTGACGTTGAAGACCCTCGGCATACTCAATGCCTTCATCAAGCATTTTACCACCAGCGGTGGCGGCTCCCACTATAAACATACCAGGTAAGAATCCGACACCAGAGGCCGCTAATCCAGCACCAACACCAGCCACTATAGGAAGAGTTGTTGCACCAGCAAACTCTTTTACATCATTAAATGAAAGACCCTCTTCATCTACCGCAAGTTCACGACCTTTACCCAGACCAAGTTTAGTGCGACCCTCTTGTGTAAGAATGTGGCGACCAAGAGGATCTAAACGAAAACCTTCATCACCTACCACTGTTTTTAAATAATTGGACTTTTCTTGTGAGTTGTCCATGCGACCAAATTGAAAACGCGAGAATCCAGCAACACTGCCTACTCCAGTGCGATAATCAACACCTGGCTCTTTATAACTGCTAACATACTCGTCTTCGGTGAGTTGTTCTCCAGAAACAGGATCAACACCAGCCAATCTGCGTTGACGGGCATAATCTAATATTTCATCTTTTGACGCGGTAGCAAGATCAATCTCGGCACCAGTTGGTTGTTGAGAAAAGAATTGTTGTGTAATGGCTTGTTCTTCTTCAAGGGTGGGAGTGTCTCCAGCAATTTCTACAATCACATCACCTTGCGGAGTTTCAACGATTATATCTCCCATCACGAGGCTCCTGGTGCAAATCTTGGCTTGCCACCGTCACCTTCTTTAGGCTCTTGTTTAGCGTATCTAAAAGTAGACGCTTGGCCTCCAGGGAGAGCCGAACCACTTATGTATTGTTGCAATCTGGCTTGATCTGGCTGCAATAGACTACCCGCTGTACCAACTTTCTGCCCTGGCAAAGCTCTACTTGAGAGGCGAGTTTCAACTCCAGCCATCGTTGAAAGAGCACTATCTTTGTCCCTTTCAAACTGTTGAAGTAAACCTTGAAGTTGATCTATTAATATACCTTCGTTAAGGCGTGAAAGATTAAAAGAACCAGTGTTTGGATCAGTAATAGCAGAATCAACCACCGCACTTGACAGACTTGTTACATCAAAGTTTGAGATAGAGTTGGCTGACTGACTACCTCCAAAATATGACTTAATTAATAGTTGAAAACCTTTTTTAACGTCTTTTTCAAAGGCTTGTTTGTTTGCATATTCTGTTGGTGCTTCAAGTCCTAATTGATTTGCAAGTTTTTGTCCTAAGTCTTTTGCGCCACCCTGCAAGCCTAAAATGTCATCCCCATTTTCAGTTAGATTTACAAGAGCACTCTCAATATATTTTGTGCCTATCTCACCTGCAATGTATCTATCTGTTGCTTTACCATAAATTTCAGATTCTGCACGTTGACTCTTGTCAGTGAGAACCAATTCTTTTCTTTGTGCCGCAAGTAAAGTGTTAATAGATTTTTGTTTATCTCTTGCAGTTTTTAACATTTCTAGATGAAAAGATTGATCTCGTAATTCTGGAGGTAACTTTCCATCATTAGCCATGATAGTGGACATTGAAATACTCAATGTCTCACCTTCTTTAAAATCTACTTTGTTACCAGAGGCATCAGTATAAGAACCTGGAGCGGTTGCAACTAATTTACGGAAATTACGATCATCAGCTCTTTGTTGTGTTCGTAGTTTGCTGTCTTCAGTAAGGCCGTACTGCAACGCGGACAACTTCAACTGACGGTTAAACTCGTCCTTCTTCGCCTTGTCCTTAATCAACATGTCCGCGCCACCCTCTAACGCAGATGCGATGTTTTCTATGGCGTTAGGACTTTTACCCGCTGCCATCGC
>VMHT01171452.1_pt1 | contig 13200 bp, 26 predicted proteins | sample 4693611 | NCBI WGS metagenome assembly VMHT01 (sample SAMN12280063, study PRJNA550983) | marine metagenome | isolation source: seawater sampled from same location over 5 years 0.02-0.2 micron viral filtrate | place: USA: collected off the coast of southern California halfway between the port... ... | reverse complement strand
TGATTCATCTCAACTTCAAAAATTAATTAATGATCTTCCTTCTTATTTATTAGATTCAAAAGCAGATAGTTTGATACAAAACAATCCTTCTTTTAGAAAGTTAGTAGGGTCTAGTATAGTTTTTGATTATGACTTACAAGAAAAAATAAACGAAAACCTCCGTAATAAATATTATGGAGTAAAAACTTTAATTAATTTTAATTATAATAGTGAGCTTGAACGAGAAAGATTAAGAGATATAGAAGCAATCCCTCTTCCTGAATGGGCTAATTATATTAAAAACTTTAATGTAGAAACCAAAGAATTTGTAGACGGAATGGTTAGAGAAGTAGATAATGAAAGAGAACAAAACTTTGAAGGCGGATTACAAGTACAAAATGCTGTAGATGATCCTAAAGATCGTATTAATGAATACACAGGAGAACCTTATTCTGTAACTGCAGGAGATAGTTTTGTAGAAGTTTTAGAAAGAAGAAACGAAGGTAAAAGAAAACCTTTTAATATACTTGCAGGTTTAGTCAGAGCTACTACTAAAAATAAAAAAATTAATCGTTCTAAACCTAGAGAAATAGAAGTTGATAAAACTTTAACAGAAACTCCTATTGTTTCTTCGGAAAAAGATACATGGGATCTTTTAAATATTAATAAAGAAGAGGTTTCAGTATGGAAACAAACAAGAGACAAAGCAGAGTTAACTACACCTAAAGAAGTAGAAGACGCATCTTTTGCATTAATAGATGAAGCAGTTCCTTTAGAAACGCGAGTTCAAAATTTTAAATCAGCTTTAGAAAAACATTATCCTATTGAAAGCAGAACATTTGATTCATCTCAACTTCAAAAATTAATTAATGATCTTCCTTCTGATAAAGAAATAGCAATGTCTGTCGGTATAAAAAGTAAAAATAAAGAAATTATAGGTTTTAATGATACTTTAAAAGAGGGAGATTTAATTGAATTAAGATTAGATATACCTGCATATCAAAATACTAATACTTGGGTTGTAACAGCGCATAAACCAAGAAAAGGAAAAGCAAAAACTGCTGATGATGTAATTGGTTATGGAAAAACAGGATATATAAAAAATGTAACTTTTGTAAATGAAGACATAGGTAGAACTTTTCAAGTACAAGCAGGCGATGTTAATAAATTTCCAATGTCAACTATGAGAGGGGAATGGATAGAACATGATCCAGTAAAACTAGCACAGTTAGCAAAAAAACTTATAGCTGATCCTGAGTGGATTCAGGTTGGCTTTAATCCTAAAAAAAGTTTACAGTTTTATGAAAGAGAAACAATGAATCCTCTTTTATCTGCAGAAGAAGTTATACAAATAGGAGGATTTGTACTAGCTAAAAATCCAGTAAAAGGTAAATTCATGGGAAATATTTTTAACGTAGAAGGTAAAGGTTTAAGGATGCAAAAACCTAATAGGGCAGGTGTTGGTAGAGCAGAATTTCCCGGACAAGTAATACCTGCAGGAACACAGATACCTTATTCTAAAGGTGGTTTAGTAAACAGACTAAAACAAAGGAACGCAAATGGATAAAGCAAAACTAATTGAAGAACTTAAACGTGACGAAGGTGTAGAACTACGACCTTACAAATGCTCGGCAGGATTTTTAACGCTGGGTGTGGGTAGAAATATAGAAGAGCGTGGTATCACTATGGATGAGTCTGACTATCTTCTTGCCAACGATATAACAATTTGTGAAGAAGAAGCAACTAGAGTATTCAAATGGTTTGCAGATCTAACAGACGTTAGACAACGAGCTATTATTAATATGATATTTAATTTAGGTTTGACAAAACTTTTAAACTTTAAAAAGTTTTTAGGTGCGATGGAAGAAGGTGACTATGAGACAGCAGGTAAGGAAATGCTTGATAGTCGTTGGGCAAAACAAGTAGGGAACAGGGCAGATAGACTAGAACAGATGATAGTCAATGGATGAAGATATTTTGATTATGTATCTTGAAGATGATCTCGACAGAGCTTATCGGATAGACTGTAAGCTGCGTTCTAAAACAGAACTTGCTTGGATAAAACGTGAAGAGTTTAGAAAAGTATATGAAGAGCTGTTAAGTGCGCATTTAAAAGGTATGCCTGACATGCCATTAGAACTTGCGATGCAATCAGTAGAAGATATTCTAGGAAATGAAAGCATACGCTTCAACAACGAGGAACTAAAAGAGAAAGCAAATGAAACTAAACTTACTTAAAAATGTGAAAAATATTATAGGTGCTGTAGCTCCTACTATAGGCACAGCTCTAGGTGGACCAATGGGTTCGATGGCTGCAAATATGGTAGCTGATGCTCTTGGATGTGAACCAACACCTAAGAAAATAGAAGCAGCAGTACAAGCTGCGACACCTGAACAACTTGCAGAACTTAAAAAGATTGATAAAGATTTTGAAGTTAGGATGAAGGAACTAGATGTTGATCTATACGCACTAGAAACTGCAGACATACAAGATGCAAGAGGAAAGTTCTCTAAGGACTGGACATCTCGTATCATGGGTATAGCTGTTGTTGGTGGCTTTATGGGTTACATATTCTTAGTAACACTACAACCACCAGAGCAAAACTCAGAAGCACTAATTAACTTAGTTCTTGGTTATCTTGGAGGACTTGCAAGTGCTGTAATTAGTTTCTACTTTGGAGCAAGCAATACAAAGGATAAAGATAATGACTAACATAAACCATACACCGCAGTACAAAGCTTTAAAAGCTGTTTACAAAGGTGAAATAGCTAAAGCAGAAGCAAACCTATCTGTATACTTTAAAAATAGTGTAGGTGTTGGAGAACACGCAGACATTGTAGAAGTTATGGATGAACAACTAGATAAACTTGCACAAGCTAAAGATAAATTAGAAGCATTAGAGGATTTAATGTTATGAGAAAAGGTGGGTTTAGAAACCAAGCTAGAAAACAACAAATTAGAAACAAGCAAAAATTTAACTTTAGAAAACAACAAATAAAACTTAAAGATCAAATGGATTATTATGGCAGTCAAAAAGAAAAAGAAATCAACAGTAAATAAAGCAGGTAATTATACTAAACCTACTATGCGGAAGAATCTATTTAATAGAATTAAAGCAGGTAGTAAAGGTGGAAGAGCAGGTCAATGGAGTGCAAGAAAAGCACAGATGTTGGCTAAACAATATAAAGCAAAAGGTGGAGGATACAAATAATGCCAATGGGAAAAGGAACTTATGGTAGCCAAAAAGGTAGACCAAAAAAAAGAGAGAAAATGATGGGCGGTGGAATGTACGATTCTAAGCGAAAGAAAATGATGATGGGTGGAAAAGTTGATTACAAATCTATTCAAGATATGGAGAAGATGTAATGGCTAAAGGAGTTAAACATTACTTTAGAAACGGTACTGAGTTTAAGGGTAACACACATAAAATGCCTAACGGTGAGCTTCATTCTAATAAGACTCATACTAAAACAAGTAAAAAACTTTTTCACTTTAACAAGCTAAGTAAAACTGCAAAGAAAATAGCAAGAGGTAAGTAATGGCACTTAAGAAGTCTCAGAAGTCTTTAAAGAAGTGGACAAAACAAAAGTGGCGCACAGCTAGTGGTAAGAAGTCTTCTGAAACTGGTGAAGTGTATGCTCCATCTGCTAAAATTAAAAGGCTAAAGTCTACTCCTGCAGGTAGAAAAAAACTTGCAGCAGCAAATAAAAAGAAACGTGCTGCTACTGCTAAAGGTAAACAACATGCTCGACATGGGCTTCATAAAAAGAAAACCAAGAAAAGGAAAAAGAAATAATGGCTAAGAAGAAAGACTCAAGGCTTGCAAGAGCAGGTGTTTCTGGTTTCAATAAACCTAAACGTACTCCGAGCCATCCTAAAAAGTCTCACATTGTAGTTGCTAAAGAAGGCGATAAAATAAAGACTATTCGTTTTGGACAGAAAGGAGCTAAGACTGCAGGTAAACCTAAAGCAGGCGAGTCTAGACGTATGAAGATGAAACGTAAATCTTTTAAAGCTAGACATCGTAAAAATATTAAAAAAGGTAAAATGTCTGCAGCTTATTGGGCTGATAAAGTTAAGTGGTAAAACATGGAAAGTATGTTTGTACTTGTAGCTGAACTTGGATTACCTGTTGCAGGTGGTCTTATTATGGCATACTTTATTTTTCTTGTTATGAAACAACTAATGGATGGTCTTGTAGGAGAAATACAAACTGTTCAAGCAATATCTAAAATGCTTATTACCAGAGCATCTACAATGAACAACGATATGATACGCATTGATACTAGCGTAAGTAGCGCATTAAACTTATCACCTGACTTAGAACGCATAGCTAGAGCAGAAAACTTTGTAGAGGATGGAAAAATAGATGCAAGACGAGATTAATTATGCACCAATAGGTGACGTAGAAGCAGCAGTAGATGGTTTATTTGGTTTAATATATCTATACCCTTCTGATTATTTTATTGTGTTTGGCTCTCTTAGTTTGTTTGCTATTTATGGTTTATCAATATATGCAGGAATAAAATATATACAAAAGAAGTTTAGATAATGGACATAGTACAGGTAGTATCTGACTTCGGGTTTCCAGTAGTCATGGTCGTAGGACTTGGCTACTTTGTTTATTTTGTATGGCAAACAATAACTAATAAAATTGATCCTGCTGTACAAGAAATGAAAGTAACTATTATTAGATTAACAGATCAACTTAGGTTGTTAGATCAAGACATGATTAGACTACAACAAAAAGTAAACACAGTTCTTGAACTTAAAGAAGAGAATAGATTAGTAGATGATAAAGAAAACAAAAAAAATTCTTAAAGAAATATCAATAAATACACTCATTAATTTATTGTTTGTGTTTAATTTTATTTTTTTGTTTATAATACTTTTTTTTAGTAACGCATTAAAAGCTGACGAGTTACTTTATAGATTTAAAAGTCCTAGCTTCTCTGGAATAAATACATCAAGTCATTATCTTACAATCGAGAACCAAGAGTCTACAAGAGTTAGAGATATTAAAGAAGAGATAGAAGCTTATAAAGATGAACTAGCTAGAGAAGCAGACAACACTACACTTGCAAGGTTTATAAGAAACTTAGAAAGCAGAATCTATGCACAGTTATCACGACAAATGGTAGAACAACTGTTCGGAGAAACACCACAAACAGCAGGATCACTTGAGCTAGAGGGAAACACTATTGAATACAAAGTTGAAAATGAACTTATCACGCTTACTATTACAGATGAAACTGGGGGTACGACTAGCATTACTGTTCCTATCGGTAGTTTTACTTTCTAGTTGTGCGCCAAGATATAGTTCTTTATTAGAAGAAGGTGGTATTCCTTATATTATTATTGAGAAAGCTTCTGTATTAGACTTACAATCAGAAGAATTAAAGAGCATACCTGCTGCAAAAAGAAAACCAGTTATAGCTATTTATCCTAATAGTTTTAAAGATCAAACAGGACAGCGTAGAAGCAACGGACAGTTTGCTTTATTTTCTACAGCAATTACTCAAGCACCAGAAGCATTTCTTATTCGTGCTTTAAAACACGCAGCAAATGGAAAGTTTTTCCAAGTAGCAGAACGTGTAGGTCTTGACAGTTTAACTAAAGAAAGACAACTTATACGCAGTACAAGGGAATCTTTTGAAGAGGACAGCAGCGTTAAACCTCTTTTACTAGCAGGATTATTGGTACAGGGTGCTGTGATTTCAATAGATTCTAATATTAGAAGCGGTGGTATAGGTGCTAGATACTTAGGAATAGGTTCAAGTAAAGAGTACAGAGAAGACTTAATAACTATATCACTTAGGTTGGTTTCTGTCTCGACAGGAGAAGTGTTAATAGAAGTATTAGTTAGTAAGAGTGTTATATCAGTAGGACTTTCTCAAGATTTGTTTAGGTTTGTATCTAACGGAACAGAACTTGTAGAGATAGAAGGAGGAGCTTCAGAAAACGAAAGTACCTCTATAGCTCTTCAACAGGCAATAGAAGAAGGTGTGTTAGAAATAATTAAAACAGGAATAATCAGGGGGTATTGGGAATATGAAGAAACTAATTAGTATATTAGATTGTACTTTATTTAGTGTAGCTGTAATAGCAGGTAGCGTTTTTTTATTTAACGAAGTTAGAGCTGATGATAATGAGATTTATGTAGATCAAGTCGGTGCGACAGCTAACATAGATTTAGAACAACTTGGAAGCGGTAACATAATAGGTGGACTATTATCAACACATGGATCTATGACTCCATTTGATCTTGATGGTACTACAATGACACTTGATGTCAATCAAATAGGTAACAACAACAAGATGCTTGGTGATATTAACTCAGATACATTTACAGGTATATTTGATTTTGACGGAGATACAAACTCTTTTACTATTCAAGTTGATCCTACAAATACTTACTCAGCAGACAATGCAAATGTTAATGTAGATGTTGATGGTAATACAAATACATTTACTCTTGACCTAGCTACTAACAGCTTGGCTAGTGGTGCAGATATAGACACTATAGTTCAAGGTGATTCAAATACTGTTAATATTGATCTCGATGTAGACTCTGCTACGAACTACATAGATCTTGATGGTGACAGTAACACAGTTAATTACGATGGAGATGGATATGCGTCTGGCTACTTCAAGTTGGAACACGATGGTAACTCAAGGTCGTTTGATGTTGAACAGCAGTCTACTTTGGATAATGATTGGTTGCGCATTGTGTCTGACGGAAACAACGGAACAGTATGCGTTAATCAGGACGATCAAGGCACAGCAGTTGGATGTTGATATAGGAAGTATTACAGAACTAAACGGAAACACCAGAGTAGTAAGAGACAAACCATACGAAAGTGCTATAGACTTTTCTCTTAATGCTATGGATAAACTTGAAACTGCTAAAGGCAGAATGGGTGTTACGTTTAGAGATGAAACTACAATACGTCTAACAGAACACAGCAATGTTATTATTGATGAGTTTGTGTTTGATCCAAATCCAAGTAAGTCTAGCATGGCTCTTAACTTTGTTAAGGGTACTGGTAGATTTATATCCAGTAAAAAGAAACGTATACCTAACGACAACATTACTGTAAGGACACATGCTGCTACTATTGGAATAAGAGGTACAGACTTTACAATAACTGTAAAAGAAACTGGAGAAGCTCTTGTAATACTTTTACCTGATGAGTTCGGTGATGCAAGTGGTGAGATAACAGTTAACACAGCGTTAGGACAAGTAATACTTAACAAACCTTATGAAGCTACTACAGTTTATAACTTTGAAACTGCACCAACTCCTTCGGTTATATTAGATCTAAGCATAGACATGATAGATAATATGTTAATTGTTAATCCACCTCAAAGAGAAGAATCAGAATCAGATGAAGGTAACACAGTAGCAGATAACATACTTGATGTAGACTTGTTAGACTTTAACGAGCTTGACACAGACGAACTAAAAGATAACGAATTAGAATACACAGAGCTAGACATAGATTATCTAGCAGGTAATTTTTTAGAAGATCTTCTTGATGTGATACAAGAGGTTGATGAACTTAGTAAAGCTGAGAAATCTTTATCGGCTGACGGAGTAAAAGGTACAGCAGTAGGATACGATAGTGACACACAGATAAGTACCTTCATAACTGATACGCATTTAAAGTTTCTAAGAGCTATAGAAGATACGTTAGAAATGAAAGTAGATAAAGCAGGATCTTACAATATAACAATAGAACAAGAAGGTAAAGTAAATCAGATTACTACGAATGGTGGAAGCAGTTCTACAATAACAATACGTCAAGGAAGTTAAAAAAACTTGACAAAGTTTAAATCTGACCTTATAATATAAGTATTGGTGTGGCATAATGTGCGCCAATAATAACAATAACACTTGCTTAATAAAAAGGAGTAAATACTATGACTAATAAATTCTTATTAGACCTCACTAAACCTATATTCTCAAACTCATTTATTGGATTCGATGCTTTGTTCAACGACATGTATCGCTTGCAAAATATTGATAGAGGTTCAGGTTATCCCCCTTACAACATGACCAAGAAAGAAAATACTTATGAACTTAAGATGGCAGTTGCAGGTATATCTAAAGAAGACTTAGATGTTGTTCAAGAAAAAAATACATTAACAATTAAAGGTTCTTCAATTAGTGAAGATTACCCTGCTGATTTTAAAACTCTTCACAGAGGTATAGCAAATAGAAACTTTAAAAGAAGTTTCAATCTTGCTGATGATATTGAAATCAAAGATGCTAAACTTAAAGACGGAATGTTGACTATTAAAATGGAACGTATTGTTCCAGAAGAAGACAAACCTGTATCTATAAAGATTAAATAGGTATCATCTATCCTGTAATGCTTGCAGTTCACCTTGTAAGTGATCGTGCAAATTGAAAAGTTTATCTTTGCTTTTCTTTATTACATTACGGATTATCCAAGCCTCGTCAACATGAAACAATTCATCAATATGTTTCTCAGGGAGCATTGAAAGTTCAGTTATTAATTGATTGTCTCTGTTGAGGAGGACTTTAAAACTTATTAAGTTTGCTTCGGTTTTCTTAGTCATTAAAGTATCTCACATGTACCTGCACTACAGGCTAGTTCTTTAGTATTTTCAGTATTATCTTCTGTTTCATACTCAGTAATCTTAGACCAGTCAACAACGTCTGTTGTTTTCTTTAGCCATTTCCTATACTCATTGTAAGTTATTTCCTGATAAGGAGCTTGTTTGTATGAGTGATCTGAGTATGGAAGGAAAGAGATACCCGATATATCATCAAAGTTTTTATATACCCAAGCACCTACATCTAACCATTCATCTTCTTTAACTGAGATAGTTACAGAGGGTTTGTGTTCACACCATTTATCTTGATAATCTTTCCAGATTTCTAAGTGTTCAGTAGCTGACAAATCTTTTCTAGTCAACGCACCTTTAGGACTCTTCATTGGAAAGTAAAATACCAAAGTATGTTCTGGTTTAGTAAGATCATCTTCGTGGTATACTCCTGCATCAACCATCATCCTAGCTAAAGGATCTTTTTTATCTGCTCTTACTGTACGAAGGTAGTATGGGCTATGTCTAGTGTGAATACCAGAAGCACTATCGACCAGCTGGCTAACTGTTCCACTAGGTTTGACACAAGTAATGGCTGCTGATTGGGGAATACCTAGCTTCTTAGCCCATACTTTATTCATATCAATAGATATATTTTTTAATTTATCTAAATCTATTTTACCATTTATCATATCTTTATTATCCATGATCCCTGTAAGAGATACACCAAGTAAAGATTCTTCTTCTGTATTATGCTTCCACTTACTTGTCAAGTATCTAAAGTTTGTAAGTGTAGCTTGAAACGTACCAAGAATTGTAGCAGCTTTTACTTTAGCTATTAAAGTATCTTCATTATCATCAGGTCTAACAACAACCTCAGTTAAATTACAGAACTGTTTGTTGCGTAGGATGATTTCACTACATGGATTACATCCGAAATGTTTATACTCTTCTCTTCTTCCGTTCTTAGCAGCTTGTTTCTCTGCTGCTTGACGATTAAAGATACCACGCTCACCGCTTTTAGATTCGTATAGTGATAACCATTCACGCATAAATGCACCAGTTTCTGCAGCATCTGTGTAGGATACAGAGTTATTAGATAAAGCTCTCTGCTGATTATCTTCCCACCATGCACCTGACTTAGCATTGCGCATACGATTGTCTGAGAGGTTGCTGAGAGAGATTAAAGCACTTCGCCTTACTCCTCCTACTACTACCACTTCTGCGACCTTACACATCAAATCATGGCAGTCTATGGACACTAATTTACGCTGTCCTTTTGTTATTGCATCACGAAATATATTGATCGTAAATTCAAAAAGCTCTTCAAGCGGAGCAGGACCACTAGCACGACCACCAAATGTTTTAAGTCTAGCACCATAAGGTCTGATGTTAGATACATCCCATGTAGGTACTTGTCCTGCATAAAGTAAGGATAATAATTCTTTGTATGATTTTGCCCAACCAATCTTAGAGTCAGCTACTTTAATAACTGTATCAGTAGGAAACAAATCTTCTGGAAGATCTGGTAATTGATTTATGTATTGACGCTCAACACTAAACCCAACACCAGTACCACACATAAGTATATAGAGTGTTTCATCAAATGCTCTAACATTATCTACAGCTACATAGCTACAGTTAAATCCTGCAACATTATCTTTTTGTAATGCTGTACCTGCTGACATCAATGCTCTCATGCTTGGCATAATGTTTAGATACAGTACAGCTTTTTCTAAGTACTTTCTAGTTTCATCAAACTGTGACTTACTTAGGTTATGGTTTTCTTTAAGATGTGTTTCAAAGAAATCAAAGTATCGAGAGACTGTTTCGTTCCAAGTTTCTCTACGTTGTTTATCTTCGTTCCATCTAGCGTACCTGCTTAGATGTATAAACTGTTGATAGTTTGTAGGTAGTCCTACATTGTTTTGTTCTGTACTCATATTAAAAATGTCTCTGCGAATTGTGTTGTTAATAATAAAAATATTGTAGAAGATAGCATCAAAAAGATAACAGGCATAAGAGCATCCCATAACTGTACTTCTACTTCTAATGTTCCTTCTGTTCCGTTAAGCATAATCTGAAATACAAGATAAGCAAAACATATTAGACTTTGTGTTAGAGCTAACCCTGCCATTAATATTGCGATTTTTATATCTGCAGACCATATAAAATAAGAACCTACTACCATTCCAATAAACGGAATCATATATAATAATCTACTTAGCATTTGTTTTCTCCTCTACCCATAAGTGTATAGCTATTATAGCGTAGTGTATAATTTTTAATAAGTCTGCTTGATTCTTATAGTCTCCAGTAACAGGATCAGTTTTCTTACCATAACGCATAGCATACTTTATAATATTACCCATGCAAAAACCTTCTCCATGTCCTGCATCAATAATCATATCTGTTGCTTGATATTTTCCACTAGCATAATGTTTCTCATATGTTTTATCTACATATCTTTTTATTTGTTCTATTGTATTTTCTTCGTTGAATTTATATTCCATTTATTTAAACCCTTCTGGTAAAGTTTCTTCTGAGTACCATGTAAAACCATTAGACTCAGCCCATTCAGCATGTGTTCTTTTTGTTCCATCTTTTCTTTTCTTTGCAGCAGGCATAGGTGCGTAAGGTTTTTGAAAGACGAACACAAGTTCCATTGTTTTCGGTAAAGACTTTCTAATCCAAACATACTTACTATACTCTGCATGATCCCAGAACCTACCTTTAGCTTCAATAATAATTTTATCTTTTGTAAAGTCTGGTTCATATTTCTTTTCAATAATGTAATCAATCATTTTACCATGATGATTCCAATTACTTAATATACCTTTATGTAAATCATACTCCCACTTACTATCATAACCTTTAGGTAATCCTTTTTCTTTTGGTCTTATCTTTCTAGGTTTTCTTTTAGCCATTCAAATCTTCCAAAGTAAAATCAGGATTACGTTTTAACTTTTTATATATCCATCTTAATGAATAAGCACTAAGCATTATCTTTCTGTTAGAATAGAAATGTGTTTCTTCTGCTAAAAAATTAGGTAATGTTTTTCTATTTATTACAGAAACATCTTCACCTTCTGGAACAAAAGAACGTAGCCAACCTACGAGAATATCTTTACCTCGTCTTCGTAATGCTTTTGATTTTCTTCCGTTCATCTGGTTACTTCCAAAACTTTAGGTGTCTTAACAACCTGAGTTAAGTAAGTATATCCTTTTGCATATTTAAACACTCGTAATCCTTTACCATCGTTAGAATCTTTATGACATTCTACCTTATGCCTACACCAAGTACATCCTCTAGGAAGTTTCATGTTTCCTGATGAACCATCTGGTATAGGATTATAACATAATTCAGGAGGATTGTCCACCTTTATTAATTTTTTTACTGTTTTTATTTTCTTTTTTATGTTTGGTTTATCGAAAGAATCAGGTCTATACAATGCTATTTCACCTGACTCTTTGTTCATTGCCAAGAAACCCCCCTTGTTTGTACCCATAGAAGCCTCGTAAGCAGCCAACTGAGGGAGATAACCGAAAACATCATCTTCGGCTAGGGTTTTATCTTTAAACTTCTTAAACGCGAAACCAGAAGCTGTCTTGATGTCTACTACTTCACCATCAATTATACAATCCATGTGTCCTTTTATACCTTGAAGAGATACTTCCTTCTGTTCTCCTGTAACTTTATGTTTAGCAAGTTTAATTAACATCAGTAACACTTCTTCAAGTAGATGTCCGTATAAAAACTTAATGAACACAGATGGTTTTATCTTTTCAGTTTCTTTGTTTTCAGATCTCATTTCAAACCAGAGCTGTCTGGTGGGTTTACCTATGTTAGACATACGAAGTGTCGCTGTATCTCTAGGTCTAGGATTAGCCCAATGATGTAAAACTTTTTTCATTGACTCGCCAAACTCATCTATAGTTTTATCGTCAAGGTCTAAAGGTTTACCATCTGATAGAGCAGATAGCTTGTCGTATATATCTTCAACAAGTGTGTCTAGTTTCTTATTCATTCTGTATGCTCTACAAATCTAAGTTCTCTGTTTGTAGGATTGAACCCTAAAACTTTCACACCCATCTCTTTTTGTTTTTTTGTTCGGGGTGCGCTAATATCATTGTTTGCATCATCTCTATATCTTTTACAAAAAGTTTTTACATCAATCAAAGTAATGTCACCTTTCTTATCCATAGCAATCATGTCTATTGGACCAGTACATCCTGAGTTTTGAAAGACTTCATAACCATTATCCCATAACCAAGTGACTGCGTAGTATTCTGCAAAGTCTCCCTTCCTACTGGGATTAATTTTATCTAGGTTTTTATTAGTGTGTTTCACTCCAGTTTCCTCCCTTATCATATTCGCCATCCAAAGGACAGCGTAGTTTAAATACTTTTCCTGCTTCTATAATAGAACTGACTCCAATATCGCCAATAGTTTTAGAGTGTTCTTTAGGTACTTCTAACTGCCATTCATCATGTATGTTAGCTACAAACTTATGCTCTAGTCCTGCTTCTCTTAACTTACTGTCAAAGATAACTAAAGCTTTCTTCATAACGATAGCTCCTGCACCCTGTAATAAAGTATTCAAAGCAGCGTGTGCATTACGAATGAATAACTTTCTACCATCTAT
>VMHT01223519.1_pt1 | contig 13202 bp, 8 predicted proteins | sample 4693611 | NCBI WGS metagenome assembly VMHT01 (sample SAMN12280063, study PRJNA550983) | marine metagenome | isolation source: seawater sampled from same location over 5 years 0.02-0.2 micron viral filtrate | place: USA: collected off the coast of southern California halfway between the port... ... | reverse complement strand
TTTCGACGAAGCTCAAAATTTCCTCAACCCTTTGGGTAGGGGTGGTCCAACACGGACCGATCGTTCCGCAGCGGCGAGAGCTGCACGCAGAGAACGTAGACAAGCTGAAAGGCTTACCAATTACGAAGCTTACCGATCAAGACTCGACAGGAACAACGAAAACCGTCGTAACAACAGGAATCTCCAAAGCTACCTTCGAGGCGACACAGAGGAAGCGAATTTGAATCTCAATTCACCAGCGCAGATTCAGCGATTCCTTGATCGCATGCTTCCAGGTCTTGAGCAAGGTGAACGATTCATTCTGAACAATGGCAATCGTTACTTCACGCTCACCAACGAGAAGTACATAGACATTCAGACATGGCTCACATCTGTGCAAATATTTGGAGATGACATGGCTTTCGCAGGAGGAGGAGGTGAAGGACAGTCTTCAGATGAGGAGGCTCAAGATGGTGAGTTCTATTCTAACATGACGGTCTCTTCCGTTCCCGGTCGAGTAGGCGGTGCATATGCTTTCGCCCAAGGTGCTTACTTCCCATATACACACAATTTCGATTGTGAAGACTTGATCAAAGAGCTGTCCAACTTGGGTTGCTGGAAGGAGGTTACCAAGGAGAATTACGACGACAACTGCCTTTACAATGCGTTCAAGTCGGCAGGAGTGTCGGAAGCTATTCTTAACGCCATGAAGACGGAATTCCTGCGTCGTAAGATTTCGCGTAAAAACCTTCGCAGCATTGCGGAACAGCACGACTTGTACATCGAAATTAGCACTGATCAGGACAAGAACATGCTGAAGTATGGCAATCCTGAAAAGGGGTTCCCCGTCAAGCTTGCCCTATACAAAGACCACTATATTCACCTTTACAAGACCAAATTCAACAGCTACGCCGTGTTGCACTATGATGAGGTGAAGGACAAGGGCAAGAACTGGTGGACATGGAAGAGTGACACCAAGAGGGACAGTGATCGCGGCATGACATCCATCAACCTTTTGAGAACCATCTTGGAGACACAGCATGTCAAGATGATTGACATAGCAACGGAGGGCATCTTCAAGACTCAGTTCTACGACCAAGTGTCCACCATGGAGTTTTCGTCTCTTGAATACCCTCCCAAGTATTCGCTACCCTTCCATCCTCCGCGAGATGGCAAAGGAGCGTACACGGGCGAAGGTAATAGTGAGGAGGAGGAGGAAGACGAGGACGAGGAGAGGACAGAAGAAGAAATCGATGAGGACATCGAGAACGAAGCGGAGGAGAAGTTGAAGAAGCGAATCCTGAAATACAGGGAGGTCATCACCGAAAAGGACCCGTCGGTGTTGGATCGATTGGACAGGAAGTTTAAGGACCTGAAACTTGGACTCGAAGAGCAGGCAAAGCTGCTGGCGAAGAGCATTCCGGTGGACGCCAACATCTTCTTCGACTTCGAGTCGACGACGGAAGAGTCTCTTGACCCAAAGACAATCATAAACAAATGTGCAAGGAAGATCATAAACATGAGGGAGGGGAACAGGATTATTGAGAAGATTGAGAAGAAGGTTATGGATGGGAAGTTAGATACGAAGGCAAGGGCGCGTCTCTATCAAGAACAGTGTCCACATGTGGGGTATGTATGCTGCTACAGCGAATTTGGAGAGGAGGAAGTGCATGAGATGCGCGGTCCTACGTGTGCAAAAGACTTCCTGGACGAGATCTGCGAGAAGTATGGAAGGGAGAAGGGTTCGGACTGTGAAGAGAAGAAGTTCAAGCCGCCGATTGTGCGATTACTGGCTCACAACATTACCTATGATTTGTCGTTCCTATGGTCGCTTCTCGCTCGTGTGAAAACCATTGAGAAGGGTACATCGGTGGTGTGCGGCTCGGCTTACTACTACAGATTTGGGTCGGAACGAGGAGATGACCCGCGAGCAACCAGAAAGAATTGTCCCAATGGCGATCTGACACAGTGGATGGAGAATGAGGGCTCTGACATCTACTTTGCAGGACCAGAGGGTCGTTCCTTACATGCAAATGTCTGGAAGCGCGCCATCAAGAGCGTTCGCGATCATCCCGAATATCTGCAAACCTTTAGCGACTTCAAGAAAGTGTACGGAATCGGTAAGGAGATCTCAAAAGTTTGCAAGCAAGCGCCTTTCGAAACATTCAAGGAGACACCACCGTGGTGCTTGGACAAGGTCGTGGAGCTTCGGTTTCAGGACACATACAAGATGATAAGCATGCCGCTTGCGGACTGGGGAGGGGCGTTCAACCTCGACCAAGCAAAGGAAGTGATGCCGTACAAGTTGTACACGGAAGAGTTTGTCAACGCAGGTGGTATGGCGACGCTGGAACAACTAAAATGCGTTCCCAACTTCAAGGAGTTCGGACAGCTGTTCAAGAATCTCGTCGATTGGGGCTGTCAAGTTGGCGACAGGTTTGACATGATCAAATACTCAGTAATCTACTGCAAGGCGGATGTGAATGTGATGAAGAAGGGTTGGAAAATATTCAGACAGCGATGGCTGGACTTTGCAGATAGCGACTGCTTCTCTTATCCAACAATATCGAGTATGGCTGACGCATACAAGATTGAGCGAGGTTGCTATGAAGGTGTTCATAAGATTGCAGGTGTGCCTCAACGATTCATTGCAAACCCAAGTGTGGGAGGTCGTGTCATGTGTGCAAACAATGAGAGGATTGCAATGGTAGGTGGATCATCAACACCACAGGCCGACTTTGACGGTGTCTCGCTGTATCCAAGCGCAATGGCACGCATTCCAGGATACTTGATCGGAGCACCCAAGGTGTGGTATGAAGGTGTGGACTTGAAGAAGGCGGACGGATACTTCCTCAAGATACGGGTAACAAGTGTGGGGAAGAAGTATCGATTCCCGATCTGTCGCCTCAAGGACGACGACGGCGCCAATCGGTGGACAAACGATCTGGAGGGCAAAACCATCACGGTAGACAAGTTTACCCTGGAGGACTTGGTGCGGTTCTCCAAAATCAAGTACGAGATTCTTCAGGGATATTACTTTGACGAGGGACGCAACGACCGTGTCAATGAGGTGATCACGAATCTATTCAACATGCGTCTCAAATACAAGAAAGAGGGAAACCCGCTGCAGCTTGTGATCAAACTGGTCATGAACGCAGCATATGGAATTTGCGGTCTCAAACCAATCGACACGGATATCAAGTATGTTCAGGATGGCGACAAATATGCAAACTTCGTCAACAACCACTTCAACCGCATCAAGTGGTTCAACCGAATGAACAACAACGAGTGGCGGTTTGAGCTCTACAAGGAAATCGACACCCACTACAACCGCCAGCATGTGGCATGTGAGGTGTTGAGCGTTTCCAAAAACATCATGAACGAGGTCATGTGCCTGGCAGAGGACATTGGTGCTATGATCCATTACACAGACACCGACTCGATGCACATCGATTTCGACATGGTGGAAAAGCTTGGACAGGAGTTCAAGGAAAAGTACGGTCGTGAACTGATTGGTAAGAAGCTGGGGCAGTTCCACACCGATTTTGAATTCTCAGGCAGCTATCGTGTCGTGAACGGGAGGCTGGAGAAGGTTGGAGACTCTATGGAATCGGTGGGAGAGATCAAGGCGGTTGAGTCTTACTTTATCGGCAAGAAAACGTACTTGGACAAGTTGGTGGATGACGCAGGACAAGAGTGCTATCACATTCGCCTCAAGGGCATTCCCGCCAAGTGTATACAAGCAAAGTGTGATGAAGATTACCACGGAAATCCGATGGAGCTCTACAAGGACTTATACGAGGGGAAGACGGTGTCGTTTGACCTGACGAGTGGTGGTAACTGCGTATTCAAATCAAATAAGAATCACACGATGACTACATCGGCTATGGTTCGTGATGTGACCTTCCCTATCGAAGTGGACTTGATGGATTTCTCGCCTTGAAAGTTTCGTCACACCAACAAAAAAAATGTTGTGTTACAGAAAAGGATGGCTTACACAAGAGAATATGTCGAGGCCAACCGAGAAAAGATCAACGAGAAGAGACGTGTAAAGTATTCCACAGAGCATCGCAAGGCGGAATATCAAGAGAAACGGGAGGAGATACTGAGAAAGGGGAAAGAGGATCGAGCCAACTGTCCTTTATGCGGCCTCGACTTCCGAAGGTTGTACATTAAAAAGCACATAATCACGCGACACAAGCTTGCAAAAGTACCAGACAACTTACCAGAGTTCATTTGCAAACTGGCGATCGAAGATCGCTCATGGGGCCAGGCTCCTGGAGTTGAGTAGACAAGAAAGAAAATGTTTGTGGTAGGAAATCATGCGCGTATTGCTCGACAAAACGACGGACCTTCGCGAGTTCTTGAACAAGCACGAGGACAGACTTCGAAATGTTCGTGCTTTCTACATTGTGGAGCCACTCTTGGAGAAGGGAAAGACCATCAAGTTCGGGGTGGCGGGGATGAGTAGTGGTAATGCCTACCATCGATTTCAGGAGTACAGTGTGACGTACGGCGACCAAACAAAGGACAACGATTGCAAGGGAGTCCTGGTGCATTTTGTGGGGATCACCGAGTATGACAGGCTTGTACAACCCGAAAAGTCACAAGTGTACTTGTTGGAAAAGCATTTGAAGCAAGAGTACCGATCAACCACGGAACCGGGTAGAGGCACGGAGAGAGTGTCCAAAACGTATCTTCCGTCTATTCTGCGAACAATAAGGTCCAAACGATTCAAGGATGTACAAACACCGTTGAGAGACACCAACCGGGGCACAACCAAAAAGTATCAAACAGACAGAAGAGCATTCATTGACTCAAAAACAGTCCGGTCGGAGCCGATCTACGATCGACCGGTGACACGATCCCGTAAGAAAAAGTGATTTCTGTCCTGTGACGCGAAGCGTCCTGCGCAGGTCGCTTCGCGACCAAGACTCATTTTTTTTTCTGTCCAATATAGAAAACACAATGGCTGAGGTTTCTACACCGTTAATCGAAAAGAAACCCTTCCCAGAAGATCGAGCAATCAAACTCGCGTTGGCGAGAGAAAAAGCATTGGAGGTCCGTAGAAAGAATAGCTTGGCTCGAAAGAAGGCAGAACTTGAACGAATGGAGAATCAGATGAACCAGGAGCGGAGCTCCGTGAGCGATCTTCGATCGTCACCTGTGCCACCCATTCCAGAGTCCGTTCCAGAGTCCGTTCCAGAGTCCGTTCCAGATCAAGAAGAACCAGTGACACCGGAACCAGCACCTGACCTACGGTCGGGGCCGATCTGTGATCGACCATCACCCCCAAAAGTGGCATCATTGAAAACGAAGAAGCAAAAGCGACAGATGGTTGTGGTCGAACAGTCCTCAGATGATTCGGACGAATTCGAACCGAACCAGAGTGTCGTGTTTGTGAAACGAGTCCGTAAGAAGAAGGAGACCGTCACACCACCACCACCACCACCACCACCGCCTCCGCAACGAGAACCATCACCACCACCAAAGCTACCTCACACAGATCAATTGCATGCACAGCACATGTACAATAGTATGTTTGGCGGTCACTTTCTGTCAGGAGGACGACGCCGCTGAAAAATATATCCGCTTTAATGAAAACGGGATGAAGCTACTCGAAGTAAAAAAGAGTACGAATCCTAAGAAAAAGTGGATGGCAATTTTTTGCAAGTGCTCTGGAGACACGAAATGCAAGCCTGGAGATCGCAAAACGGTCCACTTTGGTGCGTCAGGCTATGAAGACTACACAATTCATAAAGACAAGGATCGGCGGCGCTTGTACCGAATAAGACATGCGAAAGAGAAGGACCAATCCCCCGACACACCTGGATCACTCTCCTACCACATTCTGTGGGGTGAATCTACATCATTCGAACGAAACCTCGAAACCTTCCGTAAAAAATTGTCTTGTTAAGGTAATAAAACATGCCAAATCCTCATAAGGTAAAGTTCAAAGAAGACGGTAGTAGGTGTACAAAAAACTTGCAAAAACTCCGACGACTTCCGGAGTGTGGTATTTTTGATCGCAATATCCTACCATTCCACCCTGTACATCCCACACCACAACCACCACCCGACCCAAAGCATCCGTTTCACCCATTCACAATGTCTATTCCTGGCGTACTCAATGATCGTCTGATTCCAGACCAACCGGAACGACCAAACCCTGTCTTCCCAGACGAAAACGGGACGCTGGTTGGAGGCGCGACGGGACCAGGCTCGCAATACAGCGCTCCACAACTCCCACAGGATCAAACGAACGTCTTATTTCGAGGTAGCGGTCGCGTGTTGCATGAAGAATCGCGTTTTGGTATAACACCAACATTCTTCGGACCAAAAGGGTATCACACGGTTCCTGTCGAACTTCAAGGGGGTGACGCCCTTGCAAGACCTATACAACCGGCAAACTATCGCAATGAGGATGCGGATCGAGTCATACAGGAAATGGACGACATTCTGGCATCCCATCCCCCTCAGAGCGACATAGAACTTATGAGTATGGAGCAGAGCCGGAGAGTTCAAGAGACCGATGAAGTGGTTCGTGCAACCCTGGAGGCGGCGATTGTGACGGATGATGGGGCATCAGTAATCCCTCAACCCCGACGCATGTCCTTTGGCCCAGTTGATCCCGATCGCGTTCCCGGAGTTCGTAGGGGTCGCGGGGGAAGTGGTGTCAAGAAGCGCGTTTCCACACTCAAAACGCAATATTCGCCCAGACTATCAAGAAGAATAAGAGCTCGAACATCGGCCAAATCTAATCTGTCCGCTCTCGAACAACTTCACGCAAACATGTCGCAGGCTGCCTACATTCAAGATATTGAAGCGTTGCAAAATTATGTGGACAGATACCTTAGGGGTTGGAGAGTTGACGCGAAAAACACCAATGAATTCATGAAGACATTTGTAAACAAAGAGAGTGGTGATGTTGCTGTGGCTTTTAGAGGTACGCAACATGGTGTCTTGGCGGCAGAGGCGCCACATCTCGATGACTTGACAAACATGGTCAATGCAATGATGGGAAGTGCGCGTGTTGAAAACGAACAAACAAGAGTTATTGACGCGACAATGAGAAGCATTATAGACACATATGGAAGACCGCCGGACATGTATTCGGGTCATTCTCGTGGGGGCGCGGAAGTCCAGATTGCCAAACAGACTTATGGCGGTGGACAAAAGGGAGCCACGGTTTTCAACAGCGCTCCTTCGGGGACAAATTACGGCGAGGACGGTATTAACCGGATCCGGACTCGTAATGATGTTGTAAGTATTGCCGACGCACATCGATCAAGGTCAATTGACGCCATCGAAGGCTCTGGAGCAGAAGAGTCCCATCGAATTACGAACTTTTCAGAACCTCTCATTGAGCAACCAAGATCTATATTTGTTGACGGTCTGAACACAATCATCTCATCTGGGACAGCGACCAACATCGATGCGTCTGAATCTCCCACAAAACCGCTGTTAAATAATCGGATGCGAAAGTCTGCATTCGAAATTGACACTGTGGAAGGGATGTACCTCGTACGTTCCAACAGAGGCTCAGCGATTTCTGAGGCGCGTCGCGGGGCGGAAAGAGCATCCTCAATGGCGAAGCGGATAGCTCAAGATGCCAAAAGAGCTTCCGCAATGCGCAAGGCAAAGCTCTTATCTGTCGCAAAAGGAAAGATACAAGAACTCAGAACAAATACTGTTCGTCAATTCAATAAGGGGTATGAGAGATTGGTTTCGGACTCCAGAGGTATTCGTATGGCTCAGGTGATCAGTGGTGGAGGTAGACCGATTGACATCGAGATGGATACGCTTCGCACGAATGTCGCCACCACTGATACGGGAGACATCACCGTTCGAAGACCTGTCACACAGGATGTCACAGGGCTACGAGAGCTCGACTTAGACTTTTCTCCTTTTGATCAAGTGGTCGACGAACCAACCGTCATTGGTCGTACTGCTCCAAAGCTATCGTTTTCAGAACGAATTAAAACCGCAGGAGCCTCCTTCAAGGACGTAACCGTTCGTAACACAACGGCGGGTGCTGGGGCGGTCGGAGTGGGATTTTTGGCAGGTATGGGCGTCTCACACTTATTTAAAGATGTCGATTTTACACACAACAAACTTGGCAACGCCTCGGTACTCGGTGGTTTATCGGGATTGGGTGGAGACTTGGCTGCTCGCACCGCTGTCGCAATCGGGCAGCGGACACTTGGTCGATCTGTTGCGACAGCTGCTGCAGATTCAGCGTTATATGCTGGGATGAGGGCCGGTTCTGCAATCCTTCGTGGTGGTGCTGAGGGTTTACTAATTGGTGCCGCCACCGCACCACTCGATCTCCTTCTCAATGATGCATTGATGAAGAGTGGGTCATTTTCGCACGCAGGGGCAAACACAGTGTCGTCGGGGGTGATAGGACTCGGCACGACCGCCACCATCGGTGCAGTCGCTCTTGCAGCGGCGCCTGAAACATTGGGTCTTTCGCTCGTTGTGGGAGGTCTCGCAACGCTTGGTAGTATTATATTCGGAGCGGTAACCGGTCATCAACAGGATGAAGCAGAAGAGAAAGCGAAACGAGAACAAGAAGAAGCGAGACATAAGGTCATATCTACCGCAAATGCTCGGAAACAGCTTCTCGAGTCGCTCCCGTCACACGACTACAACTTTCAACAGGCTCTCAGCGCGTTCTCCGATAAAAGTGGACTTGGAGTCGACGATGAGACATGGAGCGCGTTTCAATCATCAACCATGAAACTGTTTGTCGTCCGGCCGTCCAACTCTCCAGCACCTGGACCAGGAAGTGGCGGCGCGGCAGCATCCGGTGATCAAAAGAGATTGAATGACTTGTTCTCGAAATACATTACCCATTCTCTTATCAGTCGCGTTTGTACGGGCGGGACGGACTGCACAGAACTTAGCTCACGCGATCCAGGGTCACTCACGTCGGATGAAGAGACTTTCCTAAACGACAAAACAGGTAACACATGGCAACCGCAAGCGGACATGCAAGTCGAGATGTCAGTTCAAGAGTTGCAGTACACACAACAACGCATTGGAGATGCGAAGAAGCAAATGGTAGACGCATGGAACAATCATCAAACACTTCCAAACCAACTCGATCCGTATGTCGTGGAGACCGCTTACCTGGACTCAAAATGGGAAGACAAGTTCAAAACCGCCATAAAGTTCGATGCCCAGGATAAGGTGATTGATGCATATGCAACCAACCAAACGAAAATGGAACAAATGCCACCAAACATACAAACGGCGGCCGGATACGACCCCGAATTCTCCACTGTGATGCATGCATACTATGACGACATGGAAAGCATCGCCTCTCAACTCGAAGTGGATGTCTCACAACTCATCGTGTTGCAGGGATTGGAAGGTGAAGCGCAGCGCAATCGATACCAAGAAATGCAATTCGACCGCATCAAGACACAACCAGATGTCGTGAAACAGGCTGGAGAGCTTGCAGAGGAACAAGACACGGTTCGAGCTGCGGGATTTTACGACATTGACCAAGCGTTTTTAGACGGCGCAGATCCGACCGACATTTCGCAATGGCATCCGTCGGACTCTCAAATCTTACAAGCTCATGCGGCTGGTATGAACTTGAATCAGTACGTCGCGTACATGCACCAACTCGCACTGGGCGATGCAGGGGATTACAGAAAGCTACCCACATACACAGAAAAAGAGCTACGAGACTTCGGTAAGGACGATTACGCACATTTACAAAATGACCTTCAAATGGCGGGGTTGAACCCCGAATTGTATGATTATGACCCCGATACCCGCACATTTACGCTCAATCCGAACATAACCAACGTACCAAATTTAGGAGACGCGAAGAGCTTTGTATCCAGTTTCACTCCTGGGTATCTCGTTCGTGCTCGTCGGGAGTATGCCGACATGATACACGGACTCAACGAGAATAATCAGGCACAAGTGGACCAGTACAACACCCGTTTATTACGGGACTTGCAGGCATATGGTGCTCAGTACAACGAAATGGTCTCTGCACAGAACGAGTACCTCATTTCCCATTCCGGACCTGTGACGCAATTGCTGCATTATCATGTGAACGATGTGTACAACCAGTACCGTCTGGACTACAACCCTCTTTCGGAATCGTTACCGACTAAAGAGACGACAATTGTCGACGGAAACACTGTTTCTACACCAGCATCTGTCTCCGATCCTGGTCGCGGGTTGGTACAAAAAGAAAATACCGTACCTGTGCGATCTCCGATCGCCACTCCGATGGCGAATGTAACACTTGTACCAGGAATCGTGGGGTCGGACGCGCCTCTCCCTGAGTCTAAATAGTAATGAATCATCTGCGTCCATTCTTTTTTAATATCGTAGTATGTAATAAAACATGAGTGAAAGCATGCCACAATGGTTTGACGACACGTTCATACTGACTCTCGTAGGACTCGTTGGGGGCGGTGGTGCGGCCATTTTAACCTACTTTTTGAAATCCCGATGTCGTACAGTGGAGTGTTGCTGCAGCAAATGCGAACGCGATGTCATACCGATCGAAGTGTCTCAAGTGACTGTCGCATAAAATATATGGTGTATGTAGATAAAGGAGTAATGAAGACTCAAAAACTGAAAGGTCGTGAGATCATCCCTCCGAAAACGACGAGCGGGGCATATGAGACCCATCCAGACATGTTCAAGATGCACCAGGTATGCGTGATTGTGGGCAAACGACAGAGTGGAAAGACGACGGCTATGGTGTCGTTATTGGAGCAAATGAAGTACGACAGGGTGTTGATGGTGTCTCCGACCATGAAATCCAACAAGGAGATACTGAACCGTCTGAAAATAGACGAAGCCGATATTTTTGAGGATTGTGATGATCCTAACGTGATCGATAAAATGAAGAAGGTGGTGGAGGACGAGGCGAAAGACTTGGATCGATACCGTGAGGATTTGCGTCGATATCACAAGCTCATGAAGGCATTGAACAGTGATCACATGCCGATTGACGAGGAGGACCTGATTGCATTCTTTAACGACCGCGATTTCATGAAACCGACCCACCGTTGGAACGGCGAGAAGCCGCGCATAGCCGTTGTATTCGACGACTGCTTAGGATCGGGTCTCTACTCCAAACCACGCAAATTGAACGCTCTCTCCACATATTCTCGTCATGTCGGACAGCTTTCGGAAGGAGGTTCAATTGGAGTTTCGCTCTATTTCCTGATACAATCGTTTAAAGCACAGACGGGAGGTCTTAACAAGGTCATTCGAAACCAGTGCACTTCTCTCATGCTGTTCAAGACAAAAGACAAGGCCGAACTTTTAGACGTGGCCGACAGCGTGGCTGGAGAGATCGATCAAGAAACCTTTATGAAAGTGTACGACGAAGCCATTGGCGATGGCAATTCCCACCAGTTTCTCAGTATCGACCTACATCGAAAGCCTAACCATCCGTCCATGTTCCGTCGTCGGTTCAACGAGTTTCTCATTCCGACTCTTGCAAAAAATAATATCCCCACTTAGTAATAAACACCATGACGGCGCGAGTGGGAGTTCTATCTGATGTGTCCATCAAGCATCATTGTCCCGAATTCTTCCCTCCGGACCTCATGACTCATAAAGCGATGCATCCAACGCATCTGCAGTCAAACCTCTTTCGCGGGATCAAGGTTCCCAAGGAAACCAAGACACAGACAGAGTTTGCTCGATTTCCAATCAACGACCTACAAAACTTTGCGATGGTTGCAGCACCCGCGAGGACGCAAGAAGCTATGATGGAAGCGGTTTACAATTACAGGAAACAGCTTGGTTCTACGAATGCTCCGACGGACATTCAACAGGGATATGCTGAGCAGATGAAAAGCACCCATGTCCCCTACGCAATGAAACGGCCGGAATCCCTTGCACCTACAGTTATAGGATCTTCAACCATGTCGGATGCGTCTACCGATCTTGCGGATTTGTCGTCACTCACACACTCTCCCGCCTCCCTAACACTCGGAAAGTACAACCGAAGACAGGGAATGAGACAGTTTGACGCAGAGTTCAAGGTGGCCAAGAACTTCATGGAACCACAAACACGCGCCATGATTTCTAACATAGTCAAGAACCAGGATGTGGAGAAGATCTTTCCAGTTCTCTTCCCCGACGGATTCGGCCCTCGTAGCGGTAAGATTTCTCATGGCGAGGCGTTATCCAAGCTAAACCACGAGTACCGAGGTGATAGGGAATCATTGTCGATAATTGCAAGAGCAGATGCCGCCGCAAAGTCGCAAGGGGTGATTCCTGACCAGAGTGTTGGGCTCATGTCCTACATCCTTGGTAACCGTGATCATATGGTTCATGTGGATGAAGAGCGTTCTGTAAAAAGCGATATTTACAGGGAAGAAGATCTGTCGCAACTGGATTGACCTGAACGATTTTTACGATCGACGATTAAAAAAAACATCCTTGTAGTATAAAACGATGTCGATAGCCGTTCCAGGATTTGAACGCAAACAAGCCGAAAACCCATTCTCGTACACCGACGACCAGATTGCGGAACGCAAACTCGCGCTGAAGTACATGCGCGAAATGTGGCCCGACGTGAACCCTATGCATGCAGAATGGGTCTATGATCTGTGTAAGAACACTCCAAAGGATAAGCTTGACGAAGTTATGGAGAAGGTTAAAACTGTCCCGTCCAAACATCTACCGTGCAACGATCCAAGGTCTCATCTGTTTGAGTCAAGCCAGGAGCGGAGCCAGGAGCGGAGCTCCGTGAGCGATCTTCGATCGCCATCCGTGAGCGATCTTCGATCGCCAGAGTCATAGAAGAGTTCCAAAAAAAATAATATCCACAATAAGGAAACAACAGCATGAGTCTTGCCACATCGAGATACGAATCGCAGAACATTGTCAACACCTTCAACATCTTTGTGGATTCCGAGCGCTCTTCCGTCTATGGTCATGGTCATTCGAAAGGTGATGATGTTCACATCCACATGGAGGGTAATTCTGTCGAAGCGCGCGACGGAGAGATCATACGGCTCACTCTGACAAACTTCACCATGTTCAACAACTTGTATCACATCGACAACACAAATCGCCGCATTCGTCTTAGGACTAATGGCGCGGGGTCACACAGCAACGACCAGATCATTCGTTTGACCCGCCAAAACCATAAGGATTACAACTCCATTGTTACTGATTTTGCAAGCGTTCTTGGAACTGCACTTGTTGCGGAAGCCGTGTCGTCT
>VMHT01182634.1_pt1 | contig 13202 bp, 14 predicted proteins | sample 4693611 | NCBI WGS metagenome assembly VMHT01 (sample SAMN12280063, study PRJNA550983) | marine metagenome | isolation source: seawater sampled from same location over 5 years 0.02-0.2 micron viral filtrate | place: USA: collected off the coast of southern California halfway between the port... ... | reverse complement strand
TTTTGTAGTAATTGACAATGCTTCTTTATCAAACATTCTTTCGCCAATAGTGTCGATAAATGTTTCTATTGCTTCAACTTCATTAGGATCAGCACCTTTTGTATTAACTTCTAACCTAAGTCTTTTCTTTAAATTATCAGCACCTCTGCTTAACCCACGTTTAGCTTCAAGGTTAGTTTTGTAAGGTTTTACTGGTGGTCTATCTACTGGTTTAAAAACATCATCAAACTGCTCATCTGTTTCTATACCATAAAAACCTTCTGGATCAATTTCTTCTCCATCAATATTTCTTGGTGGTAATGTATCTCTGTCATTTTTAAGTTGTTGTTTAAAAGCATCAACTGAATCATCAGAACTTCTTGCCCACGCTTCAACCTCTGGGTCTAACTTTCTTGTGTTTTTTAATATTTTTCTATCTAATTTATTTTTCCATTTACGAAAAGCTTCTAAGCGTTTTGGATCATTTTTTATATGTTCAAAAACATTTAATCCTTTTAACGTTTGAGCAGCTATCTTTTCATCAGCACTCATTGTTGCGTCAACTAGGGTTTGAATACCTTTACCACTGACAAAACCTGCCCCTTTGCCAACAAGAGCTATACCTTCACCAAAAATACCACCTTCAATAAGTCTGTTAAGTTTACCTTGTGCATATAAAGCTCTTGTTCGTTCTTCATTACCTTGTGCATCTTCTAATTTTGGAGCATCTAAATATTCAAAGATTGGATCTAAATAACTTTCTGGTAAGACTTCTTGTGCTGTATTAAACAAATTTTCATCAAAAGCATCCCAAGCAATGAAATCAGTTGCAGCACCTGCTGTAAAACTTCTTACAAAGGTATTACCCATTCCCAGCCCTTTAACCATTTTTATACCAGCAATACCTTTCAATCCAATATTTAAACCTGAGTATGGTAGTACCCATTGACTGCCAAATTTAAAAGCTTGATATGTAAAATCTTGGTCGCTGTCTTCTTGCTCAATACCTAATTCTTTAAGATCAATTACAGGTTGTGGGTTGTATGGATTGCCAGCAACATAGTCATAAATATTTCTACCTTCATTTACTATTCCTCCTAAACCAGCCATTGTTCCTCTTACAGCCGAATCTCCAACTTCAATAATTTCTTTTGATTCTTCTATCTGCTTCTTTTTTATCTGTGTGTCAAATAAAACAGCACTAGACTGTTCAAATAACTTTTCTCTTAAAACTCTTGGAATATCTTTAATACCAGTATTTCTAAGTTTTTCGTTTCTAGAAAAATCGTCAGTTTCTTTAGACCCAATACCGAAAGCACCTTCTGGTACAGTGTTTTCTTTGTCTTCTTCTTGAGGAATTAAGTTGGAATCAGTCATTGTTAGTCAGTTTTGGGTAAAAAATCTTTATACGTTCCGTCCGTATAAGTAGACCAATCATTAAACTTTTCGTTTTCTTTTCTTCTATCGTAAAGTATAAACGCTGCCTTGGCATTGGTTAGTGGATCGTATAGTTCTTGTGGACTCTTGATATTAAATAGTGGGAAACGTTCTGCTTGATATTCTTTAATTACATTTATTTGCCAAAGACCTAAACTAAATTCATTTTCTTTATTAGGATCTGTACCAGAAGCAACAGTATCTATTTGAGCATCACCCTTAGATTCTGCTAAAGCTATTGCTGCCATTATTCTTGCGTCTTGAGGAGGAAAACCTACTTCTAAAGCAAGTCTATAAAGAGAATCATAACTAAAAGTTTTTGTAACATCTATTTCATCAAGAACACTTTTTTTAACAGGCTTAGTTTGATCTTCTGGTATTACAGTATCACCAACTGTATTCACTAATTTGTTTATTGTTGGCATGATTAGTTCTTGACCTATATCAATCGTGTCACTAATTAATCCATTAACTTCTTTAATTTTTTCGACTGATGTATCGTAAAGCTGTGAAAGAGCATACAAAGTATCTCCTTTTCTTACTTGTATTGTAGGTTGTTCGTCAGCAGCATCTTCTGCTTCAATGATTCGTCTAGCTTCTTCATCTGATATTTCACTAGCTGCTCCTTTCTCTGCTGCCATAAAATCACTTACCTCGCTATTTGTCGGTTCGTTGCCTGTAGAAACTTTGCTTTTTAGTACTTTTGGTTTTGCGAATGGGTTGCTGCCATGTTGTTCTATTGGATATTTTTTTTCTATTAAATCATTTTCATATCCTTCAACTTCTAATGAAGAAAGTATCTGATCAATAAACTGTTGTCGTTTTTTATCACGTTGTCTTTCTGTTGGAGCAAAACCTGTATAATCTTCACTTACAGTAACTGTCATAACTTCTTCATAATAATCTCTAAATGCTTGATCAAGTTTTCTTCTAATTAAAGTAGATTGAGTATTATCAACTTTTACCCCTGTTATTTTTTGTACCCAACTACCTGCACTTCCTATCTGTGTATCTGCATATTTCATAACAGCATTTACATCTGACTGAATATTTTCACCAAGACCTTTTACATTTCGTGCAAAGGTTTCTAAATCTTCTAAAATATCTTCTGCTTCTGCATCTAAAGTTCCATGAGAATTTCTTAATGAGTTAACTTGATTTAAAGATTGTCCTATACTTGGATCGTATTGAGGTGATAACCAATTATTTCTAAGCCTTGTTGCTTCTTGTCTTAATTCATAATTGTCAAGTTTTCCTCTCTCTTGAATATATTTTAAGTTATTGGCATATTCTGGAGTTTTTAATAGTTTTGCATAAGCATTTTGTTTTTCTTGAGAAGTTTTTAAATTAGCAATTGTAATCATTTCTTCGTCAATTTGTTTTTCATTTAATAAGTTTTTAATCACCTTATCGTTTTTCAACTTTTTACCAATATTATCTTCACGTTCAACAATAAATTCTGATAGTTTTTCTTGATAATCTGGATGATCGGTTAAATTATTTTTACCACCTGCTCCGTAAGGAATATTTTCAGCAAGTGTTTGAACAAGTGTTTGTGCTTTTTTAGAAGTTACTGGCAGTTGTTGTCCAATTGCAAAAATATTATCAAGAGAGTCTTTAAACATTTGTTTCGCATCTGTTCTGGTTACACCAGTTTTATAAAAATCATTAAATAATCCATTTAATAATTCTTTTGCTTCTTCATTTTTGTTGGTAAGTATTAAAGTTGCAGCACTACTAATATTGTCTGGAACTTGACTAAGTAAGTCATCAAATTGAAATTCTGCATATTCTTTATTATGTTCAACATCAAAATCTAAAATTTGTTTTTGCAATTCTGGTATAAAATGTTCTTCAATAATGTCTGGACTAACATTAGTTAATTTTGAAATAGCTTGATTAACACGACTGTTTTTCCAATTCATGACTGTTTCTGAGTTAGATGGATATTCATAAAGAAATCTTTTTACTGGTTGACCATTTAAATCAATTTCATCTGTATCAAATGCAGTAAACTTTTGTGAATTAAAAACAGTACCTAATTTTTTAGCTTCAAATAATGTTTTGTACTTATCAAAAGTTCTTTGTCTAATAAAACTCCCACCTATCAATTGTCTAGCAACATCATCACCTTCTTTTACTCTTATTTGATTAATGGTTTTAGCAAATTCACCGTTTTCAAAAACTTGTTCATAAGCTAAATTTTTTAATTTTACATCAACTTTTTTTTCGTTTTGTTCAAGTTTAAGGTTAATAAATTTTTGTAATGTTGGATTGACAGTAGCCAAAACAGATGCAATTTCTTCTATACCAGTTTTAGGTAAAACACTTGGCGGTGCTACAAAAGTATCTACAGGTTTTGCGGAAGATTGAAAAGCTGTACTTTGAAAACTAGATGTCATTAGTCTGGTAAAAGAGAAACGTAGGAATTAAGACCTGATGTAGCTACATTAAGCAAAGTACCCGCTAAAGAAGGAATTTGATTATAAGCTTGATTTACATTACTTTGTAATTGATTTATTCGATTTTGATACCCTGCTTCAGTTGCAAGTATATTTCTATCGTATTGTCTTCTAGCAGATTCTAAAGTTTGATTTACTGATTCTCTATAGTTAGCAGCTTGCCTATCTTGATCCATTAATAATAATCCTACAGTTGTACCAGCTTGTTCTGAAGCTATTATAGATCGACTTGCTTGCAAAGCTTCAATGTTTTTTGCAAATATATCTTGTGCTTTAGATTTTTCTGTTTCTGATTTTTGTTCTGCTAGTGCTTGTTGTTGTAATCTTTTTGAATCTTCTGCTGATTGTTGTGCTAATAATGCTTGGTTGTAAGTTTGATTAGCTGCACTTTGAGCAGCAGATCTTTGAGCAAAAGCATTAGCAGCAGTAAGACCTAAACCTGCTGCAAATAACGCTGTTGTCGCACCTGTGCTTAATCCTAATGTTGGCAATGCTGCAACACACATCTAGGCAATCCTCAGAAATTCGTAGAAAGGTTTTTTTTGATAACCATAGTTCTCATGTAACTTTATAAAAGTAAATCCAAGAGTCTTTAACCATTTTATAGCAGAAGTGTTTTCTGCATATACATAATTATAAAGTATATTATAAGACTCAAGTAGATTATCAACCCAATTTCTACCTTGTCTTATTAATTGTATTCTATATTTTTTATTATCAAACAATTCATCTGTAGCAACCATCCATATACAACCATCTTCTTGTACTCCACATAATCCTATTGGTTGGTCATCATCAGAAGCAATAGTCATATTAGTTTTACTACCTAAAAAGGTATAACTAAGAGCATCTTCTGGTGTCATACCTGTTTGGTATTCTGCTTCTAATCTATCCATATGTCTCATGTTATCCATTACAAATTTAAAATCTTTTAGTTTTGCTTTTCTTAAATAGCCCACTATATTCTTCTACTCCTTATATGAAATACACCTTCATATTCTGCACTTGCTAATCGTGAAGGAAGAAACGTATTGTTTTTAATATCTACATTTACCCTATCAGACTTACTCATAATAGGTACTCTAAACGTACCTGTATCTAAATTAATCTGTCCTATCGTACTAGATGCTGCTCCTAATATATTGCCAGTAAATTCATAAGTAGATGTGCTTCTATTTTCTGGTGTTACTTCTACTTTAAAAAATCCAGCATCTTCATATTTAATATAAAAGAAATGTATTTGTAATCTACCACTAGCATACTCAGGACTACCAGCACCTTGTTCTGTTAATCTTTGTTTACTAAATCTATAGTGCATTTCATAAGGTTCACCAATAATAAATTTACTATTTCTATAATCTCCTGTAGCTGTAATAGTAGAAGTAGAACCATCAGTAGAGTTTGTGGTTTGTATTACTGAACCTTCTTCTAAAGTTTTAGTCGTACCATTACTATCAACATAAGTACTTGTTTCATTACTTGCTAAGAATCGACCAATAATATTCATGTTAGCTCTTAACCTATAAGGAACTGTAAATGTAGTTACACCACTACTAAAAGCGGTACTGACACCTGTAGTTGCTTCTGTTACCTTATGATCTAAGTGATATTCAAAAGTAGCGTTAGCTTCATTAAATTCAGTTTCAAAAGGTATCTTTTCTAGTGTTACTTTATTAGCTTCTTCTACTACTGCAAACAAATCAGTACCAATAAAATCTACATTTAAAATAGATCTATTAGCATTTATCGTATAAGTAAACCAACTACTTAAAGCTTTCTGTCCATCTCCTCCATATAACCATCTATATACATATAATTTATTTGGATTGTCTGTACCTAGTAAAACAAGAATATCTTGGTTAGTTGATACTGCCATTTTAAAAATATTACTTGGTATCAGTCTTGGTACATGAATAGTAATGTTTGCTGCATCTCTTACTTGAGATTCTCCTTGAATAATATATTCTCTTATACCAGCAAAAGAACCTTTTTTTGTTAAAAAATAAATAGAACTACCAGAAGGAACAGGTTGTGCTGCTGCACTACTTTCAAATTCAGTTGCAACAAGTACGTTAGCTGTCTTAGGAGTTAAGTTATCTGCTGAACTGGCTAATACAAACTGTGTTTGTTCTGAAAAAAGTATTAATCTTTCTCCCATAGTTACTGCACTTTTTAGTATCGCTACTTTTGTATGAGAAGCAGCTACATCTATGGGTTCATTATCAAGAACAGATACAACTGTCTCAGGAAAAAAATTAAAAAACTCTGATACTCTTGAAAGTATTACATTATCACCTGCTAAAAATCCTAATCTGTTTCTAAAGAAAAATACATTATTAATTGTGTTACCAATAAAAGAAGGATCAGGTGCAGATACAACATCACCTACAGTACGTTCACCCCATTTGGGTAAAGTATAAGGAGTTGTTACACCATCTATTGTTACGTTATAACTATCACCATCTACTCTTGCAAATCTAAAATTACCATCAGCTTGTCTTACCAAAACGTGTGGCATTTTATCGTAGTCAAATTTAAAAGGTATTCCAGCTTGTACAGTTTCTTCCCATTGTCCTTCGCCAAGTGATTCTCCATTGTTAGTAACAAACTTAACGTAGTAATTATCAAAATCTGTATCGTCATCTCCTTTTATTTCTACTACATAACCATTAGGAGAAATAGTAGGTAAGTCAGTAAACCTTTGTACTGAATTTTTAAATATTGTCATCTTACTGCTGCCTTGTGTATCTGTACCTTTTATAGAAAAATCAGAATTATCATTTTTTCTTACATATAAAACAGGACCACTTCTAGCAATAGTAAAACCTGTCAACCCAGAATTAAGACCACTTCGTAAATCATTAGCTATTGTATCGGTACTAAGAGTTGAATCGCCAGAAGTATTATCGGTAACTGTAACTCCATCTATAGTTACAGAATACGTTGTATTTGCTGTTGCTTGGTTTATAAATATAATTGCTTTTGTTCCAGTACCAGAACTAAGAGTAGTGTCCATAGCTGCTGTAATACTGGTGTTAACCACAAATGTATAGTCAGCAATAGTAACTGTCTTAAGTACACTTCTAGGTGTAGAAGTATTTAAGTAAGCAGTACCATCTGGTTTATTAACATTAATAGAATTACCTGCTAAATCAAAAACTTGTACATTGCCATTACTAAATACAGCTACATATCTTTCGTTTACATCTCTATTAATAGTTTGTATATGAACATTACCAAGAGTAGAAGAAGATAAAGCAGTTACATATTGAAAGCCGCTTCGTTTTGTAAGACCAAGAACAGGATTACTATCAGCATTGTCTTGTATATCAGCATGATCTGGTTGCTTTAAAGCATCAGAAGATTGTGATATACCTCTTAATAATGTAGGTATTGATCTTGAAACGACAGACATAATTATCTAATTAAAGCACTAGAAGGATTGTAAGTATCAAAGATACTTGTTAAAGAAGGATCTCCTCTTAATAAATTATGATCTGCATTAGCAAGATCTGTTTCCATTAATATTGCTCTAGCTCTTGTCTCATCTCGTTCTGTATAAGTTCTTAAACCTTCATCACCAACAAGCCTATCAACAAAAACACGAGCAGATTTAATTGTTATATATCTTCTGGCTGGTTCTGGTATTTCGACAAAAGTTCTGTAATAAACAATAGTACAAATAAGATCTTCACTAAATATATAAGTATTATTTAATCTGTCGTATAACTTAAGTCCTCTTTGTATTGCATCAATCGTAGGGTGTTGATGAATATTAGGATCAATTCTTAAAACATCAGTACTTAAATCAATATGATTTGTACCATTTGTTCTTTGTTGGGTTACATCTATTTCAGTATTAAAAGACCAACCTTCAGACTGTACTTCTTTACTTATCTCAGTAAGAGTAGATTGTGCCATTACCACATCAGCAGGTAATGTTCCTGTTAAAGTATTAATAGGTGATTCACCTATGGCAGCCATCATTATATTGACAGCTTCAAGTTCAGTGGTTGCAGCTACAGTCATTGTCTAGTACTTTTTTATTTTAAGTGAATCTCTCCCACCTTTTTTTTTCTTTTTCTTTTTACTAATTTTGTAAGCTTTTCCTTCTGGCATGATAATAAAAAAAAGGGTATCTAATAATAAGATACCCTATAAATTGAAATTAAGAAGCAGATAACTTAATAGTAGCTGCACATTCTGGTCTTAGGATTCCATGACCAAGTGCGTATTTTGCAACCATTAATGTACCTTGATACATAATTCCGTAGTCGGAGCCTGAGATCTCAGTTGTCATATCCATAAGTTTTACTGTACCAACAGCAGACTTGTGGAAGACAAGACCAATAGTCTTACTATCGTCACCGTTGTAAGCATTGGTTTCACCTGTGACGGCTGATCTACTTGATTGAGGTACGTTGTTAGACATCATTACAGGGATGCCAGCAACTTGTTGTACCTTACCAGAAGCAAACGAACCATTACCTTGTGGGTTAAAGTCAACGTCTACAGTTCTAGTAGCAGATTCAGCAAGTTTGTAGTACTCAGCAGGTGGTAGTACACAAAAACGATCTGTTGGAGGAATGTCTCTTTCGTCAAATGTCTGTGCAATATCATAGATAGCTGCTGCTATCTCATCACCAGTAACGTTTGCTGAAGCAGTATTACCATTAGCAAGTGTCAATACAAGACCACCATTACCACCACTTAATGTAGTAGAAGCTCTGGAAGCATTAGCAATTTGCTTGGCTACGTTTTCATCATATGTTTTTGCAAGTGCTTTACCTAGCTCATCAGCATAAGTAGCCCTTACGTCATAGTGATTTTTAAGTTCATCAATGTCCGCAATGAAACTCTGTGCAATTAGAAGATCATCTATTGTGATAATCTTTTCATTTGCTTTGATCTGGTTTGCTCCTACGAGTGGGTTGCCTACTGTATGGTAAGCAGCAGTCGCAGTTCCTAGGACAGGAAACTGTGCTGATTTTCCACTTGTAATAGTACGAACTGAATGAAGTGCTTCATTAAAGATATTGTTTCTAGCAAAGGCTGTAAGAACCTCACCAGAAAATACCTTTAAAAATAGAGCATCATAAGATGTTCCACTATTGTTAACCAGACCAAGGCGTGAGACTGTGGCGTTAGCCATAATAAAATTCCTTGATTAGTGTTTACAAATTTGAGAAACTAACTTCGTTTCAATCCTTTCTCTCAAGTGGTATCTGACGCATCAGGCACAAGGATATTTAGATTTACGCTTTGTTAATTTATACTGACCCACAATTCCACTTGCGTAGTGCAAGGGCTTTGCGAGTTAACTCTCCATCTTTTTTTAATGGTCCTTTTGACTTAGACATTCTTGCACAAAAAGATTTCCTTCTTGATTTTTGTCTAGCCGAAAGACCTGTCTTTTTAGTAACAGGGGCTTGCAAGTTTCCACCTGTTGCTTTGTTATATTTCCTACGACCAGAAGCAGTCAGACCCCCTGTAGGGTCTTTGTCCTTCTTGGTAAGAGATACTCCTTTAGACATAAAAGATGTGAGCTATTTAAAATATAGCATTATTATTTAATCTTTAAACTATCTCTATTCTTTTTCTTTTTAGGAAAACCAGCTTTCATGTTTGCATAAGCTTTATCTGTAATAGTACTTTTCTTTTTAGAACGACTAATACCTTTTTTCTTTCTTTGATTGATGTTGTAGTAAAGACCTTTCTTCATAATTAACGACCATTATTAATTACGTTACTACCACCTACACGTCTTTGTACGTCTTCGGTATAAGTAACATCTTTACCATAGCGAGGATCAGACATAGCAGTAACTATTTCTGCTGTAGATCTGTAAGGTACAGGTCCACTTGTAGCAGGTCTACCTGTAACTAAATTAGGTTCAACTCCCATAGCGTTTTGGTATCTAGTATAAAGTCCTTGTACCATCATACCTAGTTGAGGGCCAGACATTGTGTTTGTTGCATCATTAAAAGCTTCGATCTCAGGTTTGGATAAGTTTTCTAAAGCCCAACCAACCATCTTGCCATAAGATTCATCTCCACCTACTGAATCTCTAATGCCTTGAACTTCTGCTGTTGCAATTTCTTCTGCTGCATTTTGTCCATCTTCTCCGTAACCCATTTCTGCTGCTCTACCAGTTAGGTAAGAGTCAACTGCATTTTTTGATAGACCTGCATCTAATAAAGATTGATACATTTCTTCTGGTATCTCACCTTCATTCTTATGAAACTCTGCACTAATCTTATAAGGATCTATTTGTGCTTCTTTAAATATCTCACCTAAAGTCTCACCATAGTTTTCATTAACTGAAGCATAATCAATAGTACCATCTTCAAGATAGTTGTCTTCATATCCTTCTGGTACACCAGTTGCTTCTTCAGTTGATTCAGTTGGTTGGTCTTCTTCTGTAACAGAACCAATCTTACCTTCAAGTTCTTTATAACTAGCAGCAAGATCTTCTACTGTTTTAAACTTACCAAGTATCAGACCATTATCATCTGTTTCATTTTTAGCTAAAGTTTGTAAATCTTCAGCAGACATTGGTGGTGTCTCAGATACATTTACTTGTGATGAAGTCATAGTGGTTTTTTCTTTTAACTATAGTGAATTGTACTGCCATGTCTAGTGGTAGTGTCACCAGACTTTTTTGGTACAGGATTTTCTTCGTTTTGTCCTATTGGACTGACGACTGCTTTTTCAGATTTAGAGATAAACTTTCCGTTGTCATCTCTTTTTCTACTGGGCTTCTTGGTTGGCATCAGGTTGTCCTCCTTGTAATTGTTGTGCCTGTGCATCAGCTAGACCAGCTTCAGCATTTACTTTAGGATCTAATAAACGTGAACCTAAAGCAGCAGGTCCAAGACTTTGAATAAGCTGTTGTTGTGCAGCAGCTTGTTGTTCTGCTTGAATCTCTTCTTGTGTTTTTACTAGGTTAGCAGTATCTATACCGATACTGGTAGCAAGACGTTTGATGGCTTCGTCTACATTGACAAACTGAAGCATAGACTCAGGACCAAGTGCTTGTGAAACAGTCGTAATAAATTCTATAAGTTTGTTCCTATCATTACCTCTACCAAGTCCTTGAAGTCCTGTCACTATCTTAGGTTTAACCAGATCATCAGGAAGTTTAGGAACCTTACCTTGTCTTACTAACATGTGCATACGTCTTTTTAAATATGGAAGTTGAAAAGATTGCGTCAGAGTTGAGTACACTCCACCCAAACTATTCTCTAATTCTTGTGCCATAAGATTTATCTCGGCTGCTGTTACTCTTTCTGCTTCTCGTTGTACTGATCTTGCCATCAAGAAAGCAAACTCAAGTCTCGCTTCTATTCTTTGTATTGCACTAAAAGCAACAGAGAAATCTGCACTCTTGCCAACTTGCATTACAGAAATATCTGCTGCCGTACCTTCTCTTATAGCTCCGTTAGGTGCTTTAGCAATAGTAGCTGCTCTTGTTACACCATTAGGATTAACTAAGAATAATGTTTTAGCAGAAGCAGCAGCACCTTCAATGATTGCTTGCATTAAAGACTCAAGACTAATTAAGTCGCCACGATACTCTTCAACGTATCCTCTTCCGTAATCTTCTCCATCCACTTGAATAAAATTGAGGCAAATAAAAGGAGATACATCTACCTTTGATCTGCCATCAGTATTTGGTATCTTTTCTCCCTTACATTCTTGATACCACATGAAGTCATCATTGACTCTCTTGACGTATGTGTATATATCAAGGTCACTATCCATTGTCTTTTCATCATAGTTCTCTTTCTTCTTGATCTGTTCTAAGAACTCAAGAGGTAAAGCTTGTGGATGTATTGTTTCTTTAATTAAGATCTCTAATATATTACCAAAGGCATCACGCTTACAAACAAATTTAGATAGTGGATATACTTTTAATCCTTTATCTGTTAAATATAAAAGAACATTACCTGATACAACTAAATGCTTGAGTGCTTCAAACATAGCAACCCTATCATTAGATATTTCTATCTGATTCATCAGAGCATTTTCTATTGTGCGTAACCCTTTATCTAATTCACTTTGTAATTCTTCTTGTCCTTGTTTTTTTATTTCAAGACTATCTATTTCTAATTTAAAAAATGCTGTGCTTGGAGGAAGCAAAGTCATTAATAATTTATTCGATAAGGAATTAACACCACGACTACCAGTAGCTTGAAAAGGTGTCTTGATCCTAGCTCTAGTACCTGATGTTTGTTCTGGTATCAAACTAGGTATGGTTAGTTTAGAAGATTCTTTTGCTTCTCTATCATAGGTTGATCTATTAGTTACAAGAGTTTCATATCTACTTGCTGCTGTAGTACCTTGTGTTGAGTATTCCATTTTAAGAGTAATTTAAATTACCAGAACTAACAGTATTAGCAAGTAAAGGTATTTGTAAAGACCTAGTACCTAATCGTCTTGGGGCCATAGCTCTAGCAACTTTACCACCTGTAACTTTTGTACCTGTCTTTTTCTTTTTAGTATAAGTATCTACTACAGATCTATCGTCACTTATAAGAACCTTTGTGGCAGTCTTTTCTATAGGTGAATCCATAGGTTCTTGTTTTGGAACTTTAGGTGCTTTGGGTGCTTTGGGTCTGCTTCTTCCTATACACATAATTAAGCAACTCCTGTCTTACGGCCTGTAGGACTAGATTTATATTTACTTCTCATTCTAGCCTTTGCTGCATCTTTTGCTCTGTTTCTAGCTGCATCTCTACCTTGTTGTTGTTGTTTTGTAAGATTTCTTTTGCTACTTTTTCTTGATCCTAAAAGTTTTGTAGTTGTAAGGTTAGGATCTACATAAGTTCCTTCTTTCTTTTGTCTTTTTATCTTTAAACTTTCTGTTGCTTTTTCTGTATCTTTAGGGTCATCAACTCCTGTCTGTGAACCGCTAACAGTAACAGGTCTGTTTTCATACTCCGATTCTGGTGTTTCTATTCTAGATACACCTCCTCCAAAACACATAGCTAATTCTCCAAGACGCTTTCAGTAAGCATAGTTTCTTTTTGTCTTAGTTGCTGTTCTATTAAATAGTTAACAACAGACCTCTGCCCTGCACGATACCATACTTCTCTATCAGATAAAGATAGATCTGGATGCCTGTCAGGAAACACACTATCTAAACTGTTGATAAGTTCGTCAGTAATTACTGGTAAATTCACAGAGATAAAAGTGTTATATCTATATTATATGTTATCCTAATGATAGCAAGGAGTGGTTAACTTGCTGCACGAAAAATGAAAAAGACTCTAGGTGAGTGGTTCCATCTAGGGTTTTTTTTATGGCTGCCAAAGTTTTACT
>VMHT01022900.1_pt1 | contig 13203 bp, 8 predicted proteins | sample 4693611 | NCBI WGS metagenome assembly VMHT01 (sample SAMN12280063, study PRJNA550983) | marine metagenome | isolation source: seawater sampled from same location over 5 years 0.02-0.2 micron viral filtrate | place: USA: collected off the coast of southern California halfway between the port... ... | reverse complement strand
CCAGAAGGGCATTTAGGCCCGCTATAGAGGCTTCACCAAATAAACCAGTGCCATATAGCTGACCACGTTGTGCTAGTTGAGAGGCTAACAGGCCACGCTGCAAGGCATTCTGAGCCTGAGCTTCTGGCAAATATGCTGCACCTAGCAACTGCGTTCCCAGTTTAGCTTGCTGCGCCTGTTCTGCTTGAGCCTGCTGTATAGCTGCTAGTGAGGCCCTAGCTTGTGCTTCTTCCTGAGCCTTAGCCAGTGCTAGCTGTTCTGGTGTGCCGCCAAACATCGCTGTTCTAACACCCAAGCGACCCTGATTGGCTAATCGCTCTTCAAGTGCTAAGCGCTGACGCTCTTCTTCACCAAGCTGAGTAGCCCTGATGCGGTCAAATATCTCTTGCTCACGGGTTGCTTGATCACCTGCCACGCCACCCAGCAAGGTTTGCGCGCCTGTAAAAGCCCCCTGAGATATAGCCTGCTCTGTAGGGCTGTACGTTGTTTGGATATTTGGCCCAATCATTGGCCCTGCGCCAGTAAATGCGCCACCGCCAGCACCTCCAGCCGCTCCTGTACTAGTCAACCCAGCATTTCTAGCAGCCGCAAACTCTTGGTTAGTCACTACGCCATCATTGTTTATGTCAAACCCACGCATTTGTGAGGCTTGTTGATTAGCCATGGCTTGCTCGCGGGTAAGCCCCTGAGTGTCCATAAGCTGCTGAATACGGGCTTCTTGACCCATTTGCGGAAATGATCCCGGCGCTGGAACACCTACGCCAACACTAGAACCTGTTCCCGTAGTAACGGTAAATGGCTTAAACTGCGACCGCGCAAAAGCCTCTTCAGCAATCTGACCCGCACCAGCAAGACCTCGCTCACCAATTCCACCAAGACGGTTATAAGCACCCATCAAGCTAGCAGCACCGCCAACCCCAGAACCTATTGTCCCAAGATTTTCTAAAATGCCGCCAAACAAACTGCCAAGAAAATTAGGCCGCTCTCCAACTGTTCCCGTTGTATAGGGGTTGTTAGCTGGATCGGTTACCATCTCTTCCAGAGTAGTAGCCATTAGTACGTTCCTCTCACTTTAAAATTCATTACAGCGTCTTACCTATTAACGCCAATACATTCATTTCCTGTAGGGATATAGAGCTACCGTTTACTTCTGTTTGCAAACCTACCGTAATCACAGTGCCATTACCCGTACAATTTAAAGACTTGCGGCTAATCAGATCGCCAAGCGAAAACTCAACAGCCGTATATTCTGACACGCCATAAAACCCCGGCGTTGATGTGCCAACCCTAAACCTCGAAGTGTTGGCCTGAACTGAGAAGTCATACGTCCAGCTCAGGATAATATCTGCATCATTACCACCAATAATTGTTGGTCGTATCTTCTTGAGGATTTTAATTTTCGATGGATCGCCAAATGTCAGGCCGGGGCTGGTATATCGAAAGATGTAGGACGTATTGTTGTCGTCAAAGCCGTCATAAGTGCCAATACCGTCGACCGTGCCAATGTAAATGTCACCATTACGATCTCTAGCAAAGCTCTTAAAATCAACACTAGGCCACTTGGTTACACGGAATGAGCCGTTCTCTAGTCGTCCTCTAAGATCAAAGCAGTAAACAAGGTTGCTATCAGGCAAGCCTAGTAGATAGAAGTAGTTTTCAGGGCTGTATACGCTAGTGGCTGGGCTGGTTTTAGACGCTAACTTAGCAATCAAGTCTTGCTTTACATTACGGCTAAGGTCAGAAATGGGCAGAGACTTTTCTTGTATTGTCCTACCTAAACTGCGCAGGCCATCATCGCTCAAGAACAGCAAATCAGTACCAATAGCCTGTACAGTTTTTCTGTCTATACAACCTACACCTGACACGGTATCGCTAATCGCCATGCTTGCAGGGCTACTTGCCCCTGAGTAGGCAATAATGCTGTGTTCGCCGAAAACAATAAGAAAGTCGTTATGTGCAGCTAGTGCAACAATCTTGTCTGCGCCGTTAGGCCAAGCCTTTGATACATCAATATTGCCGCTAGATCCGCCTGTAAACTTAGTGCCATCCAATAAATCAGACCAATAGATAATAGTGTCATTAGTAGCATTGCCAGCAATAAACAACCTACCAAACGCAGCAAGAACCTCATTACATTTAAATGTAGCGTTCGTTGAATTACTGTTTACAACGCTAAACGTCCTTAAGCCATTAGCATTGTCATGTACCAAGGGGTCAAAACCTCTTTGGAAAAAGTAAGCCTTGTCGTTGAAATTTACGATCTTCCAATCGTTGGCCGTAATCGTGTATGAGCCGGGGGTAACATCTGTCAGCGTGGTAGTGCCGGTCATAATCTTGTTGTTGCCAGTACTGAAGATAACCTCGTTGCCAGCACTGTCGTAAAACTCATGGATATTGTGGATATGGTCAGTACCCAACGCCGTCTTATTAGTCGTAATAACGCTGTTGCCCTGACGAGAAGCCAATCGGCCCTGTCGATCAATAATTGCGTTATCTGCAACTTCTGCGAAGGACGTATCCTGCGCAATAGGCGAATCCTCCGTGTTGATGCCACGGAAGGCGGGGGCTACCAGATCAATACTTCTTAACGGCTGTGCCATAACCTATCCTACGGTGTGTAGAAGATTGTCTCTTCTGGGTGCTTCTGGGCATCTAACGCAATTGCATCAGACAAATGCTTATCAGCTATCGCAAAATACTCTGCTGTAGACGTACCACCCGTCTCGCCTCTTTCACGAGAAAGCAGGGCTATCGTCATGTGAATGACGGGGCTACTAGGGATAACAAGGGTGTCAGAGTTTGCGCTTAGCTCTGTATTCCTGTTTACCATCTTGACCTTCAGCGAATACACGCCGTCAGGCTTTGGATATACGTCAATCTGTGTGTCCCCGCTAGCGTCTAGGCCGTTGTACGTAAAGTATCTAGGCGACCCAGATACAGGCGTATTAACAAAGAACTCATTGTCAAACCATGCCTGCGTTTGATATTCCATTTCGGCATTAGAGGTGTCGTTAATTACCCTAAACACCTTGCCTTCATTACGACTACCAGTAAGTGAATAGGTGTGGTCATCTGCTGCGGTCGTGATTGTCAACATGGTACGCAGACCTGACCAGTCCCACGCAGTTTCAACCAAATCCTTTGCATCGTTTACATAGTCGCCAACCATGGCGCTATATGTGCTTTCAGATACGTTGCTTACCTCGTCCTCTCTAAGACGCCGTAATACGTTATTTACCAAGTTTAAATATGTCATACGCCACTCTTACCTGAAGTAAGTGAAGTTAATAGGCCATCTAAAGCTACGCCAGATGGTTTATTTCCATGAGGAGCAAAGGCTAGTCTCGTTAGCTGTGCAAACGGATCTTCAAGTTGGATTGCAACTTCCGGAACTGACTCTGCCTGTATCCGAATATCAGCTTGAGGTAGCGGAGTAAACTCTCGGCCAGTAAGCATTCCAGATGGTTTGCCGCCACCATTTAAACCCTCTCCGCCCAGACCCTCACCCGAACCTTCACCCGAACCCTCACCCGGCCCTTTTCCATTATCTTTACCGTTCGCAACAGTCACGGTTGTACCCGGCCCCGGAGGCCCAGTAGTAGGTGTTGTTGTAGTGCCAGCGGTCGTCGATTTACTTGTTGTAGTAGTTACATTGTTGCTTCCAGTAACCCCTGTTACTCCTGTCACTCCTGTACCGTCAAAGGCTCCAGAGCCGTCTAAACCGGAGCCATCAACTCCAGATCCATCCACGCCAGATCCATCCACGCCAGATCCATCCACGCCAGATCCATCAACTCCAGATCCATCCACGCCGGAGACACCTGTTATTACTCCAGATGCACTTCCAGTAACATCGCCGGTGTTATTTGCAGATAAAGTTAACGCTTGGTTATTAGTCTGGTTATTAACAGCCTGAGATTCAGAAGAAATAGTGCCATCGCTGTTCATGTCAATAGGGTTAAGACCAGCACCGCTTAATGCGTTGTTTATCTCTACCTCTGTCATGTTGCTGTAATTAGGCAAATTACCCAAAATCCATTCTGCAGCTTTTACCACATCGCTTTTTTCTTGAGTTGCAGTTCCTGAAGCAGATGTTCCAACGTTACTTGCACCAACATTTGCTCCAGCATCGCCTGTGCCAACATTGACATTATTGCCAGTCAGCATGCCGGAGTCTTGAGTAGATACGGTAACCGTAGTGCCACTAAAGCCGGTATCAGTAGCAAGATCACCAGAAGCATCTAAAACGCCAGTATCAGCTACGTCGCCCTTGCCTGCTATGCCCTCTAATGCTGCTGAAGCTGCGCTAGCCGTCTCAGAACTAATTGCGCCACCGCTTAACGCATTGCTAACAGCCATTGCAATTTCAGCCGCCGACATACCAGATGCCGCTGCATTTGTAACCGCTGACGCTGCAGATTCGCTAGAGGATGAGCTTGATAGACTTTCTGTAAGATCAGTTACAGCTTGTTGAGAGGTGGCCGCACTACCACCTGCATCAGTTGTTTCCACAACAACTGGCTCTACCGGCTCTACCACATTGGTAAGATCAACTTTATTTATCGTTAACTTATCTTCTACTTTTACATATTCTGTGCCGGTTGTTGGGTCATACCACACTTCTTGTGTGTAACCGGGATCAGCAGTAGTCGGCGAGTATTTATACAACCCTGTAGAGTCATCCCACTCATAACGGCTGCCGTCTTTACCAAAAATTGTTCCAGAGTACTGACCAGCCTCATAGCTATCACGTACATTGTACGGCGCATATTTGTAATCAATTGGATTACCGGATTGATCGTAGTAAGTAATAGACTCTAGCGGGGTGTCAATCGCCTTTGCAGCAATCAATGTCAATTCATCTATAAACTGAGGGTCATCAACTATATTGCCTTGGGCGTCTTGCCACTGACCTTCTACCTTTGTGTATGCTAGCTCGCCGTTTTCGTAGTTAATTGTGCCTTCAGTGCCGCCTTCAGAGTTCCAGACTAACCCGCCTCTATCTCCGCCAAAGACCTCGTTATATGGTTTTGTGTCCAACAAATTGCCATCGCTATCTACAAATCCATTAAGGCCAAACTTAACCCTATCAGGATTAACAGGCGATCCAGAAGCATCGACATAAACCGTATCGCCCATTTTGTAATCAAACACATTGGGCGTTACTTGCTGCGCTGTAACTTCTATATTTTGCAAATCAGATGAAGACAGCAATCCATCACCATCAAGGTCAATATCTGACATCTTGCCAAGAATTAAAGGTTTGCCATCACTGTCTACACTTATCACGTCGCCCGTTTCTAGAAGATAAGAATTATCGCCAACCTTTGTGCCAACCCTTTCTGCATCAACTGTTATTTCTTCAAGAACTTCATCTGTAGAATTTCCTAACGCAGCGGCAAGCTGTCCAATGGCTTCAGCACCACCCGCCATCAGTGCCGCTATCCCTGCTTGCTCAAGGCTAACATCACCCGTAGAAACAAACTGTGTAAGCATAGACATGCCACCAGCTTTAATTGCAGCATCAGCAATTGGTATACCAGTTTCAATAAAGCCCTCTAGCTTGGTAAGAGCTTCGTTTGCAGACGACGCAATACTGCCCAATGCACTATCAACTTCTGCACTGTTACTGACAAAATCTCCTAATGCTTTGCCGCCATATCCTATAGCCGCAGAAATCAACGCAGACTTCACATCCACATCACCAGTAGCAATTGCTTGTGATGCCATGGTTGTAATAGCTTGGGAGGCTGCCGTTGCAACGGCTGACGACATTCCTGCACCCTGAAAAGCTGCCGTTAATGGGCCGCTCAACACGCCGCCGGTAACCAAACTAGCAGAAATTGAAACTAACGCGCCTTTTACATAGTCAGCAACGCCAGCATGGTCATCAACTTTTACGGTTTTTTGATACCCCGAACCAGTCCATTTAAACTGGTCGCCATCTTCGTTATAGATAGTGTCCTGAATACCCCATTTCTGAAGTATGCTAGCACCCTCATTCATCCATTGCTGATAGCCACTTTGACGCGCATTTACTCTGTCCGCACTTATGTTTTGCTGAACTTCTTCTTTTTGGCCCGGCGCATAGCCACGGTCTTCTCCCTGAATAACAGCAGATTCTATGTCGCTGGGCCGATAATCGGGATTAGCAAGCATCCAATCGGCTGACTGCACCCACTCTTGAGAGTCATTTATATAACCCATGTAGTTATCAAATGAGCCAAACTGTTGCTGTAACTGGCCAGAATCCTCAAACTCTTGACGAAGCTCCTGCTCTGTCATCTCTACAAGCTGTGCTGTTTGGTTGGATTCGGCAGATCCACCAAAGGGGCTGCTGGCATCACCCTTGGCGTTGCTAGTGATAACTGTGTAGGTATCTTTTGCTACCGCAGCAGGAGTATCGTCGGCCGCATCATCAACCGTTGTGTCATCAGCTGTTGTGTCGGCCAGCATATCTGTCTGATCTAGCTGTTGTTGGGTCTGAAACTCTTGTGCTTCTTGCGTACCAGACAAAACCTCTTCAACAACCTCAATAGGTGCGGGGTTGACGTTTACGTAAAAGTCCCGCTCTTCCATTGTCGGATCGCGGCCAACAGTTTCGTTAAATGCTTGAAATACAGCCGCTTCAGGCGAGTTTGCTATGCCCTGCTCTATTTGCTCAATGCTCTGACCTGTCGCAAGCCAGCCATCCAAGCCACCCTGTAAAGGATCGCGGCCCAGATACTTGTTATACAGCTTAATGATCTCATTACCTGTATCTACTAGCTCTTCAGATGCAACAAATAACTCTGCCATTACTTGGCCCTCAGCTTCATCAGCTTATCAGCACCCCGGATTCCGAAGCTGGCGCTGACTGCGAGAAAAAGAAGGTACTGATACCAATCAGGCAAAGTAGATAGAACGTCAAAGCTGTAACGAACGCGATCAACAATAGAGGCATCATCAGCCACAACAGAGTATCCAAGGCAGAATAGTGGGACTGCGAGTACAATCGTCCAAAACTCGTCTTTCCACGAGTTATTAGACGCCTCAGCCATCTTCTCTTCCCACGTAGCCGTGTTGCTAATGACCTCCATCTTTGCCTGATGTTTAGCTTGAGACTGCTCATGGCGATTGGTCATCCATGTCTTTGCCAACCCTGCTACCGGCCCTAACAATGCTTGTAACATTTTTCAGCTCACTCTTCTGTGTTTAGCGGGTTATCTAGGATTCGCTCTATGCGTTCTTCTAAATCATCACGCATAACTCTAAGCTCGTTGTTTATCTCTCTAAGGCTGTCGTTCACCCTCTCCTCAAGGGCGTAAACGTCGTCTCTCATCTCTCTAGTAGCCTCAGCTACCGTGTCATCAGTGCTTCTAGCAATCGACTCTACAACGTCTATATCGGCCTGTAGGCGGTCTAACTCACGCTCTAGGGCAGTCGTTAGGGAATCGACGTTGCTCATCTTTGTATCAATTACCGCCAAAGCTTCATCGTAGGCACTGAAGTCGGGTGAGACGTATTCGGTTATTGCCTGCTCTGCGGTCAGCAACCGTTGATATAGCTCAAAGCCACCCCACATAGCAGCTATGACACTGCCCGCAAAAGGTATGGCTAGTAACAACTTGCCACCAGAAACTTTCAGACCTGCAAATTCTACCTCTGCCATTGTATGTCCACCAGATCATTGAATGTTTCTGACCCACCCAATCTCAGCACACCAAAGGGATCAACCCGTGGGGCGTTCTTTGGGTAGACCTGCTTGCTTTTGTAGAACTCGTCACGATCTGACAGGCTTACATCTTGATATTGATCAAACGAAGGGTTGCTAGATATTAAAAACACCGCAACACTTTGGTCTGTAAACCCGCCTGTATTCGACAGCGTCTCTAACTGTTGATCTACGCTATTACTGAACTGCACCTCACTCATGGTCTTTAAAGCTACTGTGGCTTTTCTCACCACAAACTGCTCTTGAACGGTTGGCTCATCAATCTCAAAGCGGCTAAAGTCCGGCGGTTGTGAGCTTAGAAACTGACCCACACTCTGCCCTGTAGCCAAGGCATCATTGAAGTCATCTTCAAACTGCTCCTGAGATGGAGGCGCTAGGTCTACAGATACCATGTTGTTTGACTGCTGTTGCTGTATTTGCTGGACCAGCCCCTGCGCAATCTGAGTCTCTTTTGTTGCAGAGTCCCAGTAATTACTACCACCAGATTGGCTACTGCTCTGGGCTGTCTGTTGCGTTTCTTGAGACTGTTGCTGTCTTTTAAAGCCGCTAGTGCCTTGACTTGATTGCTGGCTAACCATAGATAGCGCCATCCCTACGGCATCGACCGCTGGCCTTACTACTTCGCGTACAGCTTCAGCGGCTGGCTCTGCTCGTGTTTCAGCAACAACCTCAATCGGAGCCGTTTCTTTTCGCATAACAATCGGCTCTGGCTCGGGCATTTTTTCTACCCGGGCGGGTTCGGGGCGAGGATCTTTTGTCACCCGCACAACCTCAGCCATAATTTCTTCGGACGTTGCCCCTCTAAGCTCGCCAACCTGTACAGGCTTTTCCTTTACTTTTATTAAATCTTCCGCCTCATCAAATATAGGAGGCTTATCCTTTATTCGCGGCATCTCCTGCACGGCAGGCGCATCTTCCATTCTTGGCTCAGCCTGCATGAGAGGTGCATCTTGCGTTCGTGGCATGCCCCGCTCAGGCGGCATCCCAAACATTTCTTTTTCTTGAGGGGTATTTTCATAGACTGGAGGAGGCTCTACATGCTTCATCACTTTTGGTTTACCAGTAGCGTCCGGTTGATCTAAAAACAAAAAGTCGTCAGGAGAGTCACCAAACACAGCATTTGTTGCTTGATCTGCAAAAGTGGGCGGCTGAGGCTCTGGCTCTGCAATAACTACCGACTCCTGCACGGCAACATTTTCACCATAACCGGCACAAGAAGAATCGTTCTGGGGGTTTGAACAATCAGGGACAATAACAGGGTTGGTGTTTATAGGGGTGTATATCGCTACTACTGACGGATTTCTAACAGATGGCCCGTAGTTGCCTGCCCAAAAACCTCTATCTACGCCATCAATTCTCAAGCTGACAGCCTCATAGGCCGTGCCAAAGTCATACACTTCAGTACCAGTAAAGGTCTGCCACTCTTGATTGAAATCTCGTCGGCTAAAAACTTCTCGAACATCAGTGTCACCAGCCGCGTTGCCAACCGCGAGAAACGCCTCTATCTCATCCTCTGTGCCATTTGGGTCGCCACAGTACCCACCAAATGAGTTGTTGCAGTTGTACAACGCGTCAAACGACCAATTCAAAGTTAAAATTTGTAGCGGATCATATTGGGGCAGGACGCCTACCGCCGTCACATTGCCCGTCTGAAAGCTGTATTGGTATGTGCCAGCACCAGCGTTAAACGCAATGTTTGCAGACGTCTCCGTAGCAGTAAGCAAATTTTCAGACGTTTGTGTCTGCCCGTATCCAGTACAGGCATGAAACAAAAGCATTGTGCCAACTAGCCGCCTCATGTCACATGCGCCTCTCTGGTGAAGGAATACGCTCAGGGTAAGCTGCCCACAACGCCTTGGCCTCATCACCTATCTGGCCCTCAATGGGGCAAGGTGTGCCAGCGTCCATCATGCTCGACCACACCCTGTAGTCTTGGCACATGAGGCTAACAGCAGCTACCCGCATCCCCATGTCGTACAGAGTCTTGCTGAGCTTAATCCTTTCGCAGTTCTTGTCTCGCACTGACTTTCCGGTCGAAAAGCCAAGTATCTGCGTCTGCACCGCACCAGATATGCCCGTAGTACAAAGGTCTTGGCTGTAGCTACTGCCAATACTAGGCGCTATCGCACTAGGAGGTGGCGAGTTTATGTCCTGCGTCACCCTCTGCGTTGAGGTGCTAGTAGAGTTGTTAGTGTTTACGTTGTTGTTATTAGAGCTAACGTCTGACGTAGACCTGCTTGTCTGGTCAATAGTCGTATCGGATGTTGTCAAACTAACACTATTGTTGGTGCTGGTGTTCTGATTGACGTTCGTAGCACTGCTAACAGACGTGCTGTTGTTGGTATTTTGGTTGACGTTGTTATTGTTGTTTACGTTGTTACTGGTTGAGTTGCTTGTGTTGATATTGTTAATTAACCCAGTGTAATCGGTCGTGTTGACGCTTTGATTGAAATTACTGTTATTCGTGACAGCGTTATACGTCGAGTTAATATCTGACGTATTCACGTTGGTGTTAGTGTTAGTGTTGGTGTTGGTGTTGGTGTTTGTGTTCGTATTGGCAGACGTACCCGTGTAGGTCGTCGTATTAACGTTTTCGTTGTTATTGGTGTTGGCGCTAGTAGATGACGATGTTGTATTTATATTAGTCGTCGTTTGACCTAGCAACAGGGCAGGCCACAACAAACACGCAGTAATAATGACTAATCGCCTCATGCAATTTTCAACAATTAAGCGTCAGGGTCTACCCAATTAGGGTCTTGAACCCACTTAGGGTCTGCAGCAGGGTCATAGGTGTACCGATTTCCTGACCAGTTGCTAGGCGCATCCGTGACATTTTCAATAATTGTTACAGTGCTAGAGTTTAAATCAGCAACAACACGTTCAGCAGGATCGCCTACAACAATATGGTCAGAATTAGCCACAACAGAAACATCATCTTCAAGTAGATATTTCGACAGGCCAGTTTCAGTTTCTACGATAGTTTTCATGTTTTATCCCTTAACAATAATCTTAGTAGCCGCCACAGCCGTCCCTGCAAAAACACTAGGAGTATCAGCAGTTGTACCAAGGCTGCCATTATTCTGAACATAATAGGCTTGGCCCGGCGTTAAGCTACTTTGCGCGTCATCTACAGACCCTACAATCTGAATGGTTGCAGTTGCCCCATCAGAGTACGCCGCATCTGATATTCCAATGTAGTTTTCTGCGGTTACGTTGGTAGTAGCACTAGAAGTTGCGCCAACTACAGCCGTTCCATAATCAGAATTTCCAGAGTCTGCGTAGTTTGCAACTATCTTGTTGGCGTTAGCATCATAGGCAACTGAGTGATACTCGCCACTTGAACTTGCAAATACTGCTTCTGAACCAAAACTAATAGACGTGCCACTAACCGTTCCGACAATAGCCGTACCATAGTTAGAATTCCCAGCGTCGTTGTAAGTTACAACAACCTTTTGGCCCGTAGAATCATAAGCAGAGCTAATCTCCGATGTACTCCCACTGTTAAATACAGCAGCGGAGCCAAAGCTAATAGATGTACCACTAACTGTTCCGACAATGGCGGTTCCATAATTAGAATTACCAGCATCCTTGTAGGATATAACCACCTTTTGAGCGTTAGCGTCGTAAACGGCTGATGTATCTGAAATGCCTGCACTTTCAAACACTACAGGGGTTCCAAAACTAATTGATGTGCCACTAACAGTGCCTACAACAGCAGTGCCGTGAGAAGAGTTTCCAGAATCAACATATGCAACAACTATTCTATTCGCGTTGGCATCATAAGCTGTTGATGTTTCCCTCATGCTTGCACTTTCAAAAACTGCAGCAGTGCCAAAACTAATAGAAGTCCCGCTAATCGTACCTACAATAGCGGTTCCGTAATCAGAATTTCCCTCATCCTCATACGCTAGCACTACCTTCTGTGCAGTAGAGTCATAAGCGGATGAGATAAATTGAGTAGCCGCATCTTCAAACACAGTTTCGGACCCAAAACTAATCGATGTTCCGCTAACCGTCCCTACAACGGCTGTTCCTTTGTTTGAATTTGAGTTGTCCCTGTAAGCTACAACGACTTTTTGAGCGTTTGCGTCATAAACAATTGTAGTATTACTAGTATTACCGCTGTTAAATACAGTAGGAGTCCCAAAACTAATAGACGTACCGCTTACTGTTCCTACAATAGCCGTACCATAGTTAGAATTTCCACCGTCGGCATAAATTATGACGACTTTTTGAGCATTAGCATCGTAGGCAATTGAGCCTCTAGAAGATGCCGCGCTTTCAAATACAACCTCTGTGCCAAACGACGGTGTATAAGTAGTAGACTCTCCAGCCGCACTAACAGTTCCATTTGCATTAATAATTACCGTGTCACCATTTGCCAATGTTCCTGACGCAGTAGCCTCAAAAGTTGCGCCACCTGCTGTATCTGCAAAACTTAACTTACCGCTTCCGTTGGTCTGCAGCACTTGCCCATCAGTGCCATCAGCATTAGGAAGCTCTAAGGTATAAGTAGCCGCTGCTGAGTGGGGTGGGCCTTTTAGCGTTACACCGTGGCTATTTGACTCACAGTTAAACCTGATAGCACCAGCGTTAGTATTGCCATATAGCTCTGTAAAGCCCGTGCCATTTGGAAATAGCTGGATGTTGCCATTGGTGTCTGTAGACTTAATCGCATTTGCGTCAATCTTAATGTTGTCTACATCTAGCTCAGTAAGCGTCTGAGTAGAGTTTACGGACAAGGTGTTAGTAGACAGGGTAAGGCCCGTACCTGCCGTCAGTGCCGTCTTGGATACATCAATGGCCGCACTAGCATTGACATCAGCATTTACTATGACGCCAGAGCCAATGGCTGCCACGCCAGTATCCGCAATCGTAATGTCGCCAGATACTACGTTATCAATCCACTTTGATGTCCCGGTGTCGTAAAACAAAAGGGCAGCATCAGCAGGAGAAGTAACGTTAGTATCAGCAAGACCTGCAAGCGTAGCGCCGCCTAAGCCTGTTTGTGAGTCTACATAAGCCTTTACCGACTGCTGGCTAGGTATTCCGGTTGCGGAGTTACTGCTAAGGTCATCTTCATCTACAAATGACTTACCATCCAAGATGTTGAGTTCTGCGGCACTAGATGTAACGCCATCAAGAATGTTTAGCTCAGCAGCCGTGGCTGTCACAACGCCACCATTTACAGTAAACGTGCTAGAAGCAGATAGTGTGGTAAATGATCCAGCCGCAGGCGTTGCCCCGCCAATAACGGCATTGTCGACCGTGCCGCCGTCTAAGTTAGCGGTCGTAATAGTTCCAAGATTGCTAACAGTAGCGCCGTTAAAATTGACAGTGCCACTAGCAGTAAGGTTGGTAAATGTTCCTGCACCAGCAGATGAGCCACCAATCGTAGCGCCATCCACCGTACCACCGTTAATATCGGCAGATGTAACAACAAGGTTGGTAAACGTACCAGCGGCTGCTGAAGAAGCGCCTATTACTGT
>VMHT01103428.1_pt1 | contig 13204 bp, 8 predicted proteins | sample 4693611 | NCBI WGS metagenome assembly VMHT01 (sample SAMN12280063, study PRJNA550983) | marine metagenome | isolation source: seawater sampled from same location over 5 years 0.02-0.2 micron viral filtrate | place: USA: collected off the coast of southern California halfway between the port... ... | reverse complement strand
GGTGTTCCATTGAACATACCAGAACAGATGCCTTCTCAGTATCCATTCAATCAAGTAGATGAAACTCCAAGTGGACATGTCATTGAGATGGACGATACTCCAGGAGGAGAAAGAGTTCTTATTAAACATCGTAAAGGTTCGGGCGTAGAGTTACGCGCAGACGGTACGGTTGTAATATCTGCATTGAATAATAAGGTTGAGGTGACAGGGGGAGACCAAACTGTTATTATTGAAGGTCATGGTAATCTTGTGTATAACGGAAACCTTAATCTCAAAGTAAGTGGTGACTATAATGTTGAGGTTGGCGGTAACTATAATGTAGATGTTGCAGGTTATTCTCAAAAGACAATCGGAAGTTTCTATAACGAAAAGGTTATAGGAGATGTCGCGCAAAAATATATGGGAACTAAAACAGAAAAGATTCTAGGTAATAGTCTCACTCTTAGATTAGGTGACGATGACTATGTTGTTAAAGGAACAAGGAATGATGTTACTGATGGTAATCATGAAATTTCATCTGGTGAAAACTTACTCATTTCTGGAGAAAAAACTGCAGAGATGATAAGTAGAAAAACTTCTATTACAGGGTCAGATAGAATAAATGTTCAAGGGTCAGAAGGTATAATTGGTGGTGCGTTCGTTAGGTTTACAGGACAAACTTACTCAGGTGCACTCAAGAAAAGAGTTTACGGTGGTGGAGATAATTATGTTACAGGAGGAACACCAAGTGTTGATTCAGATGGTAGTGGAAACATATCAATCTCTGGCATTGACAGTGGTTCTTCAGGTGTTTTATCTTCAAGTGATTCTGATGGTGCAGGTAATCTTGCAACAACATATGCTTCAGGAGATGACTTTGCTTCAAGTTCGGATTATGAAACTGCTATATTTCACGGAAGTCTTCACGGTGTTGCAAAGAAAGCACAAATGGCAGACAATGCAAATAAATCTATTATGGCAACAGTATCAATGAATGCGGTTTCTTTAAATCCATTATTTGCAATTGGTGGTTTGAAAGCATTACCAAAAAGTTCTTTATTATCCAACTTCAACTTAGAAGCAGAAGATGTTCTTCATACAACTGTTGAACCCGACAATATTGCTAAAGTTGCACTAGGTAAAATACCTCAAAATAATGAAACAAGCGCACATCTAAAAATTCAACCCATACAAGCAGTAAGTATTGACCCTGATGACTATGTACGAGACCTTAGTTATGGTAAAGAACATTACAATCAGACATTCTTAAAAACACCTAGAACTGCAGAAATAAGAAGTGCGTTCAGAAATAAAGAGACAAGAGAGGATGGTATTTTAGGTGCTACTCTTGTTGCGGAAGGACTGTTAAATCGGAACTATAATTCTAAGGTTCCAAGTGCGAAATTAAGTGGAAGGGTTGTTGGTAAAGAAGCAAGTTCAAAATATGGTTATACACCGATAGGTAATTCTATAGAGAATAGAGGAAAAAGGTTTAGAAAATGAATGTACTCCCTGACCCAAAATATAATCCTGACTTACACGGTTTTGTAACTTCGAAAACAAGACTTGAACGTGGGATAACTATGGCAAAATTCTTAGGTGCATATGGAGACAAAACATCTTTGAATCATATAACAAATGAATCTGTACGCAAACGGATTGCTCGTAACCTAACTTTACATGCAAGAGCAATAAATATGGTGAACGGTAATACCAATAGATTTAATGATGTAAGAATTATTGTAAGTGAAGGAATCTATAATAGACAAGCACTCTCAGATTTTGGTAGTTATGCGATGATAGAAAAAGCATTTGGAGAACTTGTATATTATCAAGTCATAGATACTGATGGTAAGATTGACTTTGAGAAAACATTTGATGTTGCAGAGTATTGGAAAGACCATATAAAATTTAATGAACTTGTATTAGATTATGATGAGTATAATACAGACGGAAGTTTAACAGCACAGATTGGATTGACAATGCCAATTGTTCCAACCTCATATGATATCATTGATTCTGAGTTTAAACAAAACATAAATACAGTGTTTAATAATAATATTTTTACTAAAAACGAACTTACTGAAATAATTCCAAGATAAACCAATTAAAAACATATAAATAGAACTATGACAAGAAGAGCATACTCACAAGAAGACGCAAACTTAGGAACTAACTCAGTTCCTATAGCACGAAAGCGTGAATATAAGGATATAGACCTGACACTCGCGGTCAAACCAACGAGTGGTGATATCTATAAGAAACTTGATGCGGCGGCAGTTAAGCAATCAGTAAAAAATCTTATCATGACGAACCAACTTGAAAAACCATTTAAACCTAGATTTGGTGCTAATATAAGAAATTTACTTTTTGAATTGATTGATAATAATTCAGATGCATTAGTTAAGAAAAGACTTTTTTCTGCAATAACAAGGTCTGAACCAAGAGTAAGAGTATTAGATATCCGAGTATCCTATACTGATAACTATAGCAATACTTTGGATACAACAATAACATTTAAAGTTTTGAACTCACCAGAGGTGTTTCAAATAACTACAAATCTCGCAAGGTTAAGATAAAATGGCAACAACAATAAATTCAACAGACTTAGATTTTGATTCAATAAAAAATAATCTTAAGACTTCTCTTCAAAATTCTGGAGAGTTCAATGATTATAACTTTGAAGCATCGGGTCTGTCAAGTATATTAGATGTACTTGCATACAACACACACTATAATGGTCTTATCGCAAACTTTGCATTAAACGAATCCTTCTTGAGTACTGCACAACTTAGAAGTTCTGTACTTTCTCTTGCAGAAGGTATCGGATATGTTCCGAGTTCAAGAACTTCACCTCAAGCACTCGTAAACCTATCATTAAATTTGAGTGGAGTATCAGGTAGACCTTCAACCATTCAAATAAACGATGGGTTTAAATTTAATTCAAGTGTTGATGAGATAAACTATGTGTTTCAAACACGAGAAGATTTAACTGCAACTGATGATGGTAATGGAATATATTCTTTCAAAGATGTATCAGGAAGTGCTGATATAAAAATACTTGAAGGTACACTAAGAACTAAAACTTTCCTTGCATTGAAATCATTAGACAATCCTATATATGTCATACCCGATAAGAACCTAGACATATCAACTACTATAGTGAGGGTTTTTGAATCACCGTCCTCTTCTTCCTTTGTTACATATGGTAACTTACAGAACGCAAGAACAATAAACGAAAACTCTACATTGTATATATTAAGAGAAGCACCAAATGGTTTTTATGAATTATCTTTTGGTAATGGTGTTACATTAGGTAAAGCACCTTCTGTTGGTAGTAAGATAGAAGTAGAATATCTTTCTAGTGCAGGAACACTTGCAAATACTGCAAAGATATTCTCACCACAAAACTCAATAACAATAAACTCTGTGAACTATCCTGTAACGACATCTACTGTATCAAATGCTATTGGTGGTAATGCAAAAGAAACTATAGAGAGTATTCGTAAAAATGCCCCATTCCAATATGCATCACAGAACAGAATGGTAACTGCAAGTGACTATGCTTCATTGATACTTAAGAACTATTCTACTTTCATAAGTGATATACAATCCTTTGGTGGAGAAGATGCTCTTGAACCAGAATATGGTACAGTATTTGTTTCAATACTTTTCAATGATGATGTTGATGCCGCAACGCAACAAAATATAAAAGACGAGATACTACAATTATCAGACGAGTTGTCGGTAGCATCATTCAGTACTAAGTTTGAAGACCCTATCACAACATTCGTTGAAGCGCAAACATTCTTTCAATTCAATGATAACCTTACTACACTCGCAAGAAACACAATACAGAATGATGTAAATAGTGTTATCACAACTTACTTTACAAACAACACAGGTAAGTTTAATCAGTCATTCAGAAGGTCAAATTTATTATCATTAGTAGATGCTACAAGTTCTGCAGTATTATCTTCAAGACAAGATGTAAAATTACAAAGAAGGTTTACACCAACTTTGACTGCAGTACAAGACCATAAGTTAAGATATGCCGCACCCCTTGCAACACCCGATGATATTCACTACAGAGTTACAAGTGACCAATTTACTTTTGGTGGTAATGCATGTATATTGAGAAACAAATTAAACACAAACAAACTAGAAGTGTTTGATACGGCACAAAATGTTGTTGTAGTAGATAATGTTGGAGATTACTCTGGAGACACTATCAATATAATAGGTCTAAGAGTTGATGCAATATTAGGTGGAAATGGTTTCGTTAAATTAAGTGCAACTCCTGCAAACCAGAGTGCTATTGCTCCACTAAGACAAGATGTTATTAGACTTGACGGAGATAAGTCATTCACTTCAATCGTTGATGTAGCAGATGGGGTTATTAGTTAATGCCTCACAATAACGATAATACTCTCAAGGATTTAAACCGACGTAACCTTGCGTTCGGTAAGTATTCTGTAAAGGAAATTCTTCCAGAATTTTTCCGTACAGAGTATCCTAAACTAATTACATTACTTGATGAGTATTATCATTTTGAGAAGTCAGGTGATTCTCCTTCTAAACTTGTCGATGAACTCTTTCTCAGTAGAGATATAACACAGAATGACCTTGACTTACTTACCTTTATTGAAGATGAGTTATTGTTAGGTCAGTCTTTCTTTGAGGGTTTCCAAGATAAACGCGCGGCATCAAAATACTCTAATGTATTGTTTAGGTCAAAAGGCACAAAGTATTCTATACAACAATTCTTCAGAACATTCTTTGGTATAGACCCCGATATTGTATATACAAAGACTCAAGTATTCAATGTAGGTGATGATATTGGTGCTGAGAGTCAGAAGTTTATTACTGACAACAAGTTGTATCAGAAACACGCAATACTTATCAGGTCAGAACTTGAGCAGAATACATGGAAAGATGCTTACAAACTCTTTGTTCACCCTGCAGGAACATTCTTAGGTTCAGAGATACAAATAGTCAGTAGTGTTGTTGATACAGTTATTGCTCCAAATGTTATTATCCAAGAACCCGCACCAATCGCGGTATCAAGTGTTGCTAATCTATCACCACTCGCGATTATTGACCACACATCACTTGTAAATGATTTCAATACTGACTCTTCAGGAATACTCAGTAGGATAAGACCAGAACTTGCTAATCCAAGTGAGTTCTCAACATTCACATTACAAGAGATAAATAATCAGTATGGAAGTTTGCGTGAAGCACAGATTGCGTCATCACCAACCTTTGATGATTCAGACCAAGACTTCTCAAACAACTTCTCATTCGAAACACTAGACCAAGGAAGACATGTATTTTATAGTTCAGACTCTGACCAATATTTATTAAATCTTGGACATCTCGGTTAAAAAAGTATATAAATAGAATAAAGAATTAGGATAATATAAATGGCAAAACAAACATTAAATAAGGGAAGTTCTGCGAACGACGGTACAGGTGATACACTTCGTGCAGGTGCGCAAAAGATTAATGAGAACTTCACTGAACTCTATGGTATATTAGGAGGTAACTCTCTTAACTCAGGTATCTCTTTTGATGCAACCACAAAGGGTCTCATCTTTGAAGGTTCTTCTGCCGATGACCACGAGACATTTCTTGTTCCTACAAACGCAACTGCAGATAGAACGATTACTCTTCCAAACCTTACAGGAACAGTATCTCTTATTACGGCAACAGAAACACTCACAAACAAAACACTTACGACTCCTACATTAACTAATCCTATATTAAGTCCTACTGCAACTACTGCGGGTAAGATAGAATTCTTAGAAGGTACAAACAACGGAACAAACAAGGCAACTCTGATTGGACCTGCTTCAACTGCAGACGTAACCATAACCCTACCCGCGACAACAGATACATTAGTTGCTAGGACAACAACAGATACACTTACTAATAAGACACTTACGACCCCTGTGTTAACAGCACCTAAAGTTACAACAAGTATAAATGACGCGAATAATAATGAAATAATAGAGACCCCTGCAACAGGAAGTGCAGTAAATCATTTCAAACTTACAAATGCCGCAACAGGTAATAATGTTACATTAGAAGCAACAGGTTCAGATACTAATGTTGGACTCAATGTTACGAGTAAGGGAACAGGACTTGTTACAGTAACAACAGGTGTTGCGTTTTCAGAAATAGTACAAACTGCAAATGGTGCGGTATCTCTTGTTAAGACCGTAACAGTATTCAATAAAGGTTCTGCTCTTGCCGCAACACTTGCAAACGGAACAGTTGTAGGACAACTAAAAATACTTACAAACAAAGGTGCAGGGGCGGCAACAACAACTCCTGCAAACTTTGGGGCGGGAACAACAATCGCAATAGCACAACACAAGACCGCAACATTATTGTGGGACGGAACTAACTGGCAAATACAATCAACTTATGGTGGAACGGTAGCATAAAATGGCAATAGTAACAAATAAATTAAAAAGAGAGATGGTTCAATTATTATTGAATAATTTTAATGACTCTGCATCTAATCATTACTTTATTGGTATTGGTAAATCAGATGAATGGAACTCAACTGACACTGCACCCACTGCAGAAAGTCAAGATGTTGAAGGAAGATTGTTTAGAAACTCACTTCAGTCTGTAAAGAAAGTTGCAGATATATCTTTTGTTGTTCCTCGTTACAATTGGAGTTCAGGAACAATATATTCACCATACAACGACAAGCAAGTTGGATACCCAACACAATCTTATTATGTAATGAATGACAACAATCAAGTTTATGTTTGTATACAACAACCTAAAAATAACGAGGGTGTAGGACAACCTTCTACAGTACAACCTTCTGGTAATACGACAGGTACTACATTTATAACAGCAGATGATTATGCATGGAAGTTTTTATATTCTATCTCTGCATTAGATGCCTCTAAGTATATTGCCGCTAACTTTATACCTGTTAAGAAACAAATAGGTTCAGGAAGTCAGGCATCAGATACAGAACAACTTGCCGCCCAGAATGCCGCAGTCTTTGGAGAGATAATAGGATATTCTGTTGAGTCTGGTGGAGCAGGATATGGTTCTACTCCGACATTGACCGTTGTTGGTAATGGTACTAAGGCAAAGGCAACTGCAACTATAAGTGGTGGTATTGTAACAAGAGTTGAAGTAGATGATAGTGCATCAACACTCACACTAGGTTCAGGATACACTAATGCTATCGTCACACAAGCAGGTGGGTCACCCACTAAACCTGCAAAGATAAGACCTATATTTGCATCTAAAGGTGGTATGGGTTCAGACCCAAGACAAGACCTAAGAGCAAATGGTATTATGCTTGCAATAAAACCAGACGGAGCAGAAGGTAGTGGAGACTTTATAGTAGGAAACGATTTCCGTCAAGTAGGTCTATTAAGAAATGTAACTGCTGATAGTGACAATGGTACATTATTTACAGGTGCAACAGGACTTGCATTAGACCAATTACAGTTTGCTTCTGTATCAAGTGGGTTCACTGCAGACAAAACTATAGTAGGTGGAACTTCAGGTGCAAAGGGACTTATAGATAAAGTAGACTCAACAAAAGTATGGTATCACCAGAATGATGATACAGGTTACACAAGTTTCGGTGCGACTGAAGCAGTAACTGAATTAGATGGTAATGGTGCAGGTGCACTTGATAGTGCGGGTGCATATCTTGTAAGTTCAGAGGTTTCAAGAATCACTGGAGACTTATTATATATAGATAATAGGGCGGCAGTAACTCGTGCCGCAGACCAAAAAGAAGACATTAAAATAGTAATACAAATTTAGGACAGTAACCTCATGACAAACACATTTACCTCAAATGTCTTTTCTTCTACTTATAAAGACGATTTCCTTGATAGTGATAACTATCATCGCATATTGTTTAATAGTGGTAGAGCGTTACAGGCACGAGAACTCACCCAAATGCAGACAATTATCCAAGAGGAGATTGCAAGGTTTGGTAGAAACATATTTAAAGATGGTGCGGCAGTAAACCCAGGTGGTCCATCTATAATGAATGACTACGAGTTTGTTAAACTTAATACAGAAACAAACACATTACCCGTAGACACATCAACACTTGTAGGAACAGAATTTACAGGTGCAAGTTCAACGGTTAAAGCAAGAGTTGTAGAGGTTGTTGCCTCAACAGGGTCAGACCCCGCAACACTTTATGTTCAGTATACAAATACTTCAGGTGGTGCAACAGGTGCAACCCCTGTTCGTTTCGTTGCAGGTGAAGTTGTTGGTAACGGAAGTATAAACCTTACAGTACAATCAACAAATACTGCAAGTAACCCTGCTATAGGTGTCGGTTGTAAAATTAACAATGCGGCAGGAGACTTCTTTGTAAGAGGACACTTTGTATTTGTAAAACCACAAGGACTTATACTTTCCAAATATTCAAATAATGTTACTAAGGTTGTTGGTTTCAAAATAACAGAAGACATTATAACTGCAACAGATGATAGTGCTTTATACGACAATCAGGGTGCAACACCTAATGTGACAAGTGCAGGTGCAGACAGATATCGTATCGCACTTGTTTTAACAACACAAGACTTAATCGCATCAGATGAGAACTTTGTATTCTATTGTAAAGTAGTAGATGGAAAGATTGTTGACCAAGTATCAGGTACAGATGATTACAACAAAATAAATGACCTTCTTGCAGAAAGAACAAAAGAAGAATCAGGAAACTATATTGCTAATAGATTTAAGTCAAACTTAAAAGATAGTGCCTCAAGTCACATTCTTGGTATATCTGATGGTATTGCATATGTTAATGGTTATCGTGCAGAAAACCCTGCTCCTATATCTTTAATAATACCAAAACCAAGAACAACTACTACAATCAATAACGATGTAGCACCTATTTCATATGGTTCATACTTTATATGTTCTACACTCAAGGGTAATTTAAATGTATCTGCATTTGCTTCTGTGAACTTATCCACACATGCAAGTAACCCAAGTGGTAGTGTTGTTGGTACTGCAAAAGTAAGATATGTAGAAAAAGACGGAAGTAATCACAAAGTATATCTCTTTGATATCAAAATGAATAGTGGTATTAAATTGAGTAGTGTTAAGACAGTTGGTACAGGTTCTGCAGATGTTGGTATTATTGCTTTAGAAAATAGTAAAGCAGTTCTCAAAGAAGCAAATAAAACGAACCTTGTATATACGACTTCCAAAGCAAGACCTTCAAATATTACTGATGTATCTTTTGAGGTACAAAGAATTAAAACAGGGACATCATCGGGTACAGGTACACTTACAATAGGAGGACTTGGTACAGGTGAGACCTATACTAATACAGGTCAAGTGATTGCAACTGTTGATTCTTCAGGTGCTGTTGTTACTCCTTCAAGTATAACAGGTGGTTCTTCACTTGTGTTTGCAGGATTACCTACATCAAGTGCGATGACATTCTATACAAAAGTAAATAAATCAGCACCAAGTGTAAGACAAAAAACACTTAGTGCTACTTTATTACATAGTGCAGTAATTGAGTCCGATGGGACAGGGGTAAGGTTCATAGACTTACACGCAACAGATTTACATAAAGTAAGTGCAGTATACGCCGCTGATAGTTCAGATTTATCTTCAAGATTTAGTATTGACAATGGTCAACGCGCAAGTCATTATGCAAATGCTCGTTTGGTTGTTCAAGACGGTGCAACTCCACCTTCAGGAGATGTGATTGTAAAGTATCAACACTTCACACATGGTGCAGGTGACTTCTTCTCAGTCAACTCTTATGATGGTCAAGTAGACTATGAGAATATTCCAACTTACAATGTTAACTCAAGAACTTCAGTAAATCTCAGAGATGTTATTGACTTCCGTTCTTCAGTAGACTCTGCAGGAACATTCACAGGTTCAGGGGCGGCATTAAACGAGATACCAACTAATGGCGACACTTTCCAAGGTGACATAACATACTACTTACCAAGAAAAGATAAAGTCGTTATTACAACACAGGGTATAGTTAAAAATATTCAAGGCGATGCAGGATTTCAATCACAAATACCTCCAACACCAGAAAACACTCTTGCATTATTTGAACTAGAGCATAATGCATATGGACTACATGATAGTGATACTGTTGTAAGACCTATTGAGGCAAAACGATTCACTATGAAAGATATCTCTAAGTTAGAAAAAAGAGTAGACAAACTTGAAGAAGTTACTTCATTATCACTTCTAGAGGTTGACACGAATGCATTACTTGTATTAGACTCTGCAGGTAATCCTCGTAGTAAGTCAGGTTTCTTTGTGGACAACTTTAGAAATCGTGCATTTGTAGATACACAAAACTTAGAGTATCGTGCCGCGATTGACCCATCACTTGGGTTTATGTCGCCTCAACAAAACACCGATAATGTTACACTAAGATATGACTCAGACTTATCTACTAACACTATACTTAAAGGTGATACAGTATATATCAACCATACTCATGTTTCTGCAATCGCACAAACTAAAGTTTCTGGTACAGAAAATGTAAACCCATTTGGTGTTATAACAGGAATGGGTAACATAACATTATCACCTACTTCAGATGAATGGCAAGATACATTCTTCCAACCAGAGAATGTAATCAATCAAACTGCCGAAGAAAACTTAGGAGACCTCAATCAGGGGTTGACCTTTGGTACTAATGGTAACTTTGATTGGTCATCAAATAACTTTGTTCCTGTAACTGGATTTGGTCCCACAGTAATGAATATGTTAAATGGTTGGAACGGCACTACAATGTGGAACAGTCTTGGTGTTTCTACATTTGGAACAGTTAGAACTTTAAGTGGAAGACCCACAAACGCAAATCCTGTATTTGCTCAAAGTAATGTTTCAAGAGACCCCGATACACTAGGTCTTGGTGGTTTCTCAAATCGTATTGTTACAGGTAATAGAACAGTAAGAGAAATTATTGAGGACAGAGAAGTTTCTTTAACATTCATACCTTTCATTCGTTCACGAAAATTATTCTTCAAAGCAGAAGGTTTAAGACCTAGTACAAGATACTATCCATTCTTTGATGGTACTGCAGTAGATAATTTTGTGAGAGAAGAAACTTTTGCTAGGTTCTCAACATCTACAAGTGGTGGTGTTGAATATGGTAATGAGTTTAGAAATAATACTGCTCACCCACAGACATCTTCAACACTTGTATCAGATGTGAATGGTACTATAGAAGGTTCATTCTTTATCCCCTGTCAAGACGGTGAAGACGGCATAAAGTTCCGTACGGGTACACGAGAGTTTAAACTCCTTGATATAAACAAAAATGATGAGGCGGCGGCAACAGGTCGCGCTTCAATTAATTATGTAGCACAAGGTACATTATCAACTCGACAACAGACAGTAACATCAACTCGTATCACACAAATACGACCAAACATATCAGTACAACCAAGAGACCCTCTTGCGCAATCTTTCAGAGTTATAGACCCTGCAGGAATGTTTGTTACAAAAGTGGAATGTTTCTTTAGTACTAAGGATGCAAGTATTCCAATCGAAATGCAAATAAGACCTCTTGTGAATGGTGCGCCATCTTCAACAGAAATTCTTGGAAATGCTATTAAGTTCTTGAATCCATCATCTGTCAACTTACCTGCAGGACAAACTTCTGCAGAGGTACTTGCCGCACCAACAACATTTGAGTTTGATGAACCAATCTTCTTGAATCCTAATACAGAGTATGCTATTGTTCTTCTTGCAGAGTCAACAGACTATAATGCATATGTTGCAGAGACGTATGCCTTTGAACTTGGTTCAACAGAACTTCGTATTAATCGTCAACCTGCTATGGGTTCACTCTTTAAGTCACAGAATGGTTCTACATGGGAACCAGACCAAACAAAAGACTTGATGTTTAGAATATACAAAGCATCATTCGATACTACAGGTGGTAGTGCTGTATTTGAGAATACAGATGTTCAAGAAGAACTCGTTGTGAATAATGGTTTATATGCGGATAGTGGAGATGCGACGATTGTTGCCCTTATACCAAATCATGGGTTCTCAGTAAACGATAAAGTTAATGTGTCGGGTCTTACTGCAGGAACACGATACAATGGTATATTAGGTTCATCTATAAATGGTGAAAACACGGTTACTCATGTAGATGGATTTGCAATTAAGTTTGAAGCAGATAGTGCCTCAACTTCTGCAGGTGCGTTTGGTGGTGCAGTTGTTAAGACTGACAAACAAGTTCAGTTTGATGGTGTCATACCTAATATCACTACTCTTATTCCCGACGATACAAGCGTATCATTTGGTGCGAAATTTACTACAGGTAAATCTCTTGCAGGTGGTGAAACAAAATATCAGAAAGATACCTCATACACAAATGATTTAAGTATCGGTGAAGAAAACTATTTTGTCAAACCTAAGTTAATTGCTTCACCTACAGAAGAGACTGCAGAACTAGGTTCAGGTGTTCGTTCCACAACATGGAAAGTTGACTTGAGTACAACTCGTGCAGATGTATCACCTATCGTAGATGTTCAGAGAGTTTCTCTAACAACCCTCAGTAATATGATTGACAATCAAGTTGCAAGTTCACCAACTGCGGGTGAAGAAAATGTTCCATTGACCTATGTTGCAGAGACTACTGCTTTTGGTGGTTCTTCTCTTGCAAAACATATAACTTCAGTACAAGTATTAGAAGAAACTGCGGTTGGACTAAAAGTAATAGTTGGTGCATTAAGACCTAGTGGTTCAAACTTTGACTTATATTTCAGAACTGCAAACGATGGTGAAGATATACTTGAGAAAACTTGGACACTTCAGACACAAGAACAATCTGTTCCTGCTGATAATAGAAACTTCCGTGAATATCGTTTCTTAATCGGTGGACAGGGTGGTGATGTTGCTGAGTTCACACAGTATCAATATAAGATTGTGATGCGTAGTAATAACTCTTCTGCGGTTCCATTATTCAGAGACTTCAGGTCTATTGCAATGGCAGTATAATGAAACCCAATCTGATAATGGTAGAAAATGGTGTAGGACTTGCTCGTGATGTGAGAACAGGTGGGATTATAAACATAAATAAAGAAGAGATACGAACTGCTCGCGAGAGAAAGAAACGAAGAAAACAAAAGGAAAACGAGTTCGAACAACTCAAGACAGATGTCTCTGAGATGAAACAACTCTTAAACACTATAATAGAGAAACTATAATGACCGCT
>VMHT01101918.1_pt1 | contig 13204 bp, 8 predicted proteins | sample 4693611 | NCBI WGS metagenome assembly VMHT01 (sample SAMN12280063, study PRJNA550983) | marine metagenome | isolation source: seawater sampled from same location over 5 years 0.02-0.2 micron viral filtrate | place: USA: collected off the coast of southern California halfway between the port... ... | reverse complement strand
TCCTAAAATTCTTGGATTTACTGGAACTTGCCTCCATCCATAAATATTAAAATTCTCCTTAGTTAATTTACCCTCAACAATTGTTTTACAACTCTCTTGTGCTGAATAATCATTTCTAGGTAAAAAAATCATACCAACACATATCTCTGCATTATCATAATCATGGCCAGTAACTTCAATTTTCTCTATAAAAAAATCTTTAGGTATCTCAACATGAATTCCTGCTCCATCCCCAGTTTTTCCATCTGCATCCACAGCACCTCGGTGCCAAACAGCCTTAAGTGCTTCAATTCCATGCTGTACAATTTCTCTAGATTTCTTACCCTCTGTAGAAACTATAACCCCAACTCCACATGCATCATGTTCCATTTCCTTTGAATAAACGTGGTTTTTTTCAAGAAGTTCTAAGTTTTTTTTATAATTTTTCATTATGCAACTTTTGTTTTTTTAATTTCTAATTCTTGTAAATAATTTTTCATTGCAGTGGCAGCATCTCTTCCATCTTTAATAGCCCATACAACAAGTGAGGCTCCTCTCACAATATCACCAGCAGCAAACACTCCTTTTAAATTTGTTTCCATAGTCTCAAAATCTGTTTTAATGGTTCCCCACTTGGTTACTTGAAGTTCTTTTGTATCGAACAAATTTGGTAAATCTTCAGGATCAAAACCAAGTGCTTTAATAACCATATCAGCTTTAATCTCAAACTCAGAACCTTCTTTTACTTCAGGCCTTCTTCTGCCAGATTCATCTGGCTCACCTAGTTGAATTTGATCAACAACTAGATTTTCAATTTTGTTTTTACCTTTAAATTCTTTTGGACTTGATAACCAAACAAATTCTACACCTTCTTCTTCTGCATTTGCAACTTCTCTTGATGAGCCTGGCATATTCTCTTTATCTCTTCTATATAGACATTTTACTGATTTTGCTTTCTGTCTAACTGATGTTCTCACACAATCCATTGCTGTATCACCACCACCAATTACAACAATATCCTTTCCCTCAGCATTTAAAACTCCTCTGTCAAATAGCTCAACTTTATCTCCTAACCCTTTTTTGTTTGAAGCTGTTAAAAATTCCATCGCAGGAAAAATATTATCTAAATCATTTCCTGGTAAACTAATTTCTCTTGGTTTGTAAACGCCTGTTGCTATTAGGATTGCATCATGTTTTTTTCTCAATTGATCTAAAGTTGCATCCTTACCTACTTCAAAATTTTGGATAAATTCAATTCCACCATCCTTTAATAGTTTTGTTCTTCTTTCAACTACATGTTTTTCTAATTTAAAATTTGGTATTCCATATATTAAAAGTCCTCCTGCTCTATCATAACGATCATAAACAGTGATCTTATACCCTTCTTTTCTTAATTGCTCCGCAGCTGCTAAACCTGCTGGTCCTGCTCCTATAATCCCAACACTTTGATTTTTCTCAGATTTGACTGATATTGGTTTAACCCAACCTTGTTCCCAAGCATTATCAGTAATATATTTTTCCATAGAACCAATTGTTACTGTTCCATGGCCTGATTGTTCAATTACACAATTTCCTTCGCAAAGGCGATCTTGTGGACATATTCTTCCACATACTTCGGGCATATTGTTAGTGCTTTGAGACAATTCATATGCCTCTTTCAATCTTCCCTCAGCTGTAAGTTTAAGCCAATCTGGAATATTATTACTTAATGGACAATGAACCTGACAAAATGGAACTCCACACTGTGAACATCTACTTGATTGTTCCTGGGCTTTTTGAGTTAGAAACTCATCATAAATTTCATTGAAATCATCTTTCCTATTATTTACTCCTCTTTTAGGTGGAGTTTGTTGACCTATTTCAACAAATTTTAGCATTTTATTTGTCATAATTTTTTTTGAATTCGTAAACTATACATTGTTTTTACTAGTAAAAGTATTATTTAGGTCAACTATTATGACCTTTAAATTGTTATTTATATTGTAAAATATATACATTTCAATAAATGCATATCTAATATGAATAAATGGAATTGTTTGAAATGCCATTTTTTTAAGCTACGAACAATCAATGCTTCAAAATATAATAGAAATTATTATTCTCTCAGCAATTCAAGGTATTTCTGAATTTTTACCGGTCAGCTCCTCTGCTCATCTGATTTTAATTTCTAGTTTGTATGACTTTAAATCAAGCTCTCTTTTAATAGATATAAGTCTTCACTTAGGATCTCTTATGGCAATAATTTTTTTTTTTAGAAATGATCTATTTGATGTAAAAAATAATAAGAGATTGTTAAGTTTAATCATTCTTGGATCAATTCCTCTCGTGATTGTTGGATACATTCTTTATTCTACAGGCCTAATTTATAATTTAAGAAATATAAAAGTTATTGCATGGACAACATTGATATTTGGTATTGTATTATTTATCTCGGATAAAAGTAGATTTGATAAAAAAGTCTCAACAAATTTAAATTTTCAATCAATTTTGTTTATAGGTTTTTTCCAAATTTTATCTCTTATACCTGGTGTCAGTAGAGCAGGAATTACAATTACGGCGGCAAGAATTTTAAAATTTAATAGAGTAGACTCTAGTAAAATATCTTTTTTACTCTCAATACCAGCATTAACAGGAGCTAGTGTGCTAAGTTTAAAAGATATCTTTACACAATCAATTGAAGTTAATTACTTGGCAGGTATCGCAATTATTTCATCTTTTATTTTTTCTTTTCTAACAGTTAAATTTTTTTTAATTTATATCAATAAATTTTCAATGAATGCGTTTGTAATTTATAGAATAATAATTGCTTTGATTTTATTTGGTTTAATTTATTGAATATATTTCTTTTTAATTAAGGGTAGTAATTGAGATAAGAGAACTCCAGATAGAATAAAAAAGCATCCAAGTAAATTATTAACATCTAGAATTTGATCTAAAATAAACCAGGCGGCTATAGTCGCAAATACACCTTCAAGAGAAAAAATTATAGCTGCAGGTGCTGGAGTAATATTTCGCTGAGCATAAATTTGTAATACAAATGCAAATCCACCAGATAATATACCTGCATATAAAATTGAATGAATTTCCATTAGAATATTACTTAAAATAAATTCTTCATAAATAATTCCTATTATGAAAGAAAAAATAGCTACTATTAGAGTTTGAACTGCTCCTAAAGTAAGTGGTAGATTGTATTTTGTTACAATAACGCCAGTAAAAATTATATGTGTACTCCAAAATAAAGCTCCAAGTACAACTAAAGTATCACCTAACCTAACTGTAGCATCATGAAAATTTGTTAACAAATAACCACCGATCAAACATAGAATTACAGAAGGCCAAACACTCCAATGCATATATTTTTTCCCAAATAAAAAAATGATAATCGGCACCATAGGTACATAAAAAATTGTAAAGAAGGCAGCATTTGCAACATCTGTATATAACAATGCAACTTGTTGGAGCGCAGAACCTAAAAATAATGAAAATCCAATCAATAATGAATAAATGATGAAAGTTTTTTTATCTAATTTAAACTCTGACTTAAAATTTTTTAATTCAAATAAGAAGACGAGTGGAATTATTGCTAAAAATCCAACAAAAAATCTCACAGCATTAAATGTAAAGGGACCAATATTGTCCATCCCTGTATCTTGAGCAATGAAGGTTGTACCCCAAATGAAAGTGCACAATAAAGCACTAAATAAAGAGATAGTTTTAGACATTTCTGATTAGACGGCTAGTTTGTAGGCAAAATTTTTGCCTAAATTTTCTTTAAGATCATTATTAAACCTGGCTGCTTCAGCTCCATCAATAATTCTATGATCATAAGATAAAGAAATTGGCAGCATAGTTCTAGTTTGAAACTTTCCATTCATAAAAATTTGTTTTTTTTCTGATCTACCTACTCCTAATATAGCAACTTCAGGATAATTAATTATAGGAGTAAAAAATGAACCTCCTATACCACCTAAACTCGTAATCGTCATTGAGCCGCCAAACAATTCTTTCTTATCAATTTTTAAGTTTCTACAAAGTTCACTTACTTCTTTTAATTCTTTACTTATCAGAGAAATTTTTTTGTTATTTGCATTTCTTATTTTTGGAACCATTAATCCATTTGGCGTGTCAACTGCTATACCAATATGGTAATATTTTTTTAAAGTCATTTTTCCTGTTTCAATTTCATCAATAGATGAATTAAAACTAGGAAAATTTTTTAGGGATGTTACTAAAGCCTTTACTATAAATGCTAGAGGTGTAATTTTAATTTTTTCTCCAGTATACATATCTGTTAATGAACTTCTAAAACTTTCCATCTCTGTTATGTCGGCTTCATCGTGATTTGTTACATGAGGAATTGTGGTCCATGAATTAGTAAGATATTTTGATGATAATTTTTTTACTCTTGGTATGTCTTTAATTTCTATTTCACCAAACTCAGAATGTTCAAATTCGTTTTTAATTTTATCTGGTTTACTATCTTTTACTACAACATTGTTTTTTGAATTAGATGAAACAAATTTTTTAATATCATCTTCAACAACTCTGCCATCTTTCTGACTTCCAGCTACTTGATTAATATCTACACCAAGTTCTCTAGCAAATTTTCTGACTTTTGGACTTGCAGATGAAATATCTGAAATATTATTTTTAGAAAAAGTTTTTTTGTGAATTTCAGGTTTTATTACCTCAATTTTTTTTAATTCTTTTTCAATTTCTGATTTTTCTTTAACGTCTTCCTTTCTGACTTCAGAGGTACTCTCCATAGTTAAAATTAAGTCGCCCTCAGAAACTTTGTCTCCTACTTTTATTTTTAAATTTTTAATTTTACCCTCTAAATTTGATGGTATTTCTACACTAGATTTATCACTTTCGATTGTTATTAGAGCATCATTTTTTTTAATTGATTGACCTTCTGAAACTAATACCTCGATGACCTCAACATCTTTAAAATCTCCAATATTAGGTACTTTAATCTCAGTTTCTGACATTTATAATTTTGTTGGCATTGGTTTGTTGCTGTCAATTTTATATTTCTTTATTGCATCTTTTGCATATTTAGAGGTTATAAGCTGTTCTTTTGCCAAAATACTTAAACCGTAAGCAACCAAATGTTCTTTATCTACCTCAAAAAATTTTCTTAAATTTTTTCTTGTATCACTTCTTCCAAAACCATCCGCTCCTAATGAATAAAAACTTTTATTAGTATAAGGTCTGATTTGATCTGAATTCATTCTCATATAATCAGATGCGGCCATAATTGGACCCTCTGTTTGACCCAGGCATTGCTCAACATAAGATTTTTTAGGTTCTTTATCTGGATTCAAAAGATTATATCTTTCTACCTCCATTCCATCTTTTCTTAATTCATTAAAACTTGTTACACTCCATATCTCACTGTCAATTTGATAATCATTTTGTAAAATCTCTGCAGCAGAGATCATTTCCCTTAAGATTGTTCCTGATCCTAAAAGTTGGATTTTAGTTTTTTTGTATTTATTAAATTCTTTTATTTTATACATACCCTTTAGAATGCCTTCCTCACATTTTTTATCTTTTGGCATTTCTGGATGTGAGTAATTTTCGTTCATTGTAGTGATATAATAAAAAACATTTTCTTTTTTTTCATGCATTCTTCTTAATCCTTCTCTAAAAATTACTGCTAACTCATAATGAAAAGTAGGATCGTATGTAACGCAATTTGGAATAGTTGATGCAACTAAATGACTGTGTCCATCCTGATGTTGTAAACCTTCCCCAGCTAAAGTGGTTCTTCCTGCAGTAGCTCCTATTAAAAAACCCCTGGCTTGGCTATCACCAGCAGCCCAAGCAAGATCTCCAACTCTTTGAAAACCAAACATAGAATAAAAGATATAAATAGGTATCATTTCAATATCATGATTCGTATAAGCTGTTGCGGCTGCTATCCATGACGACATTGCTCCTGCCTCAGTAATACCTTCCTCTAAAACCTGACCACTTTTATCTTCTCTGTAAGAACTTAATTGTGCTGCATCCTCTGGCTCATATTTTTGTCCCTCGTGAGCATAAATTCCTATCTTTTGAAAAAATCCCTCCATACCAAATGTTCTTGCTTCGTCAGGTATGATTGGAACTAGTCTTGGAGATATATTTTTGTCTCTTAATAAATTTGTTAGCATTCTAACAAGAGCCATAGTTGTAGACATTTCTTTTTCTCCAGTTGAGACTTTCATAAAGTCAAAAATATCTTTTGACGGCGCCTTGATTGGTTTTGCGAAGGTAGATCTTTCTGGCAAAAAACCACCTAATTTGAGTCTTCTTTCTTTTATATATTTAATTTCTGGAGATTTTTCATCAGGTCTAAAATATTCAATATTCCTTACTTGCTCATCAGTTAAAGGAACATCAAAACGATCTCTGTAATACATCAAATCATCAACATCTAATTTTTTTGTTTGATGAGTAGTATTTACACTTTCGCCAGTTTTTCCCATTCCATACCCTTTAATTGTTTTTGCAATTATAACTGTTGGCCTTCCTTCAGTTTTTATTGCTTTGTCATATGCTGCAAATACTTTATGCGGATCATGTCCACCCCTGTTAAGACGCCAAATATCTTTATCAGATAAGCTTGAAACCAATTCAGATGTTACAGGGTGTTTGCCAAAAAATTTTTCTCTTACATAAGCGCCATCTCTAGCTTTCATCGCTTGATATTCTCCATCAACAGTTTCATTCATTATTTTTACTAATTGACCAGTTTTATCATTTGCCAGAAGTGAATCCCAATAAGAGCCCCAAATGACTTTTATAACATTCCAGCCAGCTCCTCTAAAACTTCCTTCCAACTCCTGTATAATCTTTCCATTGCCTCTTACGGGTCCATCTAATCTTTGAAGATTACAATTTATGACAAATATTAAATTATCCAATTTCTCTCTTGATGCTAACCCTATTGCACCCATTGACTCTGGTTCATCCATCTCTCCATCACCCAAAAATGCCCATACTTTTCTACCCTCATCTTTAATCAATCCTCTATTAATCAAATACTTCATGTATCTAGCCTGATAAATAGCAAGCATGGGTCCTAGTCCCATTGAAACAGTAGGGAATTGCCAAAACTTTGGCATTAGCCATGGGTGTGGATAAGAGGAAAGACCATCTGTTTTTACTTCTTGTCTAAAGTTATCTAATTGTTTTTCAGTTAATCTTCCTTCTAAAAATGCTCTTGCATACATACCTGGAGCACTGTGACCCTGAAAATAAACTAAGTCACCACCAAATTTATTATTTTTAGCTCTCCAAAAATGATTCATTCCCACATCATATAAAGTGGCAGCTGATGCAAATGTTCCTATATGTCCGCCAAGTTCAGGAAATTTTTTGTTAGCTCTCACTACCATAGCTGCAGCATTCCACCTAATTAAAGATCTGATTCTTCTTTCAATATTTTGATCACCATTGGATTTAACCTCTGCTTCTGGTGGTATTGTGTTTATGTATGGAGTATTTTGTGTGTAGGGAATATTTGCACCTTCTCGATAGGCTTTATTAATTAGTTCTTTTATTAAAAAATGAGCTCTTTGATTTCCATCTTTTGAAATTACAGCCGATAAAGATTCTAGCCAATCTTGAGTTTCTTGAGGATCTATATCTGCTCCATTAATTATTTGAATTGAAGACTCTTCTTTTTCTTTAGCTGGTTCTTTAGCGACGATTTTTTTTTCTTTTTTTTCAGCAATTTTAGCTTCTGCTTGTTTAATAATATTTTCACTATCTTTAGGTAGATTGATCTCTGATGAAATTTTTGATGGTGATGAAAAGATAAGCAATAAATCACCTTCGGAGACTTTGTCACCAACTTTTACCTCTACGCTCTCTACTTTGCCAGAAATAGTTGATGGAATCTCAACGCTAGATTTATCACTTTCAATCGTGACTATTGGATCGTTTTCTTTTATTTCATCACCTGGTTTTACAAGTATCTCAATAACTTCAACATTTTTAAATTCGCCAATGTCAGGAACAAGTAATTTTTCGCTCATTTTTAAAATTTATACACTAAAAATTTATAATAATGTAATTTTCGACAAAATTTGTACAAAATTTGGACAATCTTGACCTGAAAAATTAATTAATGTTAAGAAAATTAATATTACATGTGTTAAACAACAAAAGATTGGATCAACTTGATAGCCAATTTTGGATCCAAAAGATTCTTTTAGAAAAAAAATTTAATAAAAGAAGTTTTTAGATTTTTTCTACACATATTGCTATACCCATTCCACCACCAATACATAGTGTGGCACAGCCTTTAGATTTATTTTGCCTTATCATTTCATGTATTAGTGTTACTAAAATTCTTGTTCCAGATGCTCCAATAGGATGACCTAAAGCAATAGCGCCTCCATTAACATTTACTTTATTTTTATTTATATTAAGCTCTTTGATCACTGCTATACTTTGAGCAGCAAAAGCTTCGTTAATTTCATATAAATCAACTTCATCTATTTCCCAATTTGCTTTTTTAAGAGCCATTCGGACAGCATTGATAGGACCTAATCCCATAAATGAAGGTTCAACACCAACAGATGACCAAGATTTAATTTTTACAATCGGTTTTAAAGATTTTTTTTTTGCCTCTTTTAATGTTGTGAGAGCTATAGCTGCGGCGCCATCATTTATTCCAGAAGAATTTCCTGGTGTCACTGTTCCATTTTCTTTAAAAACAGTTTTTAACTTTTTTAAGTCCTCAATATTTAAATTTTTTCTAATATGCTCATCTTTATCAAAAGAAATACCATTTAAATTAACTTTAACTATTTCATTTTTGAATTTATTTTCCCTAAGACTTATTTGAGCTTTGACTTGAGATTCTAAAGCAAATTCATCTTGTTCCTTCCTTGAAATTTTAAATTTATCTGCAACATTTTCAGCTGTTACGCCCATATGATAATTGTTAAACGCATCAATCAAACCGTCACACATCATGGTATCAATTAATTTTTCTTCTGATAATTTTTTTTTGTCTCTGTAATTTAATACATGGGGTGCCAAAGACATATTTTCTTGACCTCCACAAATCAGATATTTCGCGTCTCCAAGTAATAATGCTTGATAACCAGATATTACCGATCTTAAACCAGAGCCGCAAACCTGGTTTACTATATGAGCGGGTATTGATTTTGATAAACCAGCATTTATCGAAGCTTGTCTCGCAGGGTTCTGTCCCATTCCTGCTGTTAAAACTTGTCCCATTATGACTTCATCAATTTCTTCTTTACCTATATTTGATCGGTTTAAAACCTCTTTAATAACTATCGAACCTAATTGATCAGCCTTAATATCTTTCAATGAACCTTTGTAAGTTCCAATTGGGGTTCTCACAGCAGCAATTATTACAACTTCATTAAATTTATTGGTCATTTTAAAAACATGATTTTTAACAAATTAAATTAAAAAGTGATAATACTATATCAATAAAAACTATAAACAATCAGCACCTCTAGCTCAATTGGATAGAGCGGCTGACTACGGATCAGCAGGTTGAGGGTTCGACTCCTTCGAGGTGCACCAAAAATTATTTGGTAAATTTTTTAAATCTCATAAATGCAAGAATTTTTGCTAGGTAATAAGTGAATTTATCTAATCTTAAAATTATTAAGTTTAAAAATAATTTAAAACAATAATTGGGAATTTTTTTTTTTAATTCATTAAATTTTTTAAGATGCATATTTACCTTGTATAGATAATATAATTCTTCATATTCAAAATAATAATTTCTAAAAAAAATTTTTTTAAGTCTATTTTTTATTTTAAGTGTTCCATGAGTGTGAATTGCTTTAGAGTCATACACTTGAATTACAACTTTATTTTCATTTCTTATCCTTCTACACATATCAAAATCCAAGAAATATAAAAAAAATTCTTCATCAAATAATCCTATATTCTTAATATCTTGAATTTTAAAAAGTATTGCTGTAGTTAAAACTGTATTAACACAAACATCTCCAAAATTTTTTAAAATGCTCATTGATAAGCCTTCTTCATATAATGGTCCGCCATTAAAATCATGTTCCCCATTGGAATTATAAAAAGTCGGTGAAGTTAAAAAACAGTTTTTATATTTCTCTTTAGCACTCATTAGTTTTTCGATATCTTCAAAAGAAGTTATACAATCTGCTCCTAGCAAGAACATATACTCAGTATCACACTCTTGGATACCCTGATTTGCAGCTTTAGCAAAACCAACATTTCTCTTATTTAAGAAATATTTATGAATATCATAATCATCTGTTAGCTTATTTTTAAGTTCTATATCATTGGCATTATCTATAATAATTACTTTGAATTTTTTAAGCTGATCTAAACACTTTTTTACAATATCGATATTTTCTTGATAAAGAATAATTAATATAGTTAAGTTTTTTTGTATCATTTTTTAATTTTTTTTAATGAGCATTTGTTATAATAATAATAAATGAAAATTTCTTTACAAAAGTCTGTTTTTTTATTTTTTTTTATTATATTTATTATTTTAGTAGCCTTAACAGTTTTAATTTAATACAGAATGTCAAATTATCGTAATTTTCAACAAATAAGCACTAAACCCGGCTTCATGAAACATAACGGAGGTTTGTTATTTAGAAACAAAACAGCCACTGAGTTTGAGTTTAAATCCACTGTTAAAGCGAAACACCTAAATGCTGCTAAAATAACTCACGGTGGTTATATTGCTGCTTTAATTGATGCAGGTGCCGGAACTTCAGCTCATAGAGCCTCTAATGATTCTCCTTGTGTAACGATTTCATTAGATTTAAAATTCATAGGCGCCTCAAAAGTCGGCGATGAAATTATCGGAAAAACAAAAATATTAAAAAAAACAAATTCATTAATTTTTTTAAAATGTGAACTTTTTTGTAATAAAAAAATCATAGCTTCAGCTTCTGGAATTTGGAAGATTCTTAAGGTAAAACCCTCAAATTTAGGACCTGGTGGTTAAATCAAATATTTTATAATTTAATTATAAATGCCAATTTATTTTAATGTTAATTCTCTCTTAAAATTTCTTCAATTAAAATGAGAACATTTAATCGTACGATTCGGCCATGTTTTAGTCTATTTTTGTTCTTTGACAGTAACAATATCTAGTAGCAAAAAAAAAGATATACCAATAATTGATATGACAAAAAACAAAATAACAGCTGTTCTTGGTCCAACAAATACTGGAAAGACGCATTTGGCAATCGACACCATGCTATCATTTGAAAGTGGAATGATCGGATTTCCTTTAAGATTATTAGCGAGAGAAGTGTACGACAAGGTCGTTAAGAAAATAAACATAGATAAAGTTGCTTTAATTACTGGGGAAGAAAAGATAATTCCAACCAATGCTAAATATTATCTATGCACAGTAGAATCAATGCCAATTGATAAAGATTTAGAATTTGTTGGTGTAGATGAAATTCAAATGTGTGCGGATCATGAACGAGGGCACATTTTTACTGATCGACTGATAAATATGAGAGGTACCAAATTAACAATGTTAATGGGCTCTAGTACTATTAAAAAAATAATTTCTAGACTGGATGATGATGTTGAGTTTATTAATCGTGAAAGACTATCAAAGCTCACTTATACTGGTCATAAAAAAATTTCAAGAATAAATAGAAAAACTGCAATAATAGCTTTTTCAGCAGAAGAAGTTTATGCTATAGCAGAATTAATTAGAAGACAGAAAGGTGGTGCAGCAATTGTAATGGGCTCATTGAGTCCAAAAACTAGAAATGCCCAAGTAGATTTATATCAATCAGGAGATGTGGATTTTTTGGTAGCTACCGATGCAATTGGAATGGGCATAAATATGGATTTAGATTATGTTTATTTCTCTAATTTAAAAAAATTTGATGGAAAAAAACTCAGAAGACTTAATTTATCTGAAATAGGTCAAATTGCTGGAAGAGCTGGGAGATATCTTAGTGATGGTGGTTTTGGAATAACAGGTGATTGTAAAGAAATAGGTGCAGAAGAAGTTGATTTATTAGAAAATCACAATTTTGAGGAAATAAAAACTTTATTTTGGAGAAACTCAAATATTAATTTTAATAATCCTAATAGCTTAATAAAATCTTTAGAAGAAAGACCACAAAGAGAATGGCTTAGAAAAATTCATGAATGTGAAGATGAAAAAGCTCTAAAATATTTTTTAAGAGATAAAAATTTAGAAAATATAAATTTTGATAGTAAAACACTAAAATTACTCTGCGAATGTTGTCAAATTCCTGATTTCGTTAAAAAAACTTATGGAAATCATTATGAAGTGATTGAAAATGTGTTCAAATTTTTATCTCACAAAAAAGGGAGGATTACTGATGAATTTATGAGATTACAACTAATGAAATTAGATAAATTAGAGGGAAATGTAGATTCTTTATCAAATAGAATTGCAAATGTAAGAACTTGGTCATATGTTTCTAATAAAAATAATTGGGTTGAAAATCAAGAATATTGGATAGAAAAAACAAAACTTTTAGAAGATAGACTTTCTGATAGACTTCATGAAGAACTTACAAAAACTTTTATCGACAAAAGAGCTAGTATTCTTGCACGAGGACTAAAACAGGATATGGAATTTAAAACTGAGATAATGGAAAATAATGATGTAAAAATTGATGGTCAATTTATTGGAAAAATTAAAGGATTAAAATTAGAATTAGATCTTAAAAAAGGTGCTCTTGAAACTGATATTAAGTCTTTAAAAAAAGCTGCGAGACAGTCAGTTGGGCCAGAGTTAGAAAAAAGAATTCAAAATATAATTGATACAAATTTGATCAATCTTAATGATGATTTTAAAATTTATTGGAACAAATTTGTCATAGCTAAACTCACACCTGGAAACGATTATTTAAATCCTAACTTTGAATTAATCGTTGATGATATTCTTGAACAAGATCAAAGGCAAAAACTAAGTTTATTTATTAAAAAATGGCTTAAAAATAAAATAGACACAGTTTTACAAAATTTAATACACCTAAAAAACTTTAAAGAAAAAAACTCTTCAATAAAAGCTTTGGCATATCAGCTTTATGAAAATAATGGTGTTTTAAAAAGAGAAAATGTTTTTGAATATTTAAAAAATTTAAATCAAAATGACAGAAAAATTTTAAGAGATATGGGTGTAAGATTTGGTAGATATCATATTTTTTTGTATAAATTAATTAAACCAGAGCCAGTAGTA
>VMHT01127833.1_pt1 | contig 13206 bp, 6 predicted proteins | sample 4693611 | NCBI WGS metagenome assembly VMHT01 (sample SAMN12280063, study PRJNA550983) | marine metagenome | isolation source: seawater sampled from same location over 5 years 0.02-0.2 micron viral filtrate | place: USA: collected off the coast of southern California halfway between the port... ... | reverse complement strand
TCCAGCATAACACGATCGCTCGTGATCTGGTCATGAAGCGTACGCTTACCAACGGTAAGTCTATGCAGTTCATCTACACCGGTCGTACCACGGCTGAGTATCATACTCCTGGAAACGCAATCCTCGGCAACTCCGATGGTGCGCCTCCAGTGGCTGAGAAGACCATCACTGTTGATGACCTTCTGATCAGTTCTGCATTCGTGTACGAATTGGATGAAACTCTTGCCCACTACGAACTGCGTGGTGAGATTTCTAAAAAGATCGGTTTTGCTCTTGCCGAAAAATATGATCGTTTGATCTTCCGTGCCGTCACCCGTGGCGCACGTGCTGCATCTCCGATTACCAAGTCAAACTTTGTTGAGCCGGGTGGTACTCAGATTCGCGTTGGTGCTACCACCAGTGCTTCTGATGCTTACAATGCTCAGAAACTGACAACCGCTTTCTTCGACGCCGCTGCTGCGATGGATGAGAAAGGTGTCAGTCAAGAAGGACGTGTGGGCATCTTGAACCCCCGTCAATACTACGCTCTTATCCAAGAAGTAGGTAACAATGGTCTGATTAACCGTGACACTCAAGGCACTGGTCTGCAAAGCGGACAGGGCATTGTGGAGATCGCTGGTATCAAGATCTACAAGTCCATGAACATTCCGTTCTTCTCTCAGTACGGTACCAAGTTCGGCACCGGTTCTGCTACAAACCCCGGTACCACTAGCCCTGGCAACCTTGGTTCCTTCGTATCTGCTGCTGTTGAAGATGCTGCTGCCGACGTCACTGGCATCAACAACGAGTACGGTGAAGAAACCGAATTCGCTAACTCCTGCGGACTTATCTTCCAGAAGGAAGCCGCTGGTTGTGTTGAGGCTATCGGTCCTCAAGTGCAAGTCACCTCGGGTGACGTCTCCGTGGTTTACCAGGGTGACGTGATCTTGGGTCGTCTCGCCATGGGTGCTGACTACCTGAACCCTGCTTGTGCTGTTGAGCTGTTCGCTGGAACTGCTACTCCACCTGCTGCATTCTGATTTATTCTCTTATGGGGGTGGCTTTGGCTGCCCCTTTTTTTTATCTATATGTCTACTCCCTCTACGATTTCACTCGATACCGAACTATCCGCAGTCAACTCTATTCTGGGGAGTATCGGTCAAGCTCCAGTATCTAGCCTTAATTTTGACAACCCAGAGATCTCTTTGATTCACAACTTGCTTCGTGAAATCAATGTAGATGTACAAAGTGAGGGTTGGCATTTTAACTCAGATAAAAATGTAAAAACATCACCTGACGCTAATGGTTATTTTAACGTTCCTTCTAACGTGGTTCGTTATGACATTACTGATGGTCAAGACAACAGAGATACAAACGTTGTTATTCGCAACGGAAGGTTGTTTGATAAGTATCACCGAACCGATGTGTTTACAGATGATAAGTACATTGATAGCGTAACACTATTTGAGTTCGCAGTCATCCCTTCTGTGTTCCGGCGCTACATCACTTACCGAGCTGCAGGACGTGCAGCAACACAACTTATTGCAAACCCACAACTTGTACAGTTACTTGGCTCACAAGAGGCTCAAGCTCGTGCGGCATGTATTGAATATGAGTGCGAACAGGGTGACCATAACTTTATGGGCTGGCCTGATGGTACTTCGTATCAAGCTTATCAACCTTATCACGGACTCCGTCGTCACTAATGACAAGCATTACTCAGACCATCCCTAGCCTTACTGGTGGTATCTCACAACAGCCTGACGAATTGATGCTACCAGGTCAGGTAAAAAACCTTGTAAATGCACTCCCTGACATTACAGATGGTCTGGTAAAGCGTAATGGCAGTCGTCTTATCGACTCTCTATCCGGTGCTACCAGCACTGGAGCGTGGTTCAGCTACTACCGTGATGAATCAGAAGGTGCTTATATTGGACAGGTGCAGACTAATGGCTCAGTTAATATGTGGAAAGTATCTGATCCCAGTGTAAGTATAAGTGTAACTAATAACGTTAGCAGTTACCTAGCTACTGCTGCTACTAATCTCAAGTTTCTTACTGTAAACGATTATACATTTGTCACTAACACTACTAAAACAGTGACAATGGATACTACGACTGCTACTGCTAAATTACATCCGTACTATGCATTTGTAGAACTGAGGCAGTTGCAACATGGTAGAGAATATAATCTAAACTTATTTAACTCTTCTTCTACTGAAACTGTTCTTTCAGGCTCTGGTAAAGGTAAAGCGACTCTTATTCAACTAGACGCTAGTTACACTATTGCCTATCCGACTATTTCTAGAGGTAACAGTCAAACAGGAATCAGTCCAAGCTTACCCGATCAAGGTACAGAAGTGTACATTGAAGATGAGACTGGTGGTGGTGCTACTGGTAAAAACCTTGCATTTAGAATCACTAACACAGGTCAGGTTCAAGTTCAACCAAATGCTGGTACCGAAATCAACGGTGATGATTATGTTGGAATCTATAACCCTACTATTGAGCTGCTAAATGGTGGATATGGTTGGGCTGTTAATGACACAGTTGATGTAACTCTTAAGGGTGTTACGTATCGAGTCAAGATCCTTGAAATACAAGAAATCAAACTAAAGCAAAACATCGGTGTATTTAGACCTAAACCTACTACCTTTAATGGTAACATGACGTTGTCGGCTGAGGACATCCTTAGTCAAGCAGCAGCATCTGATTTAGGTGTTACAGTTGAACGTGTTGGTAACGGTTTATACCTGTCTAGTTCTAGTGAATTTAGTGTAGGAACAAGTCAACCAGATTTATGGCGTATTCTAGGTGCTACTGTAAACGATACATCTTTACTGCCTTCTCAATGTAAACATGGTTATATTGCAACCGTATCTAACAGTCAAATAGCTAGTGAAGAAGACTACTATCTTAGGTTTGTTGGGGACAATGGCATCAGCGGTATTGGCAGTTGGGAAGAAGTAGCTGAACCTGGTATTAAAATTAGAATTGACAATAGTAAGCTACCAGTAACTATACGTAGGTCTGGTGCTAATGCTTTTGTTGTTGATACATTTAAGCTACAAGCTGAAGATGGTACGTTCAGTATCAGTGCTTGGAGTGACCGTGCTGCTGGTGACGAAGATACTAACCCACTACCATCTTTTATAGGAAACAAGATTTCACAAACATTTTTCCATCGTAACCGTTTAGGTTTCTTAAGCAATGGTAATGTTATCTTAAGTTCTTCTGGTGATTTGGGTAGATTTTTTAACCAAACTGCTTTGCTGGTTAACCCTAACGATCCTATTGATATTGCAGCTAGTTCTACTGAACCTACAGTATTTATTGATAGTATAGAAACAAACACTGGTTTAGTTATTTTTGCTGAAACACAACAGTTCCTATTACACACTGATAGTGATAATTTATCACCAAACACAGGTAAGCTATCAAACATCTCTACTTATCGATACAGTCCTGATGCGTCACCTATTTCATTAGGAACTACGATTGCATTCTTAGACAACGCTGGTGTTAAAGCCAGATTCTTTGAAATGTTTGATGTACGACGTGAAGGTGAACCACAGATTTTAGAACAAACAAAAAGTGTTCCTGCCTTACTTCCAAACGACATTGATGTAATATCAAACAGCAGGGAAAACAATACTGTATTTTTTGTAAAGACAGGTGCTGCTGACATCTACGGATATAGATACTACAACACTGGAGATAGACGAGTACAATCTGCTTGGTTTAAATGGACTTTACCTCATAACATTGAATACTGTTTTGTTCTGGATGACTCTTTTTACGTAGTGTCTTCTGATTTTAAATTATTAGAACTTGTGCTACAAAACAAAGATGCACTTAGAACTGTGTCTGGTGATGATTTCTACGGAACAAACAGTTCCTTTGATTATCGTATCCACCTTGACTCGTCTAGGTCTATCACTGCTGGTTCTTATGATGCTAGTACAGGTGAGACTACTGTTACGTGGTCAAATGCTGTAGGCACTGGTACGGCTGCTGTAGTCAATACAGCTACAGGAGCTGTGTATGTGCAAGCTTCTAAATCAGGTAGTACATATAAATTTAATGGTGACTTTAACGGACAAACAGTAGTCATTGGATTCTTGTTTGACATGTCAGTAGAACTTCCTAAATTGTTTGTCAAAAAGAAATCAAACGATATTGTTGTAGCAGACACTAGAGCTGCACTGACTATCCAACGTGTTAACTTTAGGTTTGGACCTGTTGGTCAGATCGACGTTGAGCTAAAACGTTTAGGCAAAGCTTCATTTACTAATACTTTTGATGCTGCATTCCTTGATTCTTATGATGCAGGAGAAGCACCATTTGTTGCTGAACATACTCATTCTGTTCCTGTGTATGAACGAAATCATAATTGTAATGTTATCCTTAAGTCCACACACCCTGGCCCAGCAAGCGTTCGTTCTTTGACTTGGGAGGGTGACTATACCCAAATGTTCCACCGACGTGTCTAAGTACATTCACAAGCTTACACCGCAGGTTGCCTATGAGGTAGCCTGCAACCTTTTACCAGAAGATCGTAAAGAGGTTGAGGAAGGTCATGGACATGATCCAAAAATCATCCTGCCTATAGGTGCTAAAACACACAACGCTGTTTACTTTAATGTACCTAATGGAGATCTTGCTGGCTGTGCAGGGGTAAACAAACAAGGCGCTATTTGGATGCTTTGTACTCCTGCCATTCATAAATATCCAATTACTTTCGCCAGAGAAGCGAAACGCTATGTAGAAGGTAGATCAGAAAAACTTCTCTGGAACATAGTTGACAAGCGAAACACCACCCATCTAAAGCTTCTCAAATTCTTAGGTTTTAAGTTCTTACGCGAGTTAGAGCATGGACCTAACAAACTAACCTTTATAGAATTTTGCCGTGTGCGCTGAACCCGTAACTATGTTGATGGGGGCAAGCCAAATGGTTGGGGCCATTGCAGGTCATAACAACCAGGTTGCTCAAGTTGACGCTCAAAACAAAAACATTTTATCAGGATATAACCAACGAAAAGCAGCATACGAGAAAAGCAATCTAGATAGGGTTGGTTTGTATGCAGCTAAACTGATTGACGTAGACATCGGTCAAGACGAAGCCGCACTGTCTGCTAGAAAAGCGGAGTCACAAGTTGATTTAGAAGAAGACATGGCGCTTCGTGCTATTCTGGCACAAGACGAAGAACTGCAACTAAAACAAATGCAGGCTATGAACTTTGCTAACGAAGGCGGTAGAGCTAGGAGCTACGGTGTTAACCAGGCTCGTTTAGCTAGCCGTCAACGTGGTAAGCTAGATGCAGCCGCTGATGAGTTAGCTATCCAATCATACATTAACAAGCGACAAGCCCGCCTGAAGGGCGACAAAGCCCGCTTAGATCTTTATCGTAGTGTCAACCAAGGTGCTGGTGTTGCTGGTCCTGCTCCAGAAGTACCTGAGTACCTAGATTATCCTAGCCCTGTTGGTGCTATTGCTGGTGTAGCTATGGGTGCACTGTCTGTTGCTGCTGGTGCTGGTGCATTTAGTAATCTTGGCAGCGGAGCCGGAACCGGAGCCAGTGAAATCATAAACCCAGGAGTGTCTAACATTAACGCAAATAACATCGTTACCCCACAAGGTTTGACTAACTATGTACCGAGTACTTTCACATGAGTTACGCACAACAATTTTCAGACCAAACACAATCTTATAATGCTGGTCTGAACTCTTACTTTGCAAGCGTACAGGCTAATTATGAAACTGAAGTAGCTAACGCTGGACGTGTTGGTGATGACTTAACGGCTTTTGCTGAACTAGGTCAAACAGTAGCAGGTAAACTTGAAGAACGTAAGAACTATCTAATTAAACAATCAAAACTTAAATACTATAACGCTGCACGTGAATTGGTAGCTACTGGTCAGTTTGATCTTCCTAGTGGTGAATCACCAGAAGAAAAAGCAGAATTCAACACCCGCATTGATCAAGCCATAAAAGCACGTCAAGAAGGACGCTCTGTTGAGTTTGGACACAAACTACTAAACATTGGTAAACATGACCGTCGTCATTTCCAACAAGGACTTATTGCTGATGTGGCTGCTCAGCAAGATACCCTTATGAGGCAAATCATCAAAGATGAAAAACTTCCTACTGGAACTGAACGTGAATTAGCTGGTAGCATGTCCACTGCTTTTACTAAGTTTATGGACCAAAACCTCATGAACTTTGATGAGCGTGTTGTTTTTTCAGCTATGCCTAACTTTAACAAAACTATGCAAAAAGTTAAGCAAAGCTACACCTCTGCTAATAATATTCGTAACTCAGAATTTACGTTACAACGTACTAAAGCTGAGTTTGGGCTTGGTATAAAGGACTACAGTCAGTCACTAAAAGTATTACAAGCAATCGTCAACCCTAAAAACGGTAAGCCTTACACAAGTGCTGACGCAAATAAAATCATGCTTGATCACTTCAAAAACTTAGCAACACAGGGTGCTTTGTCTAAGAAAGTTGAGGATAGTTATTTTAACAGCAAACCTAGTTGGGCTAACGGAAGGACTTTAGCTGAACTAAAACCTGAATTAAAAAATGAAATCCTGTATCTTAGAAAACAATATATAGACAAACGAACTGAAACAGAAATTTCTCGGGCTGCATCTGCAGCTAATGCTGATGCAAATGAAATTACACGACAGTTTAATGAAAAGGTTTCACAAGGTATGCGTCCTGATGACGCTTGGGAACAAGAACAGCTTAATGAATGGCGGAAAAAACATGTTGGTCAAAACGAAGAATGGGTCACCAATTTAGTTACACAACAAGAATTTTCACAGCTTGAAAGATTTGAAGGGCTAGAAGAAATAGCTAAACGTGATGGTTATATTGTTGAGACGCACCCTGATCTACAAGGGCTTTCTCTTAATCAACGAAATATTTTAAGTCCGTTTATTAAAAGCGAAACTGACGTTAAATCTATTAGCCGTGCAAGAGATTTTGCTGAAGAACGCATTAAAGCTATGGTTAGATCACTCTCAGATGATCGTGGGATATCAAATGGTGAGTTCACAGATCAGGGTTCAGTTATTATTAATAGAGCTATGACTCGTTTAAACGCACTTGTTGCTGAAAAAATTCTTCAAGGGGCTACGTATGAGCAGGCTTACCAAAACTCTGCACAAGATATTTTGGATTTATTTGTAAGAGATTCAGAAACTAAAAAAATTGTAATTCCACCGCAATTCGATAAATACCTTGACAACAGAGTTAATTTTAACAAGTTCACCGAAGACAGAGAACAATTAGGGCAAGCTATGATAAATACACCCTATGTAGATCTAACACCTGGTCAATATCAAGTACCAGCAGATGTAGCTAAACATCTAGATGATCAAGATAAAGGGTTAATAAGGGCTGATGCTGTGCATCCGTTAATTAGAGCTATAGCCGACCGTGACCCTAGAATGTCAATACTTGATGTTAAAAGATGGATTCGGAAAAACTTAAGTCAACCTTTTAAAGCAGCACCGTTGGATGAAAGTTTTGATAAACTTAAAAAAATGTCATACGTACCAGGTTTAGAGCAACCGAAAAGTCCAAGTGCTGCAGCTCGAAACGTTTTTAGATTTAATTCTGTAAACCCTGACATTAATCCTTTTTTAAAAGTTGATTTTAACCACTCTTTTACAGTGCATCCCGCTTTGCAGAGAAGTGTACGTGATCCAATTCGACATGCTATTGCCATAACCGAAGGTAATTTAGATAGAGATGGTAATCCTACAAAAAATTATTTTGGTCATAAAGATCCTGGTGATGGAGCTAACAACATAGGTATGTTTAGTGCATCAAACAGTAGACAAGGCGTTCAATTTAAAACTCCTGAAGAAGCAGACGCTCATCACCACAACGAGTTAGATGATATTAGAAAAGAGTATAAACCCGTATTGTCAAGTTATGGTGTACCTATAACTACTGATGACTATTCTATCTTTATGTATAACATTGAAGATTTACATATCCAAGCCCCTTCGGCTGTACCTGATTTTGTAAAATCACTGCGTACTGTTGTTAATCTTGGACTACGTGGTGACGATTTGATTGCAGCAGTAGCATTCCAACGTGCTAGAGCTTACATTAATCCAGAAACAAATAGACTTGAAACGTCTTTTGCAAGCTTTGATGGCCTATTTAGAGATCAATGGGCACGAGCTGGTACTATTGTTTATGGAGAAAGACGTTCATACAATGAAACAGACGTTAAAAATTTTTACAACAAACGTCAACCTTCAGCTAACATGATTTAATTAAACTATGGAAAATCCTTACTCTTCGGAGGACAAGGCTAACGCGTACTACAAAGGGCTCAGAGATTATCTAGATACAACAAGAGAAGATACTGAGGTAGATGCTACAACTGTACAGGAGCTACCTCAAACAGAGCCTGCTGTTGATCCACCAGTTACGACAGAACCTGTTCTTGATCCACCAGAAGACGTTAAAGTTAGAGGTGCTGAAATTGCTCCTCCAGAAAATTTCCAACCTGGTGATGTTCCCTATCACTTGATTGGTCAAGAACCTCCTGATGAAAATGACCCAGGACTAGATTTGGTAGAGTCTTTGGACAAACCAGCAGAAGAGTATGGTCTAAAAGAAAACATTCTTGAAGGTTCAATGGCTCTTGTACAGGGTCATCTTACTGGATTACGGTCTTTAACAACTTTAAAAGAACGTTATGAAGACATGTTTGCCGGTGAAAACGTCGGAAGTGAAGGTTATTTGCCTGAGTTTGATCCTCTGCGTAACATTAGTGAGCCTCTTTTAAAATCGAAATGGGGGCCTTATCTTGAAAACGTTGCTCACTATAGCACTATTGGTGCACCGATGGCTGTTTATGGTTTAGGTTCATTAGCTATAACTGGTTTATCTGCTGCTGTATCAGACAGGTCACAGAAAGCTGATACAGATCTTATGAGCGGACTTCAAACACTTATGCCTTTTCTCAACGAAGTTCCGTTGATTAGAGACTTAGATGTAGAAGATACCGATCATCCGCTGCTAAAAACAGCTAAGCACATGATGCAAGAGATGGGTATAGTTTTTGGGTTGAATAAAGCTATTGAAGCTTTGTTTCCCGGTAACCCTAAACTCAAAGAGCTTCATACTGCTGAACAAGCTGACATGGACCGTCAAATTGGTGAAATGGCTATTGAACAGGTACGTGTACGAGATTTAGGTCCTACACCACTTGGGCAAATTGCTGGTCAAGGTGATGTGCCTAGACTACCTCCCGCACAATTTGATGGGTATGTTAATAAACCTGTTGCTGAATTGTACCAAGGTAATGCCTCTCCTACAGCTAACCCTAATAAAGTGCTAGACCAGCTTAACCGCATTGACAAAGAAAACATCCGTAACGGCACTACAGATCCTATTTTTACCCGTGCTCAAACACGACGCATGGCTAACGAAAACGGGATGGGTTCTGATGAAATGCGAGACATTGCTCAAGACCTTATGTCTAGTGAGCGTTATGCTGATCTTGTAGAAGAAGCTGTGACAACACGTAAAACTGTGTCTGAAGTTTTTGAGCCTTCTTACAGAAGGTTTCAACAGATCATTGGACATGATGCAATGAAGTTGTCTCCAGAAGAATACTACAAACCTATCTTGGATGACTTGCCGATGCAAACTGGTGAAGGCCCTGCTACTGGTAACATTGCTGCTTTTTCTAGCGAAAACGTTGTAGTTACCGACCTGGTGGTCAGTCACCTACTAAAACAAGCACAGACTCAAGCTAAAGCTGCTCGTGAAATCATGGAGTACGCTGACATTTGGGCTATCGACGGTCCGATGACTGGATTGCGTGACAACCTTGTATTTGGCTTAGGACAAGCACGACGTGCTCGTAAACTTGCATCTTACAATCTTTCCAAGTTACGCCAAAAAGGTGGTCCACTTAAATTTAACTCTCCTGATCTATCACCTGAAGAGTTTGCTAAAAACCTTGATGAAGATTTTGCAAGCACACGTGCAAATATTGATTTTTTCTTTGAAGTTGTACAAGAAATGGGAGATCCAGATCTTAACAAAACTATTGTTGACGTATTTTCTTCTTCAGAAAACACTCGCAACTGGCTTGACCTTGAAGCTTACATGCGTAAAAAAGTACGTGGTGGTGATTTTGTAGTATCTACTAAAGGGGACATGCGTAAAAAATCTGGCGCTTTGATTCGTGAAATGCAAGGCGTGTGGATGAATAGTGCACTAAACAGCCCTAAGACTCCTCAACGTGCTATGATTGGTACGGCTGAAATTACGTTTTTCCGTGCTCTTAGTCGTATGTTAGGTGCCAATGCTCGTAATCTTGTTGGCGCTTCTGATCAATCTGGTTTCGATGCTATCGAAGCCACTGCTGAGTTTGCAGCATTTTTTGAAGCACTACCAGATGCTTGGAAACTTTTTAGGGCTAAACTTAAAAAAAACTTTACCCAAAGTGATGGTTATAAAAGCCGTTACTCAACTTACAACAAAGATGAGTTTAACTGGGATTGGGCAGAAAGGTTTTATAGCCAACGTGGCACTAAAGCTGACAAAGCTTGGTATAATACAGCCAAAGTTCATAGGTTTTTTAACTCATCTACAAACCCACTAGCGCTTGCGTCGTCCTATTCATCACGTATAATGGGGCCAATAGACGAAGGTTGGACATTTATTCAAGCTAAAATGCGGTCAAAAGGATTAGCATACCGTAATGCTTTAGAAGAACAAGCACGTGGTAACATGGCTGAAATTACACCTGAAGTTATAAAACGTGCTGATGAATTATATTTTAATCAATTATTAGATTCTGAAGGTAATATTGATATATTTAAAGATCCTTATCTTGCTAAACTTGTACAGGAAAATACCTTAACAACACCATTAGAAGGCATACCAGATGCTATGCAATCGATGATGAACAGTCATCCTGTTCTGGCTCGATTTGTGGCATTTGGAACCCCAGCTTATAATATCATTAAACTTAACGTCCAAAACCTACCTCTCGTTGGTCCTGTACTTACTCAGCAAAAAGCAATCCTTAAAGCTACACCAGAAAACTATCAAGAAACAGTCGGACGTTATGGTATCGATAATGAAGCAGATTTAGAAGCTGCAAAAAGTGATGTACTAGGCCGTCAATTTATTGGCTCTGCGCTTCTTGGTCTATATATATATAAAAAGCTTACAGGTGAAACAAGCGGTGGTGCAGATATTGATCCAAGCCAAGAACGTGCACTAAAGTCAGCAGGTAAAAAAAATAATTTTGTATATTTCAACAATGTTGGTGTACCGATTAACCTGCTTGAAACTCATTTTATAATGTTTAAGCTTGTAGATATTATTATGGACAATGCACATAAAATGGGTCCTGAGTGGGTTGATGGATCATTTGCAAAAATTATAGGTTCTATTGCAAAAGTAATTACTGATTTTCCTATGTTAACTCAAATGGAAAGTTTAGTTGATTTAATTACACTACAACCTGATGCTAGTATTGGTCGGATTGTTGGAAGCCAAGTTAATACACAAGCTCCTTATGGAGGTCTTCGTAACGACTTTGGCAATGCGTTAAATCCTTATCTAAAAGAAATTAATTCTGATTTTATATCTTCTATTTTAAACCGTAACAAATTTTTAGGAAACATTGGTGGTGACAATAGTCCTTTTAGTTTGCCTGACAAATCTAATATTCTTAACGGTAAACCTTTAAACAAACAACCAAAATTTGTACAGCTATTTAATGCTGTATCTGCTGTGCCGTTGGATTTTGCTAGTGACTCAAAAGCATTAGACCTGTTACTTGAGTCTAATTTTAGTTTACGATCATTGTATTACACATCCCCAGACGGTATATCATTACAAAAATATCCTGACATTCGAGCTGCATTCCAAAAAGCTATTGGCGAATGGAGAAGCACTAGAAAAGGTGAGAGTGGACTGAGTGTTGAAGATTTGTTAAATGCATACGCTAAACGGCCAGAAGTACAAAATTCTATCCGCCTTATGAAATCAGAAGTCGGTTATTTAACTAAATTTAATGCTGCACTTGGAGATTCAGAATCGCAAAAAGCACTTATGCGTAACCCTATGAAGTACACTCATAATCAACTTATTAACAGTTTATTTGAACGTGCTCGCAGTGAAGCTTGGCAAAATTTAGGTGGCCGTGAAGATGTACAACAACTAGAGGCTGAAGAACAAGAACTTAGAGCAGCAGAAAACCAAATGGGAAGACTCCAACCCGTCCTTGAACTTAACAATCCATGACTATTAGAACTCCAAACAACTCTTACTATGTAAGCGGTGCTTCGGGCGGGCAGAACCACACACTCCCGTTTGGTGCGGACCGCTTTGAAGACGACGACCTTTTTGTGTATGTATGGAATGCAGGCACAGAAACTTGGGACAAAAAGACAGTAACAACCCATTACACTGTCAGCTCAACACAGGTATCATTTACTTCTAGCCACATCCCTAGCACGCGGGTCATTGTACTACGTAAAACTGATGTAGACGAAGATCATCCTAAATCTGATTTTGTAGCAGGTGCATCCATCAAAGCACAAGATCTCGACAACAACCAGATCCAAGCATTACGTGGTATTAAAGAACTTCGTGATCAAAAGTTGTCGGCAGTTCCATCTATTGCGGAAGACGGTACGCCGTCAAACCCTAAGATGTATGCCAATCTTGACATGAATGGCTATAAGGTTATTAACCAACCTGCCGGCTATATCACATCAACTGACATTCTTGATGGCACCATTGTTACAGCAGATTTAGCAAATAGTTCTGTTACTGCTAATAAACTAGCTTCAGACTCTGTTACAACAGCAAAGATTGCAGCCGATGCTGTCAATGGTACAAAGATCGCTGACAACAGCATTAACTCTGAGCACTACGTTGATGGTTCTATCGACACTGCTCATATTGCTGATGCACAAGTCACGACAGCCAAGATTGCTGATGATGCTGTTACTCCTGCCAAACTTGCAGACACGGCTGTAACTGCTGGTAGCTACACTGCTACTGACATTACTGTTGATGCACAAGGCCGGATTACTGCTGCATCTAATGGTGCCATTGGTACTTCTGAAATTACTGATGCTGCTGTTACTACAGCAAAGATCGCTGATGCAAACGTCACTACAGCAAAGATTGCAGACAGTGCAATCACTAACGCAAAACTAGCTG
>VMHT01208129.1_pt1 | contig 13207 bp, 14 predicted proteins | sample 4693611 | NCBI WGS metagenome assembly VMHT01 (sample SAMN12280063, study PRJNA550983) | marine metagenome | isolation source: seawater sampled from same location over 5 years 0.02-0.2 micron viral filtrate | place: USA: collected off the coast of southern California halfway between the port... ... | reverse complement strand
GACTCATCAGGTCGTGTGTTGGTGGGTACTGCTTCAGTAGGATATGCAGGAGTAGATTTAACAGTAGGAGATACTGCTGATTCTCAAAATGGATTAGCAATTCAAACATCAACAACAGGTAATGGATATTTACTATTTGGAGATGGTTCAGGTGCTGCTGCTTATAGAGGGCAAATCAACTACAAGCATGGCGATGACTACATGGCATTCCATACTGCTAACGCAGAACGTATGCGTATAGACTCATCAGGTAACCTATTGGTGGGTAAGAGTAGTGCAAATAGTTTATCAGAAGGGTTTGAGGCGAGAGCTAGTGGTCTTACGTTAATGACTAAAGATGGCGGAAGTGCGGCTAATTTCAAGCGGAAAACATCAGACGGCAACATTGTTGTTTTTGAAAAAGACCAAACAACTGTAGGGTCTATTGGTACTGCTAGTGGTGATTTAAACATCAACGGTGGCGCCAATCACTCAGGTATCCGCTTTCAAGCTACAGGTCTTTATCCTTTGGAAAACGGAACTGTTTCTTCAGGAGAAATAGACTTAGGGGCAGAAGGCTCTAAGTTTAAAAACCTCTACCTATCTGGTGGTGTCAGAGGCAACAACCTAACCTTAAGCGGTGATGGTTCTAGTGAACACGCTAGGATTGATACATCAGGTAACCTATTGGTGGGTACTACTGATAATAACGTCAGTAATAACACAGGAACTGCAAACAGCGGTATTAATTTATTAGCTACAGGTCAAATATTCGCGGCTTACGGTGGTAACACTGCAAACTTTAATCGACTAGGTAGCGATGGCGGTATTGTTAATTTTGACAAAGACGGCACAACCGTAGGGTCTATATCCGTAACATCGTCAGCCACGGCTTACAACACTAGTTCCGATGAACGTCTCAAAGAAAACATCACAGACTCTGATGACGCAGGTAGTAAGATTGATGCTATACAAGTTCGACAGTTTGATTGGAAAGCTGACGGCTCACATCAGGATTACGGTGTTGTTGCACAGGAGTTACTTGAAGTTGCACCTGAAGCTGTATCTGAAGGTGAGACTGAAGATGACATGATGTCAGTAGATTATAGTAAACTAGTACCAACCCTTATTAAAGAAATACAAACATTACGCAACCGAGTTGCACAACTGGAGAACAACTAAATGAACTTTACAATATCAACTTTAGAAAGCAATACAGACGGTGGCGTTATCGTAGCACATTGGCAAGTAAACAAAGCCTCTGGTGAAAACGTAGCGACTTCATATGGAACCGTGAGCTTCACTCCTGATGCATCTGCTGAAGGCTATACAGCTTATGATGCTTTAACTGAAGACGCTGTGATTGCGTGGGTACAAGAAGCATTAGACACAGAAGCACTCGAAGCATCACTAGACGCAGACTTAGCGGAACAAGCTACTCCGTCTGTGGTTGTTGGAACACCGTGGTAAACAATAGGTAAACACTATGACAGCTACAATCATTACAAAAAATAAAACAACGTCAGGAACTCCTAGCAGTCTTGCTCAAGGTGAACTTGCTGTAAACATTGCTGACAAAAAACTATTTGTTGGTGGTTCAGGCGGCTCGTCTGTAGTAGACTTAGAGTTTGAAAAGTTTAATGGTGGTACTATTACCGATATTTTGACCGTTGAAGATGTTAAAACAAGCGATACAGCGCCTTTACTTAAGTTAAAGCTAGATGCAACTTCAAGTAATTATGGCGATATGTTGAACTTTACAGAAAACACAACGGACTGGGCAAAAATAGGTTTAAGAAACGAAACTGTTACTAAAAGTTTGTATATAGCAAAAGGTACTGTAGGTTTAAAATTCTATCAGTTTAGTACTTCAAATAATATTTCTCCTTGTCAGGCATTAGGCGCAAATAGAGATGCCGCTATTGATTTAGGCATTTATAACAGTAGGTTTAAAAATGTATATCGCTCAGGCTCGACTTATACTAGTTCAGATAGAAATAAAAAACAAGATATAAGAGATTTGACTGAGGCAGAAGCTAGAGTTGCAACCGTTGCTAAAAACAGTTTAAAGGCTTTTAGATATATTGATAGAGTTCAAGAAGAAGGTGATGACGCAAACATACACTTTGGTATTATTGCACAAGACCTAAAGGCGGCATTTGAAGCAGAAGGTCTTAGCGCAGACAGCTATCAAGTATTAAAAACTATAACGTATACAGACGATGACGGTGTAGAGCAAACTACATACAATGTTTGTTATGAAAACTTACTAGCGTTTATTATAGCCGCAATATAAGGACATAGCCATGACTCAAGAAGGAAAACAAATCTTAGACTTAGCCGCGGCATCCACTGGTATTATGTCAGTAGCCGCGTGGCTTCCTCCTATAGCGAGTTTGTTTACTATTGTATGGCTAGGTATTCGTATCTGGGAATCAGACACAGTACAGAACTTACGTAAGTGATAAGACTATTTTGTTTACTAATGATGTTGTCAATAGCTACTTGGGGTGACAACACGCAGGAAGGTTCTCTGAATACGTTTCATGGGGACAACAGTACAACAAATAGTAATAATACAACAACGGACACATCAACAAGCAACACATACAACGGAGCAGGAAGCAGTAGTGAAATACCAGTAGGTTCAGCCGTTAGTCCTAGCTATATGTCTAACGGTATGGACACTTGCCTTAAGGGTTCAGGAGGTTCGTTACAAACAGTAGGAATAGGGTTGTCAAGCGGTAGTTACGAAGTAGACCCTAACTGTGACCGTAGACGAGATGCTAAGTTGTTGTCAGACTTAGGCATGAAGGTAGCCGCAGTAGCCCGTATGTGTGAAGCAGTAGAAGTATGGAAGAGTATGTTCTTGTCAGGCACACCTTGCCCCATACTGAGCAACGGTAAATTAGTTGTTGGTAAACGTGCAGTATTGATAATGAAGAGACAACCAGAAGTATATATACCTGACTACACAAAGAATACCGAATGGTACAACACTATACTAAACATTGGAGGAGAGGACACAGATGAAGAAGATGATATTATCTCTGTTAGTGCTAAGTTCCGTAGCACACAGCAGTGAGTTAGACAGCCTAATCGACACCTCCAACGCTATTGTTGACCAGATAGACAGAGGTATTAAACTTGTAGGTGCGGCACAAGAGTACGCTTACACAGGCTCAGGTTTGTCTGATGGTACTTTGTCAAGCACAGCGCACATTAGTGCAGAACAACTACAAGCATACAACAACGCATTGTCTGGTATGTCTACTTATCAAGCCTTTGGTGACTTACAGACTGTACTTGAGGAAAAAGCATACACTGAGTTGGACATGATGGATGAAGCCATTGGTGTATTTACTGAAGTAGTAGTTGACATGATTGCTGTACAGGAAGTAGCTGAGGTAGCAGAGCAAGCCGCTAGTCCTCAAGAGGAAGCTGAGGTACAGACTTTTGTAGAGAGCAACATAGAAGTGTTGACAATTACTCAGGAAGAAGTAGACACGTACAATACTAGCTTAGATGACATAGAGACACACGCTAACAACGCTAGTGCATTCCTAGCAGTAGCGGGTAACAAAGAAGCTGTAGAGTTCCTAGAGCAAGGCATAGAGAATGCTAACACTACAGCAGAACAGACTAACATCTTTTATGATGCTAACTCTCAGTGGGTAGCTATGGGTTATAACACTACTAGAAACCTTACAGCAGTTTATCTTAATGGTCAGAACTACGGTTTAGACTTGTATGCAACTGAAGCTGACATACTAGCATTAGGTAGCGAGTCGGAGTACTACTTGACTGGTCCTACTGCTCAGAGTTATGATTGCTTTATGAATGAAACTAACTGCGTAGAACTATGAGCCTAGAGAAGTCAGAACTAAACATTAATGGTACGTCATTCAAAGGTGTGTGGATTGCCATTGTGATGACCATAGGTACTAGCATCGGTGGGACAGTCTGGACTGCATCTAGTTTGTACTCAAGACTAGAAGCGTTGGAGTCTAAGAAGATACCTGATATAAGCCCCATACGTGAGAATCTAGGGACTTTAGGAACAAGGCTAGATACCCTACTAAGTCAGCAAGAAAAGCTGTTAGAACTCAATACAGACGTTTCTAAGCTAGCTAATGAGATAGAGGCTATGAAAGGTACAGTAGCTAAGGCTGAGATTATAATAGAAAACATTGGCGATGTTGATGGTAAGATAAAGACATTGACTAAAGAGGTAGAGGATTTATGGCAAGGTATGGATTACTTGTCTAATCCCCTTAAGTGAGGCATTTATGATACAACAATTAATCGGACCTGTTTCAGGTTTACTTGACAAATTCATAGAGGATAAAGACAAGAAGAATGCTATCGCCTTTGAACTTTCGACAATGGCTGAAAAACACGCGCAGGAACTTGCGAAAGCGCAACTTGAAGTTAATAAGACAGAAGCGGCACACAGAAGCCTATTTGTGTCGGGTTGGAGACCTGCTGTTGGTTGGACTTGTTGTATTGGACTTGCGAGTCAGTACATTCTTATCCCGATGGCAAATTTTGCGCTTGCTCTTGCCGATTCTACCATTGAAATCCCTGTACTAGACATGGCTACTATGATGCCAGTACTGATGGGTATGCTTGGTTTAGGTGCTATGAGAACTGTAGAGAAAACTAAGAAAGTACAGAGGGATAGATAATGTCGCAACCTAAAACTTTTGCAGAAGCTAAAGCACTTGCTGACCAAACGTACATAGCTACGTTACAAGAGAAACAAAGCGGTTTATCTGAGACTAACCCAGAGTATGCTAAACTTCAGTCGTTGATAGAAAAAGGTCCTTTAGATTTTACCAGTGAAGAAACGTATGATTTGTTAATTAACACTCCTATGGGTAAAGGAGGAAAAATACCGACAAAAAAACAATACTGGATAGGAGAAGACGAACCATTACGTCAAGCTGTAGAAGCACAATCAGAAGTAATGCAGAACTATTTGGATGAATCAGGTATTCCAATAGTTCAGAAGTATGAAGATATGGGAGGTTTTGATAGACCTGATTCCTTCCGAGGCGAAGGTTTTTATTTAAATACGGGAACTGGGGCGCACATTGACTGGGATTCCTCATTAAAAAGAGGTCAAGATTATCGCTCTACTCCTGATTCAGAATTAGGCACATATAGTCAAGTATTTGTTAGACCAGACCCAAGTAATTTTGTTGACGCTATTGTTGCGCCTATTGTTAGTTTAGCCGCACCACAGTTTGCTCCATTACTCACAGCGGCAAGAGGTGGAGATTTAGGAGATATATTTACGTCCTACGCTGTAGGAGAACTAACAGGGTCTCTGGGTGGAGACTTACTTGAAGATACTTTAGCTAACTTAGGTGTTGATGCTGACTTGTTTGGATTAGACCCTGAGACATTTACTAAAGGTTTAGGAAACATACAGGAAACAATGCTAGAAGGCGGTAGTGGCAAAGAAGCTGTACTAAAAGAATTTGGTGGTGAAGCACTAGAAGCTGTAGGTATAGACTTACCTGAGTTTGAGTTACCAGAAACAGAGATTATAGAAGATATAAAAGAATTAGGTAGGACAGTAGATGCTACATTACTACAACCAGTTAAGGAAGGTGTAGAGACTGTAACAGCACCGATAGAAGATTTGTCAACTCCTTTGAAGGAAGCCATAGAAACTGTAGGAGAGCCTATAGTAGACGTAGTGGATGAAGTTATAGACGCTGTGGACAGTCCTATAGGTGATATATTAGAAACAGCAGTAAGTGGCTTAGGTAACGTAGGAGGTATGATGTCAGGGGCTAGAAAGCCTTCACAGGTTGAAGGACTGTTTGACAAAGAGTTATTTAAATTTGACACAGAGATTAAGTCTACACAAAGAATGCTTAGTCCCACAAACACAAGAAGGTATGGATAATGACTTACTTACAACTAGTAAATAGTGTACTAAGAAGACTAAGAGAAGATGAAGTAACTACTGCTGTTGGTTCTACCGCTAGTGGATACACTAAACTTATCGGTGACTTTGTTAATGATGCTAAACGTATCGTAGAGGATTCGTGGGACTGGTCTTCGTTACGCAACACGTTTACTGTCAACACAGTAGCTAATACATTCAGCTATAATATAAACGGTACAGGAACAGCCAGTAAGACGCTAGATGTGATTAATGATACGTCTAACTTCTTTATGCGACAAGCTACTTCTTCTTATATGAACAGTGTTTTCTTAAACTCTGAACCACCTAAAGGCGCACCTAACTACTACGCTTGGAATGGTTTTAATGATGACGGTTATTTAACTGTAGATGTATTTCCTATTCCTGACGGTGTATATACATTACGTTTTAACATGGTTGACAGAACACAACCTTTTACTGCTGATGCTACAGTACTTAATGTGCCGTCAGCACCAGTGATTCAGTACGCTGTTGCTCTTGCTTCCCGTGAACGTGGTGAGACAGGTGGTACATCAGCACAAGAACTATATGCTTTAGCTGACGCTACATTAGCTGATGCTATAGCTATGGACGCGGCACGATTCCCTTCTGAAACTGTATGGACGGCTTGCTAATGGCACAACAATTACAGACAGTATCAATTAAAGCGGCAGGGTTTTCAGGTTTAAATACCGAAGACTCTCCCGTTACTATTGACCCGTCTTTTGCTGAAGTTGCAGAGAATGCAATAATAGATAAGTACGGGCGTATTGCGGCACGTAACGGCATTGTACCTGTGTCAACAACTGGGTATGCTGTTTTTAATAAACAACCAGTTAAGTCTTTGTTTGAATTTGTAGATTATAACGGTGTAAAAACTTTAGTATCTACAGGTAACAATAAGATAGTTACAGGTACAATCTCACTGACTGACCAGACACCTGTTGGTACAACCATTACGGATGACAACTGGAAGATAGTTAGTTTAGCTAACAAGTGTTATATGTTTCAGCGTGAACATGAACCGTTAGTTATGACACTAAATGGCGGTGGGGCTATTACTGTTGAAGAACTAAACGGTAGTCAGCATTCCAACGGTACAGCACCACAGGCTAACGAGGTTATAGCGGCATACGGTAAACTATGGGCGGCTGATGTAGCAGGTAATAAACGTACAGTATATTGGTCTGACACACTGATTGGTGGTCATTGGAGTGGTGGTGCCTCAGGCTCACTAGATTTAACCAATGTATTCCCTAACGGTTACGATGAGATTGTAGCGTTGTCAGCACACAATGGCTTCTTGGTTATATTCTGTCGTGACTGTATACTTATATACTCAGGTGCAGAAAGTCCTGCTACTATGGTATTAAGTGACGTTATAAAAGGTATTGGTTGTATTGAACGAGACTCTGTACAAAATACAGGTACTGATGTATTATTCTTGTCCAACGAAGGTGTTCGTGGCTTAGGCAGGACAATACAAGAAAAGTCAAGCCCTATAGGAAACATTAGTAAGAACGTCCGTACAGACTTAATAAAAGCTGTGAGAAATCACAGAGGAAGTCTTAAGAGTGTATACAGCCCGCAGGATGCTTTTTACTTATTGTCATTCCCTGAAGACAACGTAGTCTATTGTTTTGACTTAAAAGGTTTATTACCTGATGGTTCAGCTAGAGTAACTACATGGTCAACAGTAGTACCACAAAGCATGACTGTATTGTCTGATGATAGTCTTTACTTTGGTTTCCAAATAAATCCTTATCACTCAGGTATTTTTAAATATACAGGATATAAAGATGCTACAGACCCAGCAGGTTCAATTCCTGAGCATTTTATATTTAAGTATGAAAGCACAGCGATGGACTTTGGTCGTTCAGCTAATCTTAAGTTTCTTAAAAAGTTTGAAGCAACTGTTGTAGGTAATGCAGGAGAGCAATCAGCGTTATCTTGGTACTGGGACTATAATAAGAATATAACAAAGAACTTTATTTATCTTCCCTTTGAAGGAGAGGTGACTGAAGGGGAATATGGTATTTCAGAGTATGGTTACAGTTCTACGACAAAAACTGTTCCTTTTGCCATAGACAATAAAGCAATAAACGGTGCTTCTACAACACCATACTTAGGAGAATTTTCATCAGCACCTAGTGCTAGTGTAGTAAATTCTACGTATTATAATTTAAGTTCCAATAAACTTTTTTATTCAAACGGCTCTGCTTGGGTTGAAGCGACAACAGTTAACGATGACTTTGTTTCATCAGAATACACAACAGGAATTTACGTACAAACACCATCTGTAAATGCTACAGGTAGTGGAAAGGTTTTACAAATAGGTCTTAATGCTTTTGTTTCGGGTAAGCCTTACTCTATACAAAGTGTTGATATATCGGTTTTACTTGGGAGAACAAAATAAATGGCTGATTATTCTAAAACAACTAACTTCGGAGCTAAAGATACTTTACCTTCTGGTTTTGGCGGTAAAATAATCTCAGGTGGCGAGTTTGATACTGAGTTTAATGCACTTCAAACAGCCATTGCTACTAAGGCTGACTTAATAAGCCCTGCTTTAACAGGGAGTGCCACAGCACAAACACTAGGTGTATCTGTAGCACTTAACTCTACAGGTACAACTACGTTGTCAGGTGCAACTACGTTGTCAGGAACAACAACACTAGCAGGTACTTTAGCGGGTACTTTCACTATTGACGGAGGTACGTTCTAATGGGTGCGTTTGAAGATTTTCTACAAGCGGGTGCAGGATACTACATGGGGCAAGAAGGCATTCAAGGTGCTAGAGACATAGGTCAGCGTGGTTACACAGAATCTATGAGTCTTGCTGAAGATGCCGCAGGTAAAGCTACGTTCCAACCCTTTACTGTTACTACAGGCTTAGGGCAAACAACTACTACACCTACTGGTGGTATAGACATTGGCTTGTCTCCTGAGCAACAGGCTCTACAGACGCAACTAATGGGTCAGGCACAGGGTTTATTTGGTCAGGTAGGGGTAGACCCTAGTACAGCGCAAGCTGACCTGTATGAGCAAATGAGAGCCGTACAACGCCCTGAGGAAGAACGTCAGCGTTTAGCTTTAGAAGAGCGTATGTTGTCTCAAGGACGTATGGGTTTACAGTCAGCGGCATACGGTGGTTCTTCTCCAGAGTTGTTAGCACAAGAGACTGCTAGACAAGAAGCTATGGCTAGAGCAAACTTAGGTGCTAGGACACAATCTATGGCAGAACAAGCGCAAGCACTGACAGCGGCTACTGGTTTAATGGGTGCAGGATATATGCCACAGTCACAAGCCTTAAGTGCGTTAGGTGCAGGTACAAACGTAGCAGGACTAGCTGACATTGGTAGACGCACTGGCGCACAGCTGTTTGGTCAGTTAGGTCAGTCAGGTGTTGAAGCGTTGATAGGTGGTGAAGACTTAGCTAACCGTTTACAGTTACAACAAATGCAGTCATTATCTGATTCTTTATTTGGTAGACAGCCTACACTGCAAGAGCAAATCTTAGGTCAGCTTTATGATGTAGACACCAGTGGTGGTAGTTCTTTATTAGGCGGTCTGGGCGGTTTACTTGGTGGTTTGTTTAATAAAGACGATAATGTTGCCCCTAGAGAAGAAGAAGGTATTAACAACATAGACGTAGTACTTAAAGAGTTAATGAGTTAATAGGAGACAACGATAATGGCTAACAGAGATATAGCAGGATTACTTACAGGCATTTCTAGTCAAGGCATTGACCCTTTGGCTACATTGACTCCTGAGCAACAAAGAATGCAAATGGGCGCACAAGCGGCACAACGTATGGGCGGTGGATTACGTGGTCTGATGGGTGGCGGACCAACGATACAGGAGCAGTTAGCTAAAGCGATAGGTGAAAAGCAGAGAGAAGATGAGGCTAAAAAAGAAGTAGAAGGTATTGGTCAGATTAACCCTCAATTTTATACACCTGAAAGTATTGAAGCGTTTAGGAAACACGCTCAAACAACAGGTCAAAAAGATTATAGTTTGCTTAAAGAAGTTGATAGAGTTGCTTCTACTTATAAAGCGGCAAAAACACAAGATAACGTAGATGCTATGAAGGCAAGAACAAAGGCTTTTCAAAGTTCCTCGGGTTTAAAAGTCAAGACTACACAAATGAAAGAGTTGTTAGACTCTGGACTACAAACAGGAGCGTTGGCTAAACTAAGTAAGGGTGCTAAGAGTTTTGTTCAATCTTTATTTCCTGATACGGAAATTGAAGGTTTGGCAGAAGCTGAGGTATTTAACGCCATATCAAATCAATTAGCTTTGTTAATAAGAAACCCTGATTCTGGTATGGGTCTTCCGGGGGCTACGTCTAATAGAGACTTAAACTTCTTAATTGAGTCTGTCCCTAACTTAGGAACGTCTGTAGAGGGCAATAAGTTATTGCTTGAAGTATATGACAAGATGTACAATTTACAGGTAGATGTTATGGGGGAGCAAAGTAGAATAATAAAAGCCAATAATGGAGTCCCTCCCTTAGATTTACAAGAGCAATTAGCTTCTTTTGTTGCGACCAACTTTAAAGTAGATGATGAGTTCAAAGAAAAACTACAAGGAGACTACAGTCCGTACGATACTGACAACTTAGATAATATCCTAAAAGAGGACGGTTATTTAAACGACAACGATAGAGATGTTGTTAATAAAACAAGGGTAGGCGTTAATCCTAGAGGATTTTAATAATGGCTTTATCTACACAAGAAAGAAAAGACCAATTAGGTGTCTGGCTTAGTGCCAACTCTGCTTTAAAAGGCACTGATGAATATAATGAAAAAGCAGAGATGTTTTTAAGTACAAGAGAAAAACTCACTAGTGTGCATCGTAAAAACGAACTAGGTTCTTGGTTGGCTGATAATGCAGGCAAAAAAGGAACTGACGAATATAACAACAAAGGTCGTGAGTTTTTAAATATACGTAAAGATTTAGCTGAAGACCCTACAACCGGAAAAGAAACAACAGCAGGCGCGGCATACCGCAGGGGGATAGCACAAGGTGCTACGTTTGAATTTTATGATGAACTAAAAGCAGGAGCAAGAGCCGCGACTAGTTTTTTAGCTGACAACCCTAGCGGTCAAACCTTATCTGAACTGTACGATACCTTTAAGAAAGAAGAAGAAGAACTTATGGGAACATACAGAGAAGAACATGGTGGGTCTTACTTAGGAGGTCAGGTTTCTGGCGGTATAGCTACGCTTCCTCTTGGTGGTGTCTTTGGTCGCGCAGGTCAGTTTTTATTCGGAGTAGGCGGTAGAGGTGCTACTTTAGGTCAGACAGCCAAGAGAGCCGCTACTGCGGGCGGGTTACAAGCAGGTTTAGCGGGTGCAGGTATGGGAGATGATTTAGAGTCTCGATTAACTGGAGCGGCTACAGGAGCAACTGTTGGTGGTGTATTAGGAGGAACTTTGGCGGCAAGCGGATATAAACTAGCAGAAAAGATTGCTAACTCCTCAAGCGGCTTAGTAACCAGAGCAGGTCAGCTAGGCGCGACACCTAAGAGTACAATAGAGTTAACCGAAGATTTGACACCTCAGCTGACTAAACTTGCGGAGTCAGCTAAACTTGCTAGAGATGCGGCTTATTCTGGTTGGAGAGGGACTTTAGAGGGTGCTGTACAAAACTCAGGAATTAAAGTAGCGAGGTCTGTGATAGAAGACAACGCGCCTAAAGTGGTATCAACGAAAGAACTTAAAAAACTTGTAAAGGGTTTTGATGATGATGTTGTTGACAATAAGAAAAATCTAAAGGCTATTCTTAACGAAGACGATGTAGTTACTTTTGATACTTATAGGAACTTGTATACAACCGCTTGGGATTTACAGAAACAACTACCTAGAAACATAGCATCACCTTTTGCTAAAAGACTTAGCGCGTTAAAAGGAGAGGAATATAAACAGTTAGATAAGATGTTTCCTAAGAAAGGAATAGGCAAAACTAGAGAGGCTCTTGATAAAGCGGTAGCCTCCTCTGAGACTGGTCAACTACTAAACAAAGAAATAGTACAAAAGATTGCAAAAGGTGAGCCTTTAGACCCTACATTTGCTAAACAGTTTTTACCTAAAAATGCTGATAGTTATAATAAATTCACTGCTCTAACTACAAGAATAAACTCTTGGGCTAAGGAAGCTAAAGTATCTCCTAGAGAAGTAGATGATATTTTATCGCCTTTAAGAGCGAATGCTTTGAGTGATGCTGTAAATAACCCAAGCATTCTTAAATCTTTAGCCCGAAAAGAAACATCAGAAGATATGACTCTGTTTAGACACTACAAGGATTTATTGACACCAGAGCAGTTTCAGTTTGTAAATAAACTATCTGTAATGCCTATTGGACACTTGCAGAATAGAATACGCTCTCTTATGGATTACTACTCAGGCACGGCTTTGTTAGGTTTAGGTGGTGTAGGGGGTGCAACACTTGTGGCGGGAAATGCCGCAGGAATGGCTATATTAGGTTTGTATCTATTAAGTCCTGTTTTAGTAAACCCTGTTGCTAAAAACAAACAAGTATTGGCTTTGGCAAATAAGGTATTAACATCACCCAGTGAAACTGCACCAAAGGAACTGGCTAGGCTGACAAACAGTTTAGGTAAGGCGGCGCTTAAGGCAGGAATTATAACACCTTCTACAGCTATAAACAGTTTAAATAGGCTGAACGAAATGAATAAGCAGAGAAAACAAGAAGAGCAACAACAATAAACAAAAGGGGGCATTGCGCCCCCTTAGTTTTACCTATGCTATTTCACACGCTCCTCCGACACACGCTAGTTCCTGAGAGCCTGTAGTGTTGTCCTCCTTCTCAAAGTGTTCTAAGTCTTCCCATTTAATATCAACTGGCATAGCCGCTAGTAACTCCTCATACTTCTCAGCGGTTATGTCCTCATAAGGGGCTTGCTGATACACATGGTCACTAACTGGCAACAAACTAATACCACTGACCGAATCAAAGTTATCCCATATCCACTGTGCTATTTGCAGGAACTCACTATCTGTATAATAAACAGTGATACTTGGCTTATGTTCACACCAGTGGTCTTGGTACTTCTTCCAGACTCTTAGCTGTTCCATAGCACCCACCTGCTTTACTGTAGTACTGCTGTCGGGTGACTTGATAGGGAAGCCAAAGACTAACGAAGACTTACTCATTACGTCATCTTCCACAGGGAAACCTGCGGCTGTCATGTACTGAGCAAGCGGGTCTTTCTTGTCTGAACGTACTCTACGAATGTAATGTTTAGAAAAACGGGGATGTATG
>VMHT01086533.1_pt1 | contig 13208 bp, 10 predicted proteins | sample 4693611 | NCBI WGS metagenome assembly VMHT01 (sample SAMN12280063, study PRJNA550983) | marine metagenome | isolation source: seawater sampled from same location over 5 years 0.02-0.2 micron viral filtrate | place: USA: collected off the coast of southern California halfway between the port... ... | reverse complement strand
GATTTGAATATCCTAAGGTAATCAAAAAATAAACTGCTAAATTTAAGATATTAGAGTAAAGGTCGTAAATCAGACGAAAAGTCAACCATAGAGGCAACCGAAAAAAAGAAGCCCTAAAAACACTGGGTCTTTAGGACTTTTGAGCAGAGAGGAAGGGATTCGAACCCTCGATTCCGCGATAACGGAATACACACTTTCCAGGCGTGCGCCTTCGACCACTCGGCCACCTCTCTAGTTTTTTAAAATAGTTGCTAATAAACAAAAAAAATGAATGCTATTAATTTTTTTATCAATAAAGATGCTCAACCAATAATTATGACCAACACAGTAAACCGAACTTTAAATCTTAAACACTTCAAGCGCGTTTTGGGTTGTAATAGTAGCAAGCTCCTCCTCAGTTCGGTGATATATTTTGGACAATTTTCGTAAGATGTATATCAAATATTTACTTTGATTACGCTTGCCTCTAAAAGGAGCAGGAGCCAAATAAGGTGCATCAGTCTCTAAAACAATATGATCTATGGAAATTTGATCTAAAAACTGATCTATTTTACCGTTCTTAAATGTAAGAACGCCTCCAATGCCTAATTTGAAGTTAAGACCAATAGCCTTTTCAGCCTGTTCTTTGGAGCCAGTAAAACAGTGAAAAATTCCTGATAAATCATCCCCCTTATGACCTTCAAGCACCTCAAATGTCTCGTCGAAGGCATCGCGACAATGAATAACAATCGGTAATTCTTTTTCTTTCGCCCAAAGAATTTGATTGTCAAAAGCCTCTTTTTGTTGTTTGAGTAGGCTCTTATCCCAATACAAATCAATACCAATCTCTCCAACAGCAGCAAAATTTCGTTTGGCCAAGTATTGCTCCACATGAAGAAGTTCCTCTTTGTAGTTTTCCTTTACATGAGTAGGATGCAATCCCATCATCAAACGTATGTGATCGGGATATTTCTTTTCCAAATCCAGCATCCTTGACGAATATGTACTGTCGATAGCGGGAAGATAAAAACGATTCACCCCCTCTGCAATAGCCTTTTTTATCACTTGATCACGATCTTCGTCAAAAGCTTCTAGATATAAATGGGTATGAGTATCAATCAAATTCATAAAGCGTAAAATTAAGGTTTCGTTTTTTTACATTTGTAAAAAATATGCTCTTTGTTAAAAAACATCTCATCCAAGCACATCAAATTAAAATTGACCAAAACCAGACATTTAGTTTGCCAATCCCGAATCAATGGTGTAAAAGCGGTATTACTCATTGATACTGGTGCATCTAATAGCTGCATTGCACTGGCTGAAAAAAATAATTTTAAGATTACGGAAAATGGAGAACCTTTTGAAGCTGCTGGAGCTGGGAAAGACAAGGTCAAAGCCATATTGGGTCATCAATGTGATCTGATTCTGGGAAGACATGCGGTTGGAAAACACGCCTTTGTATTATTGGATATGCAACACATCAATGATACTTTAATACATGAAAACGGAAAACCGATCAATGGCATTTTGGGTGCAGATTTTTTAATTGAAAATCGAGCTAATATTGATTACAAGAATAAAAGTCTGAACCTATAGCTCCAGTGCTTCTTTTACATTGTTGTCCATCAGAAGCTCTTCAGGACTTTCCAGCGCCTCTTTGATTGCTACCAAAAAGCCTACGGACTCCTTACCATCAATGATACGATGATCGTAGGACAAAGCCAAATACATCATGGGACGAATTTCAACTTTACCATCAATGGCCACGGGCCGTTCTATGATGTTGTGCATTCCCAAAATACCAGACTGAGGAGGGTTGATGATGGGAGTAGATAGCATGGAGCCAAAAACCCCTCCGTTGGAAATCGTAAATGTTCCCCCAGTCATATCATCAACGGTGATTTGACCATCTCTAGCACGAATGGCCAGTCGCTTGATTTCTTGTTCGATTGCTCTGAAAGATAAATTTTCTGCACCTCTCACAATAGGTACCATTAATCCTTTTGGACCCGATACGGCAACACTGATGTCACAATAATCATAAGCAATTTTATAATCACCGTCGATCATGGAGTTGACATCGGGGTACATTTGTAGTGCCCTAACCACAGCTTTGGTAAAGAAACTCATGAACCCAAGGCCAACGGCGTGTTTTTCGGCAAAAGTTTCTTTATATTTTTTTCTCAAAGCAAAAATTGGCGCCATGTCTGCTTCGTTGAAAGTAGTCAACATTGCGGTTTCATTTTTAACCGCAACCAATCTTTCGGCTACCTTTCTACGTAACATGGAAAGTTTCTTCCTTTCCTCGCCTCTTTTGCTTCCTTTAGGTGCAGTTCCCATTGAAGGAACAGCCTTCACGGCATCCTCTTTAGTTATCCTGCCATTCCTTCCTGTACCTATCACACTATCCAAATCCATTCCTTTTTCGATAATAATTTTTTTGGCGGCAGGCGAAGCAGAACCAGCGGCATAATTTTGATCGGCGGCTGGAACTACTAAAGGAGTTGCATCAGCAGGAGCCGCGGCTTGGATAGAGGTGGGCGTACTTTGTCCCTCTTTTGGCACTCCCTCTGTATCGATTAGACAAACCACTTGACCTACAGCCACAGCATCTCCCTCTTCTGCTTTTAGGGTAATACTACCACTGACTTCGGCAGGTAATTCTAAGGTAGCCTTATCAGAATCAACTTCTGCAATGGCCTGATCTTTTTCTACATAGTCACCGTCGGCAACCAGCCATTGGGCAATTTCAACCTCGGTTATTGACTCCCCAGGTGAGGGAACTTTCATCTCTAAAATCATAGTTTATGACGATTTACTTTTTTTTTCTAATAAAATTATCCAACGAAGGATCAAATACATAATCGATCACTTGTTGATGTCTGTTTTTGAATCTTGTGGCACTTCCAGCTGCAGGAGAGCCATAATACCTTCGGGTAGCGGGTCGCATTTGTTGGGCCTCTGGTAAATGAAGCAACAAATAACCCCAGGCTCCCATATTACGGGGTTCCTCCTGAGCCCAAACCACTTCCTTTAGATTGGGATAATGCTGAATTTGGACTTGAATTTCTTCTTTTGGCAGGGGAAATAATTGTTCCAATCTTACAATAGCAACATCCATTCTATCTTTATCCGCTCGGGCATCGATCAAATCATAATAGAATTTTGCGGAACAAAAAACCAGTATTTTTACTTCTTCAGCCATCACCTCATTGTCTGCAATTAACCTTTGGAAGGCTCCTAATGTCAAATCTTTAACTTTTGAAATAGCCTTGGGATGACGCAGCAAGCTTTTAGGGGTAAATACAATCAAAGGCTTTCTAAAATTAGCTTTCATTTGTCTTCTCAGCAAATGAAAAAAGTTGGCAGGGGTAGTACAATTGGCTACAAACATATTGTCTTTGGCACACAATTGTAAATAACGCTCCAGTCTGGCTGAAGAATGTTCTGCTCCTTGGCCTTCATAACCGTGGGGCAGTAGCATCACGATTCCGTTTTGAGTTTTCCACTTGTCCTCAGCTGCCGAAATGTATTGATCGATCATAATCTGGGCGCCGTTGGAAAAATCTCCAAACTGTGCTTCCCAAATTGTCAGACAGTTGGGACTGGCCATTGCATAACCATAATCAAATCCCAAGACACCGTACTCTGAAAGTAAAGAGTTAAAAACATTAAATTTTCCTTGGTTTTTTGGATTGATCAGGTTGAGTAATACCACCTCCTCTTCTGAGGATTCTGCTTTGAGTACCGCATGGCGGTGAGAAAAGGTTCCCCTTTCAACATCTTGACCAGAAAGTCTAACATCGAAGCCTTCGTAGACCAAGGTTCCATAGGCTAATAACTCTCCCATTGCCCAATCCAATCTATCGGTTTCAAAAAACATCTTATTGCGCTCAGCAATCAGTCGCTCAATTTTTCTCAAAAACTTCTTATCTGGGGGAAGGTTGGTAATGGTTTTGGCAACTTTTGTTAGTAAATCAGAATCAACCGCTGTAGGCAACTCTGGGTGCATTTCTTTTTCATCTACTCTATTGTTTCCCAGCCATTCATCTTCCATAAAAGGAGTAACAACAGTAGTTTCCTCTGTTCTTGAAACTTGAAGATTTTGCTCTAACTTGGATTTATAGGCCTCCTCCTCTTTTTTGACGTATGTCGGGTCAATAATTCCTTGAGCAATTAGCTTTTCTGCATAGATATCCCTCGGATTTTTGTGCGCTGCAATGGTTTTGTAAAGTTTTGGTTGGGTAAATCTTGGCTCATCACCTTCGTTGTGTCCATATTTGCGGTATCCCAGAAGGTCAATAAAAACATCTGCATTGAAATGCATTCTAAAATCCAATGCAAATAAAACCGAGTGCACTACTGCCTCCACGTCATCTGCGTTAACGTGCATCACAGGTGATAAGGTAACTTTTCCAACATCAGTGCAATAGGTGCTCGATCGGGCATCCAGGTAATTAGTAGTAAACCCTATTTGATTGTTGACTACTATATGAATGGTTCCTCCAGTGGAATAGCCTTTCAGTCTTGCCATCTGAACAATTTCGTAGGCAATCCCTTGTCCTGCAATGGCTGCATCACCATGTACAATAATGGGCAAAACTTTAGACGCATCACCTTTGAATTTGTTATCCAGCTTTGCACGGGTAATTCCCTCAACAACTGCTCCAACAGTTTCTAAGTGAGAGGGATTGGGTGCCAAATTAATATTTATTTTTTTTCCATTACCGTCTGGGTCAATCTTTGCTGTCCAACCCATATGGTACTTAACATCCCCGTCAAAAACCACTTCGTCATAGTCCTTTCCGTCGAACTCACTAAAAATATCTTTTGGGGATTTTCCGAATATATTGGTAAGGGTATTAAGTCTTCCTCTGTGGGCCATTCCCATGATAAACTCTTCCACCCCTTTGGTATCGGCAGCCGTTACTAGAGCATCCAAAGCCGGAATCAATGACTCTCCCCCTTCTAGAGAAAATCGCTTTTGCCCAACGTATTTGGTATGCAAAAAGTTTTCAAAGCTAACCGCTTGATTCAATTTGTTCAAGATGTCTTTCTTCTGCTCAGGGCTGAAATTCGGATGATTTTGATTTTGATGTAATCGATCCTTGATCCAATCTTTTTTCTCCACATTCCTCACATACATGTATTCTACTCCAATAGAATCGCAATATGTTCTTTGAAGATGTTCGATTATGGTAGATAATGTGCTGGGACCGATACCTACAATAGCTCCAGCGTTGAAAATAGTAGGCAAATCGTCTTGAGATAAACCAAAATTTTCTACCGACAAATCGGGATTGTAGGTTCTTCTGGTACGAACGGGATTGGTCTTGGTGAATAAATGACCCCTAGAGCGGTAGCCTTCGATGAGCTTTACCACCTGAAATTCTTTCTTGACTGACTCGGGGACTTGTACGTCCGCAACCTGTGCGGGCCATTCTCCGTGCTCTAATCCAAAATCAAAGCCTTGAAAGAAGGCTCTCCAAGTGGGTTCTACTGCGTCCGGATTCTGTAGATATTGGTCGTATAACTCAGCAAAATAGGCAGTGTGAGCCGAATTTAAAAATGAAAATCTGTCCATTAAATCATATTGCTACTAATCCTTAAAACAAAATTACAATTTTTGCCCAAAGAGGTTCAATTTTGTCTGTAAAACAATCCAATTCTTCTTAAATTTGTATTGGATCGGTGTTGACGACGGAGTTATTTTAGGTTAAAGTCAAGGCTGTTGGTACGGCCATTCCTTTCAAAATTTGATTTTACAGATGTTTGCTTTAATTGATTGCAATAATTTTTACGCTTCTTGCGAACGGGTTTTCCAACCTCAGTACGAAGGCAAGGCAGTGGTTATTCTTTCCAATAACGACGGTTGTGTGATTGCTAGGAGCAACGAAGCCAAGGCACTAGGGATTCCTATGGGAGCTCCTGCTTTCAAGTTTAGAAACGAATTCAAAAAGCACAACATCAGGGTTTTTTCTTCCAACTACCCCCTTTATGGAGACATGAGCCATCGGGTGATGAAAATCTTGGAAACCTACACCCCTAATGTGGAAATATACAGCATAGACGAAGCCTTTTTAAAGTTCGAAGGCTTTGATTATTTTGATCTCAATGCAAAGGGCCTAAAAATGCGTAAGCAAGTACGAAAATGGACAGGAATCCCGGTATCGGTGGGACTTGCCCCTTCCAAAGCTTTGGCCAAAATTGCCAATAAAATTGCCAAAAAGTTTGACAAAAGAACCCAAGGAATTTACTGTATCGACAGTGATAAAAAACGACTGAAAGCACTGAAATGGACTCCCATAGAAGATGTTTGGGGCGTTGGTAGACAACACGCCAAACGACTCCAAGCCATGGATGTAACAACCGCCTTCGATTTTGTGAATTTACCCAACGAATCGGTCAAAAAACAAATGAGCATACTGGGACTGCGATTGAAAAGAGACCTGGAAGGCCTTCCCTCCATACAATTGGAAGAGGTGGCTCCTGCAAAGAAATCTATTGCTGTTACTCGAAGTTTTAAAAATATACTTAATATATTTAGTAGCCTTGAAGAACGTATTACCACCTACACCCTGTTGGGGGCCGAAAAACTGCGAAAGCAAAAAAGCTGTGCTACTGCCCTTCACGTTTTTGTAAGGAGCAATCCCTTTGATCCCAATGCCGCACAATATCGCAACGGCTGCACCCTGACCCTACCCTATGCCACAGATTCTAATTTTGTATTGAACCGTTATGCTTTAATGGGCTTGAGGAGTATTTTCAAACCAGGGATTGAGTACAAAAAGGCAGGGGTCATATTGCTAGGGCTAACACCTTCCTCTTCCAGACAAATCAGTTTGTTCGAACAGGATACGGTAAAACACACTGCATTGATGCAAACCCTAGACAAAATTCACCGCCGTTATGGCCCACACCAAATGAAACTCGCTAGTCAGGATTTAAAACAAACGTGGAAGATGAAACGAGAGCACCTTTCCAATCGATTTACCACAGAGATCAATGAAATCATCAGCGTAAAATGAGCGATAAAGAAGACAAAATTATCTTTTTTCAACCCGATCAAGAACTGGGAAAGTCTTCCTTTTTGGCACAAGAAGGAATTTCGGCCGGTTTCCCCTCTCCTGCCGATGATTTTAAAGAATTACGGATCAGTATTGACCGCGAAGTAGTCAAAAACGAGGAAGCGACATTCTACGCCCGAGTATCTGGTGAATCCATGCAAGGAGCTGGATTGGACGATGGGGACTTATTGGTCATAGACCGAAGCTTAGAACCACAGGACAATAAAATAGCCGTTTGCTTTATCGATGGAGAGTTCACCGTAAAACGACTAAAGGTAGAAAAGGACTGTGTTTCTCTAATGCCAGAAAACCCCAAATACCACCCCATTAAAGTGACCGAAGACAACGAATTAATCATCTGGGGTGTGGTAACTTATGTAGTTAAAAAAGTTTAATCTACAGCCTTTCAAAAATCCCAGCAATCCCTTGTCCTCCCCCAACACAGGCGGTGACCATTCCATATTTCTGTTTGCGGCGTTGCATTTCATTCAATAGTTGGATGGTGAGCTTTGCTCCGGTACAGCCCAATGGATGACCCATGGCCACAGCTCCGCCATTGACGTTAACCGTATCGGGATCCACACCACTTTCTTGAATGACGGCCAAAGCTTGAGCGGCAAAGGCTTCGTTAAGTTCTGTTTGTTCAATATCGGACAATTTTAGTCCCGCTTGTTGCAATGCTTTCGGAATGGCTTCACAAGGGCCAATGCCCATGAAGAGTGGATCAACTCCCCCAACAGAACAGGCGGCCATTCGAGCTTGGGGTTGCAGGCCAAGTTCTTTGACTTTTTCTTCACTCATCACCAAAGTAAAGGCAGCTCCATCGGAAGTTTGTGAAGAATTTCCAGCAGTTACGATTCCTCCTTGTTTGAAAACCGCCCTTAATTTGGACAAACCTTCAACGGTGGTATCCCTCCTAACGCCTTCGTCGACTGAAACGGTGTGGGAGCTGCTGACTTTTTTGCCATCTTTGACATATACATCTTCCACAGTAATGGGAACAATTTCATCTTTAAAATAACCTTGATCTATGGCGTGGGCCGCTTTTTCGTGGGAAGCGAAAGAGAAGACATCGGATGCCTCACGACTGATGTTGAATTTTTCGGCAACCGCCTCTGCGGTGGCTCCCATACTGACATGGTAGTTGATGTTTTCCTTATTCGCTTTATAACTAGGAGATAACTTATATCCGGTCATAGGAATAAGGCTCATGCTCTCAGTTCCTCCGGCAATGTATATATGTCCCATACCTGCTTTGATTTTGGCCACTGCCATAGCAATGGCTTCCAGACCGGAGGCACAATATCGATTGATGGTGATTCCTGGTACTTCGATGCCCAATGCTCTTGCTGAAATGAGCCGACCTACCTGAAGGCCTTGCTCTCCCTCGGGATTGGCGCAACCTACGATGACGTCATCTACGGTCGTAGGGTCCATATTCGGAATTTGACCGACCAAATATTTTAGTACATCGACGGCCATATCGTCAGATCGGTAATTTTTAAACCCGCCTTTTTTGGCTTTTGCCACTGCAGTTCTGTATCCTTTTACAATGTATGCTTCCATATTCTTTAGTTTCTTAGGGGCTTGTTGTTCATTAATAAATACTGAATTCTGTCAAGGGTTTTTTGATTTCCCAATAAGCTCATAAAGGCTTCGCGTTCAATGTCAAGTAAATACTGTTCACTCACTTTTTGGGAACTGGTCAAATCGCCTCCACACATAACATAAGCCAATTTACGAGCGATTTCCTCATCGTATTCCGACATGAATCTTCCCAGTCGGTATTCGTTGATGGCAGAGTAGAGTACTCCCAGTCCGCCTCTTCCCAGTACTTCGATATCTTCTCTGGGGGAAGGGGGAATATAATCCTTGGCAAGCTCCAGTACTTTTTCTTTAGACAAACCAATATTTCTTTGAACGTTGTAGGAAATGGTGTCACGGTTTTCCAATAGATAGTGTAGATCAAAAGCTTCGGAGGCTGAAGAAGAAACGGCAGCCGTTGCAATAGATTTGAAGTGGTCAATCAACATGGGGGTTTGAACATCTCCCTCGTAAAAACCATCTGAGACCCTCAGGGCAAATTCTTTGCTTCCTCCCCCTCCGGGGATCAAACCTACCCCGACTTCTACAAGCCCAATATAAGATTCAGCGGCAGAGACGGCAGCATCACAATGCATTGTAATTTCACAACCTCCCCCAAAAACATAGCCCTGAGTGGCAACGACCACTGGGATTTTTGAGGTTCGGATTCTCATGTTGACGGATTGGAAATCGGCCACCATTTGATCCAAAGTGTCGAATTGTTTTTGCATGGCGAGCATCCCAATGTTCATCAAATTGGCCCCTACACTGAATTGTTTGGCATTATTACCAATTACGATACCATTCCAGTCCTCATTTTCGGCCTTGTCAACGGCATCAGCTATGGCTTTTCCAATACCTTCTCCAATGGCGTTACTTTTGCTTTGAAATTCCAAACACATTACCCCATCTCCTATATCGTGAACCACACACTCACTGTTTTTTATTATAGGAGTATTTTCATGGAAGCTCTCTAAAATAATAAAGGCGTCCGATCCTGGTACTGTTTTGTATGCTTGACTGCTAAGATCAAAATATTTTTTTTCTCCTTTTTCGTATTTGTAAAATCGATCTACTCCAGCTTTTTGCATTTGCTTGATCCAATCGGGGGTGTTCTCACCGGCCGATTCGATCATATCAACCCCTTGCTGAAAACCGATTAAATCCCAGTATTCAAAAGGTCCAAAATCCCAAACATATCCTGCCCTCATGGCGTCATCAACAGGATAGTATTGATCAGAAATTTCGGGAACTCGTTGGGCGGCATAAGCAAAAATCGCTGCAAAATAATCTTTTAGAAATAAACTTTCTTTTCCTTCTTTACCCATCAAAAACAGCATACGTTTGTGCATGTTTTCTATGGCTTTGGCTTCCTTGAATATAGGGTTTTTGGGACGTACACTAGACTTGTATTCCAGTGTTTTGAGATCCAAAGCGTTGATAACGGTTTTACCGTTTTGATCTTTTTTATCGGTTTTGTGATAAAAACCTTTTCCTGTTTTGTTACCCAAAAAGTTATTTTCCAAAAGGAAGGTCATAAACTTTGTCTTAGGTGCTTTGCCCAAGGATTCAAAAAAGGAATCGTTTTTTACATTGTTGACGACAAATTGGGTGACTTTTTCGCCCGTATCCAAACCGACCAAGTCTTGCAATCGATAGGTTCCTGTATTGGGTCTCCCGATCAGTGCCCCAGTCAGGGCATCAACCTCCTCAATGGTGAGATCGTACTGGTGTGTCAAATCAAATACTTTTACTCCCGACATTACCCCAATTCTGTTAGCAATAAATGCAGGGGTATCTTTGCACAAGACGGTTTGTTTTCCTAAATTAATTTCTCCAAAATGCATAAAGAAATCTACCAATTCGGGCTGCGTCTCAGCAATGGGAATGATTTCAAGCAATCTGAGATATCGGGGTGGGTTGAAAAAGTGGGTTCCACAAAAATGTTTTTTGAATTCCTCAGATCTCCCTTGTGATAATTGAGAAATGGGTATACTGGAGGTGTTGGAACTTACAATACTGCCAACTTTTCTGAATTTTTCAACTTTTTCGAATAACTGCTTTTTGATGTCTAATCTCTCTACCACTACCTCTATGATCCAATCGGCCTCTTTTATTTTTTCAAAATCGTCTTCTAGATTTCCAACACTTATTCTACTAGCATATTCTTTTTTGTAAAGGGGTGTGGGTTTAGATTTTAGGGCTTGGTTGAGTGCATTTTGAGCTACACTACTTCTCTTTATTTTCTTGTCTGATGCTCCTTGGGGCAAAATATCCAGCATCAATACTTTAAGACCAACATTTGCTAGTTGGCAGGCTATTCCGGATCCCATGACACCGGAGCCTAGAACGGCAACATTTTTTATTCTGTATTGCATCGTTTGGTTTTTAGCAAATTTATTAAAAAATTATTATGCGTGCATAATAATTATGTTTTAAAAATTGAGTTAGATTTTTAAATTTTATTTTAAAAGAATTAATTTAGTGAAAGCATTGTTATGTAATTAAATTGCTTATTTAATTTAAAAAAAATAAACGTGTATAAATTAGAAAAGAACATTAGCTCTATTACACACCAACTAAAAATTGGGAAGGTTGCATTTTTTTATACATTTGTTAAAAACCTAGGCATATGAGTCATCAGAAAGTATTCGAACAGTTTAAAGAAAGAGCTGAAAACGCAAGTCCTTTGGGAGGTACCCTCAAATTTATGGTCGATGAAAATGCTGTATTTATCGATGGAAATGGAGACCAAAATACTGTTACTATGGATGACTTAGAATCCGATTGTACCATAACTGTTTCGACTGAGGTTTTAGAAAAACTGAGAGATGGAGCACTCAACCCCATGATGGCGGTAATGGGCGGACAGATCAAAATTGATGGCGACATGGGATTGGCGATGAAAGTCCAATCCTTGATGTGATAAAACCCTTGACCCCTGCCCTATTTTGATAAAATAATTCACTTTATATTTTTTTAAAAATTTATTATTGATCTCGGTTCAGAAACCAATAGTTTCAAATAAATTATTAGACAAGCTGACAAATCTAAATTGCTCTACTCCATCTCTTCTGTCATCAGTGTCATTAAATAAAAAGACGCCCATCAGATTAGTAGAGATTTGGATCGTGTGTGTAGAATTTGTGGCTATGACTCCAATGAAAAATATGATAAATTGTTTCGAGCAATAAAAGGGGATAGGCTTGAGTAAATTTTTAAAAAAAAATCAGATTTCAATTACAAGTATTGACTACTGCCTCTTTTATAAATTTTAATTAAAAAGTCTTTAAAAAATATTATGCACGCATAACATTTTTTAATAACTTTGTCTTGTAGTCTAATGATCGTTTTACATTCATTTTTAGTCTTAATTTTTTAAATTTATTGATACAATCATGTAAATGATTGGCCAAAAAATCCTTTTATGAAAATATTGGTATGCATTAGTCATGTTCCTGATACTACTTCCAAAATAAACTTTGTTGATGATTCAACAGCCTTTGATAAAAACGGCGTACAATTCATTATCAATCCCAATGACGAATTTGGTCTGACCCGAGCACTCTGGTTTCAACAAAAACAACAAGCCGAAGTAACAGTTATTACTGTGGGTGAGGTTAGTTGCGAACCTACATTGAGAAAGTGCTTGGCCATAGGAGCCAATAGGGCATTTAGGATTGACATTAAGCCTACAGACGGTTTTCAGGTAGCCCAACAATTGAGTGCCCACTGCAAAAAAGAAAACTACGATTTAATTATTGCAGGAAGAGAATCCATAGATTATAATGGCGCCATGGTGCCTGGAATGATCTCAGCATTAATGGGGTATAATTTTATAACCAATTGTATGGGTCTTGAAATACAGGGTAACACCGCCAAAGCCAAGCGTGAGATTGATGGGGGAATTGAATCCATAAGCTGCGCGCTCCCACTCGTCATCGGTGCACAAAAAGGTCTGGTAGAAGAAAAGGACTTGATCATACCCAATATGAGAGGAATAATGCAGGCCCGACAAAAAAGTTTGACAGTACTGCCTGCAAACGACAGCCTAGTCAAGTCTTCTATTTCAAAATTTGAAAAACCTGCCCCAAAAGGGGCAGTCAAAATGGTAGATGCCAATCAAATTGACCAACTTATAGAATTGCTTCACAACGAGGCTAAAGTAATTTAGAAAACACAACATGGGTATTTTAATCTATACAGAATCTGAGAATGGAAAGTTTAAAAAGTCAGCGCTTGAATTGGCTTCTTATGGTAGGGCCATCGCTGACCAATTGGGTGTTGAACTCATTGCTGTAAGTTTTAACAACGAAGACACTACTTCATTGGAGAATTATGGTGTTGAAAGGGTCATTCAAATCAGCGATCCTTCACTGAAGAATTTTACCGCTCAACCCTATGCTACAAATCTGGCCGCAGTCGCAAAGGAGAATAAAGTAAAACTGCTGATCTTGAGCTCTAGTGCCAATGCCAAGTACTTGGCCCCCTTATTGGCGATTTCCCTTTCGGCGGGTTATGCTTCTAATGTGGTCGAACTGCCCGAGTCTCTTCAACCCTTAACCGTAAAACGATCTT
>VMHT01006279.1_pt1 | contig 13210 bp, 20 predicted proteins | sample 4693611 | NCBI WGS metagenome assembly VMHT01 (sample SAMN12280063, study PRJNA550983) | marine metagenome | isolation source: seawater sampled from same location over 5 years 0.02-0.2 micron viral filtrate | place: USA: collected off the coast of southern California halfway between the port... ... | reverse complement strand
TGGCAAAGGTAACATTACCAGTAAGTGTTGTGGAAAAATTATTACCAGTTCTAAAATCTAGAGTGATTGTAGATGCGTAAGATATTGCAGTTATTTCTCCGATAGTTCCTTTTGTGGTTACTCTACCATTACCAGAACCACCACCATTATCAAAAACAAGCGTATTTAAAGTGCTTGTTTCGTGTTGAACATTAGTAACTTTTAATGTACTCATGGCTTAGGATATTTAGCTTTTACTGCTGCAACGTGATCTTTCCATGTAGTCGTACCATTTACAGCGTCTTTGTACTGCATGTCCAATTGGTCACCCACGGAAGCATATATGGTGTCCGTTGTCCCTGCTGCACCTGTTCTTTGGGTCTGATAAAGAATTGCTGCTGCAGCTGCATCAAGAGAAGTTCTAGCATTGGCAATTTTGGTGTCGTCTAAGGAAACTGAATTACCATCAGCATCAAACGCTCCAGTAGAATCATCTATAGAAGCAACAGGTTTTGCTTCTGATTTGTATGCTTCATAAATAGCTTCGTGATCTAAGGCCATAATAGTTTTTCCTTAATTATAGAAGATAGCCATTATGCTGCTACCTCCATAGCTGATATTGAAGAACTTAAACCAAACCCAGTTCCAAACATTCTCCTATTAATACCTAAAGTATATGATGAACCATTTTCTGATAATCCCTGCACTTTATAGGTGTGGGAATTTGTATCGCCAGCAGTATCTAAAAAAGCAATCCCATAAGAAGCACCGGAAGAAGTAGAGTTATTTCTTACAAATGCAAAACCTTGTTTATTAGCACCTGAGCCTGCTGTACCAGCAGCAATAACTGTTCCATCTTTTACGAGTCTTAAAACAGCCGAATCTTGACAGTTAGCAAAAACTATACAAGATATATAAAATTTATTTGATGAAGATGTTGCTGTTATATCAATACTTAATCCTGTAATATCAACAAAGCTAGTACTGGTTGTTGTAAAATGATCTACTTTTAATGTATTTTTAACTTGAAGAATTTTACCACCACCCCCTGCTGCTGCAAAAGCTAAATTTCCCGATCCATCAGTTTTCATAAACTGACCAGCCGATCCATCAGCATTTGGTAGTTTAAATGCTACGTCTGCTGCACTTGGAGCGTTGGTTGGTGAGTTGAGTGAAACAACATTACCGCCTGAGTGTTTTAGTGAAATCTTGGACATTATGCACCTATCTCCATTACTGTCATTGTAGATGTACCATTATGTATATCACTTCCATACCATCTATTAAAATATGCTGTTCCACTATCACTAGACCAGAATGGGGTGTAGTATCTACTATTTGTGTTTCCTGCCGTTTCTATGACTTGTACAGTTTGACTAAACTTATAATTACTATGAACAACTGATGCAATATTACCCTCTCTTGTTGAACTATCAAAATTTGTAGGCTGGTTAACCATAGTCGTACCATCTTTTAAGATTCTAACAGCTATAACTTGCTGAGTATGTGACAAATCTAAATTAGCAGTTACTATAATTTTGCTAGTAGCAGATGTTGGAACAATAGTACATCTTAAATCAGTTGTTATTTCTGCAAATGTCGTACTATTATTACTCGCTGTTCCTAAAGCTACTCCTGTAACAACTTGAAGAATTTTACCCCTAGTAACGCTAGTTGCTAGTGTATCTGTATCGACACATCCATCAGGCAAACCTCCTACTGAGATTCCTGTTACTGTTCCCGACCCATTAATTGCTATTGCCATATTTATAAGATAACAAGAACTGCACCAGAAGGCACGGTAATAGCGACTCCGTTATTAATTGTAGGACTTACAGTATGTGCATTTTTTCCAGAAGATAAAGTGTAAGAAGTTGTTGCATTTTGGTCATTCTCGAAAAATACCTCATCGGTTCCCCCTCCTGTACTGCCAGCCCCTCCCCCTATAGCACCCCAAGCACCATTGTTATAGCCTTCAAATTGATTTAATGTCGTGTTATGTCTAAACATACCAACAGCAGGGCTACCATCACGTTGTGCAGTTGTTCCAGAAGGAATATTTAAACTAGAAGTATAGTTATGAGTTATCTTTCCTGTAAAAGTACCACCAGCTAAAGGCATCAAACCAAAGTTTGTAGCACTTACGTCACCAAGAGTTATCGCTGCGTTATTAGCTGCGTTCTGTATTTTTAGAGTATTACCATCAATAAAAGGTGTGTATGCAGCAACACCAATAGAAGGTGTGCCAGAACCTTGATTTAATGTACTAAGAGCAGCAATTATTTGATTTAGCTTCGTTCTCACAACAAGCCCTGTGCCGTTGTCAACATTGAACGCAGCACCGCCTGTATTATCGACTCTTGCCATTAGCTTTTACTTTTTTTTTAAGTATATCCTAAATTTTACCCTTTACCAAAACCAATGGCAGTAAAATTAAATTCTCTTGATATTGATGCATTAGAACTGTTTTTAAAATGTATTTGAAAACCTGATGAAGTGCGGTTTGTTATTTCATAGAAATCACCACTTGCCAGATTAAAAGCTGTAATTCCAAGACTCGGTAAATTTGAATTTACACCTAAAAGTGCAGAAGTGCCAGTAAAGAAAGGATGTGCAAAGTTTACCTGAGTGTTACCACTTGATGTAATTGCTGCTGAACTTTGTTCAGTTCTTCTTTGAAATTGTGCTATATAACCTAATTCTGAGACTCTAATATCTTGGGCTGTATCTGTTGATGTCAAAACACATTTAAATTTAAAAGTTCTACCCTTAAAAGTACCATTTGCAAATTTTTGAAAACTAGAATAATTGCTTCCATCCTGTGAAGTTTGGACAAATACTTCTGCGTTTGTATTAACACTAGATGTACCATCAAAGTCTTGTAAGCTATCAATTAATCCTCTGTTATCGAACAAGTCAGCCGCATAAACTGATGCACTCTGTATTCTTTTTGTTAAATCTAATGAATATACAGCACCTAAATCCAAGATTTGATTAAATGCATAAGTACCAGAAGATGCAACACCACCAATATCATCAATACTAGGTTCAGCATTAAAATCTGCAATAGAATCAAATTGTCCTGTACCGCTTAAACTTATTGAACCTAAAGCTGCGTCAAGCCCTACATTAGTTTTTGCACCTTGAAATTTTGGATTGTCTAAATCTTCTCTTCTTGTTTGTATCAATAATTTAGGCTGTGCTTCTGGGAAATCAATAACTAAACTTGTTTCTCCTGTGCTGAACCTATCTCCATCATCTTGACTTTTTAAAATATATTCTCCTTCTAATAAAGGAACCATTTTTTCTGTAGAAGCACCACTTAATGCAAAAACAAGGTCTGTTGCATCTGAAAAAGTACCGCTTCCGTCAGTTTTTGGGGTGTGCCGTATATGAATACGACCCCCTGCACGAACATCTTGATCTGCAACAGCATCCCATCTAAGCCTTATTTCTTTATCAGATATTGGTTCATAGGTAAGGTTTGTTATATCAGATGGCGGTGCGGTCTTACCAACAGCAGTAAATGTTAACTCTGCTGGTGTTCTACTAGGTTCTGCTAAAGCATTAAAAGAAAAAAGCCTAAATTCATAATCACCAGCCTCATTATTAACAATCTCTGCATTACTTTGTAAAGTTTCTATTTTTGTAAAATTACCATTACTTACTCTGTAGTGGAGTTCATATCTACTAGCACCACTTTGTGTTTGCCAATCTAATAAAATCTTTGAAACGGCTTTATTGTTTATTGTTACTATTTGTTCAGTTGCGGAAAGTCCTACAGGTGGATCAAGAACTACAGATAATATAGTTGTCGCTTTAGTAGGTAACGCTGTGCCATCTTCAACAAAAGCATACTTACCTTCATTATGTTCAAGTGCAGTAATAGAATAAGTTGTATCATCATTTTCACTGACTGAAATAACTCTCCATGTTGTTGTTTCTAATGTTGAATTTTCTAAAACATAAGGAGCATTGGCATTAGGTGTTGTACTAAATGCGGAAGAGACAGTTATTGTTTTACCACTTATACCGCTTATATTTTTTGTTTCTAATGAGCCGTTTGGCATCACAATAGATATTGTTGGACTCTGAGCTAAAGTTGGAATATCAGTTGAATCTTCATCATCTAAAACGACAACAGTTGTACTCGTAACAGAGGAAAGCAACCCACCTCTTCTTAATCCGGCTTTTAAAGAGTCTGAAATTTCAATAATATCTCCACATCTTACTATCACACCAGCAGCTACAGTTGTTTTAAATGCACAAGTTTCACCACTATTTTGTTCATTAAATAAAAACCATCTACCTAATCTTGCAGCCTGACCTCTTGATGTACAAGCAAATGCTTTTATAGTTTTAGTCCTTACACCATATTTTGTTTGTGTGGCAGCATCAGCCTCAATTGTTTCAATATCCAACTCTTGTGTAACCATATCAAAATACTGAACGTTGATTATAGTGTGTCTTGTTTTTAAACTTGATCCGTTATAGACAAATCCATCTTCACTGATATTTGAATTGTTAAAAATGTATTTTGTTGACTGCCCTGCCGCATCTTGTGAAATGGCTATAGAACCAGCAGAATAAAAGGCAACGGCTCTCATTGCTCCGCATAAAGAATTAATAAGTGAAAATGCATCTGCTTGCTGTGTTATGTTTACATTGCAGCTAAATCTTGGTTCCGTAGATCCATCACCATTACCAGCATCTACTAATTCTCCGCAATATTCACTAACAGATTTAAAAGTATATTTATCAATAGTTGATTCAGCAATATTGCACCCATATCTATCATTTGTTAATAAATCGTATAAAATCCAAGCTGGATCTGAACACCATGCTTTATCTGTTTTAAAAGTACCATTCCAAGTACCAGCATAAGTAAGATTGCCATGAGTTAAATTGACAGTTGCATTTGACGGAATCTTGATCTTGAGTCCCCTTATGCGATACCGCCTACTTGGTATTCTTGGGAACTTTTCAGCACTAAATCTTAAAGCGGCATGAGCAGTATTTGGATAAGCATTTTGTTTCATTATTATATTTGTTGCTGAATTAAATCTAAAAGCATTTACAGTTTTAGAATCAGTACTATCTGCGGTGTCTCTTATAACTCTGATTTGTACGGGGTATGAAGTACCAGAAGCTAAAGTTATTAAATAATCTCTAAAATATGCATTTGTTGATCTTCCACTTACAACGTCATTTACTGCTGTAGTTGTTGTACCGTCATTTTCAATAACTTGTACTCTTAATTGAACTGTAACTCCAAGTATTCCACCTTTATCATCAAAAAACTGCATAGAGGGAAACTGCAAAGTAACTCTTACTGCGTTTATTGTTGATTGAGTAACCGTATGTGTAACTGGATTTGATGTCGTAACAGTTGTTCCAATACCAACTTCTGTTTCTATATTCTTTATACCAGAAATGAAAGTTTGATTTGCTGTACCCTCTCTAAATTCAAAACCAACATCCTTAAAATTAAAACTACTATCTGGTGGTGAAGTAACATTTGCAGCCGCTTGTAATATTGGTGTTTTATTTAGAAAAATATCCTTTTTAAAACTATTTATATATGCTGTTGATGTTTTATCTGTTATACCGTTTTTTGATGCTGTTGCTGATCCCTCAATTTGTCCCTCAGAAAGCAGTTCTACAATTGTATTAAATTGCTTTGAACTTAGGGCTCCACTCGGTAAATCAGGATTAGAAAAAGTTGTATTTTGATCAAATTCTTTTATAGACATTAATTTGTACCCCTTACTTGAACTGTATCAATTCCATTAGAAACGACAATAGAACCAACCAAAATTTCTCCATATGCTAAATTCACAGGGACACCAGCTTGACTAATATTTGTCAGCCCTGTGAAAGAATAGTTAGAAGCTAAAGCTGATGGATCTAAAGGATCTTGTCTTGATTGTTCGTTTATTGTATTTTCCACAGGTGCAATCATATTATTTATTCCTTTCATTATCATATTTACGGCAACATAAGTAAGAATTTGCTTTAAGATTACATTTTTAATATATTGTTTTGCAATAAATCTAATACCAAAACCAATAACAAAGTTTAAAAAATTTCCATGAACTACAGGTATAATTTTAATTTCTTTTTCTGTACGAATATTTAAAAAATCTTCTGTAATTGGTTTGTCTCCAACCTTTACACAAAACATTTGTTTGGTCATCTTTTCTTCTAATCCTTTAAAATTACAAAATAAAAAACTAAATGCTTCATAAGGAGAGTTTACATCAGCCATAAATTCACTTTCACCTGTATATTTTCTTAAAAAACCGTAAACTTTTATTTTTTTAAGCATCTTCTTCGGGTTGTATTACAATCATTTTATCTAAATCTGGACAAACAAGATAAAAGGGTATTTGTATTGAATTACAACTTACTATATCGCCTTCTGAAAATTCTAATACATTTTGTGGATGTGAATGTACTATGCCTACCACTTCGCCCTTGTCCTCTCCATCTGCAAAATCAAAAGGATCAATAATAAAAGATTCTACTTCAAACGCATAAGCTACATTTTTGCACTTAAAGTATTCAAAACCTTTTGCAGTTTTTAAAAACAAACCACAACATTCATTAGGGGCTTCTTCTTTAGCGTGTGCTATAGCTTGCATTTTACATAATTCATTCATTATTAATTAATAAATGTACCAACACCTTCAAAATCTTTTCTTGTTACTTGTCTTACTGGCACTCTTTTCATTTCCATATCAAGTCTATTTACTAGCTCAAAAGAAACCATATCTCTGCTTTCGGATATTTTTCTATCAATAAAATGTATTTCTTGTGGAAACTCATCAGAACTAGGAGTCCCAAAAGGATTTGTATTACCTGTAAAATTACTTGCATCTAAAGCATCAGCAGTTAAAGTTCTTCTTGTTACTTTGGCATCAAGTAAATCATTATGTGCAGTTACTAAATTAATTGAGATTAGTAAATCTGTAACTCTAATAACAGATCCAAGTCTTGTAATCCCTCCCAGATTACTCATGGTCAATGTTGGTCTAGGAATTTTACCTTCGCCAGCATATTCATAACCTGTTGCTACAATAGGAAATCTTTCGTAAGTGTTAGATTGCCATACGATACTTGCATATGAATTTATATTAGTTCCAGCATGAAATCTATATATTGTCGGTACATTTGATGGGTTGCCTGTCGCATAATGCAAACCAGCAACAAGCTCAAGTTCAAAAAGTTCAATAATTGAATTAGGATTAATTTTTTGCAGTTCAGAATGTGGTATTGCCATTATGGTTCAAATACCTCTTTAAAAGTTAGATTCATGCTAATTCTATTGTTATATGGAATTGAACTTGATCTGTTAGTACAAACAAAATTTCTTGCAGATGATTCCCCTCCGATAGTAAATTGAAAAGCAGCTTGATCATCAAAACGTGCATTTAAAAAAGTATTTATTGTATCTGCGTCAGTTTGTGAAATATTAAAATTTAAACTAACTTTGTGGTACCTTTTATTTGCAGCTAAACCTCTTACTAACCGTTGTTCATAACCATCACCAAGTCTTACAACAATATTGTCTTGTTCAATAGTTTGTGTTTGCCCGTAAGCTGGTGTAATTGATGGAAAAGTTGCCATTATGCTAATAAACCTCCAGCACGTTTTTCTTCAACAAGTGTTGCTTTAATAGTAGTAGCTATTTGCTCTCCTAATTGTTGTGACATTGCACTGTCACCTTGAACTGAACTACCAGAAGCATCTACTGACACATTAACAATATTAGTAATACTATCGCCACCACCACCAATCTGACTGTTTGGAATTATATTACCACCTACTTTTGGAATGAAAATTTCAGGTCCTCGCTCGCCCACGATTGAAGCTTTGCCAACTGGAGGACGACCACCATTTGCAAATAACTTAAATCCAGATGAAAAAGTTGAAGCTAAACCTTTACCACTACCAGAAAATAACCCTCCACCGCTTTTTTTACCACCACCAAAAAGACCTCCTAAAAAACCTCCAATTTTATTGCCTATTCCAGCAGTTGCTTGTTGTAGTGCCACCTCAATAAGTTTTTGTTTTAAATTGTTCAGAACACCTATAGCAGCTTCCCCTAATGTTTTTGTTCCATTAACAGCATCAGTTAAATTTGAAACAATACTTTGTTCAACACTATTACCAATCTCCATGAATTTTTCGTTTAACAAATCAGCTTCACTTTTTACATTTAATAAATTTTCAGCAAATTTTTCTGTGCCAAGAGATAATCCATCAACTAAAAAGTTTGTCTGACCAAGACTCTCGTTAAATAAATCATTTACGGTGATTTTACTAACAATCGCTTCTGCATTCTGGTTTGTACTTTTTGTGAGTTCTTTTGTTGTTTGGTTTGTCTTGTATACAATTTGTCCATTTTTTACTTGTATTTTACGAATTTTATTATTAGATTCTTCTAGTTCTTTATTTGCATTGAATTTATCTTTTTTTATCTGTACTTCCCTTTGTTGTAAAGCATTATTTATTTTTCTGGCTTTAATTTGTTCAAACAACTCTTTTTCTCTTTCCTTTTCTGCTTTGTTAAATGGGTTAGCACCAGCAAATCTGTTTCCTGTTTCTTTTTTTAATTGCTCTCTCGCTTCTTTTCTGGATTCCATAGCGATATTAGCCATGTTTAATCTTCCTACTTTGTTTGCAGTGCTTACTTTTTCTATAAGTTTTGTTATTTGTCCAACTGCACTGATCGCAAGATTTAAAACATCTTTTATTTCATCTTGTAGTTCAGTACCTACAGTTCTTGCAAGAGTTTCCACCGAATCAACTAATGTGCTTAATTTTCCATTTAGTGTATCTGCCTGTGCAGTTGCACCTCCAAAAAATGCTCCGCCTTCGCTTGTTAGATTTAAGAATGCTTGATTAACAAGGTCTGCTCCAATTTTTCCTTTTCTCATTGCAGATTCAAATTCTTCACCTTGTAATCCTGTTATTTTTTTAAGTTCAGTTGTTATATCAACTCCCCGTTCCAATAACTGTAAATTTTCCTCCTGCTGTAATTTACCTTTTGCTCTTATTTGTCCAAAAGCGGTGGCTATGCCAGATAAATCTGCTCCAGTTGCACCAGCAATATCAGAAAGTCTTTTTACACTATCGGCTAGTACATCTGTTTCAAAACCAAAAGCTTTTAATCTTTTTGATTGTTCAATTAACTCACTACTCGTAAATGGGGTAACAGATCCAAAATCCTGTAATTCTTTAATAATTTCATTTGTTTTACTTAATGATCCTGTTAAAACCTCTAAACTTTTTCTTTGTGTTTCTAATTCTGCTGTTTTAACAAATACAAATCTTGTTGTGCCAACTACAGCCAAAGCTGCTAGTAAAGGTTTTAATGCTCCAACTAAAGTTCCAACACCAGCACTTGCTGTCTTTGCTGATCTTCCAGTATCTCTTATTGATCTATTTGATTTATCTAATCTGCCTTTTAATTTATTTGTATTTTGACTTAATAACTTTGTTTGATCGTTTACTCTCTTTAATGGAGAGATTGCATTACTCGCATCAACTATTAACTTTACTGTTGATTGAGCCACTGAAACAAATAACCTTTATTATATACTACCTTGATTTTGCCTTTTGACGATTCATTTCTTGTTTTTCTCTGTCATTTTTAATTTCATAATATGCAGCCCAATGTATTAGTTCCTCTTCTGTCATTGATTTTCTTAATTCTTCAATAGACTTACCTAATTCTGTTGCGAGAAAAAACTCAAAGTTTAACCAGTTATCTCGCCTTATTCGTTTTTTGCTGTGTCAATATCAACCTGAATATCCATCATAAATAATTCAAGTTCATTTAAAACACTTTCTGGTAAGAATCTTTGTAAATTTTCAGCATCAGCAATAGCAAAAACTTTAGAACCATCCTCCTTTTCAGCAAGTTGACAAAGAAGTCTAGTAGAAATTGTTAAAGCATCATCAGTTCCAGTAGCTGCTTGAGCTTGTTTCCTATCAAATCTTGTTAATGGTTTAAAATATAATGTTTCTATTAGATCACCATTTGAATTTTTTAATTCATATTTTCTTCGAGTTGACATTTCACTGCTGAAAGCATCAGTAATTAAGTCAACGGATCTTTTTACTGCCATAAAATATATAAAGTATTAACCTAATTTACTATATAGCTGAAGTAATGGTACCACTTGTCGTAAAACTAACGTTTATAATTTGAACTTCACCAAGGGTTGCTCCATATTCAGCAGAAGTAATAACTCCAGCAAAACTAATTTTTTTTGCTGAAGTTGCTGAATCAGGGAATAATTCAAATAATGCGTCAGCATTATCACCTGTTGTTAAAACATCATCAATAAATGTTGTATAACCTGCTCCTGTTTCTGATGGATTGTAAAGAAGCTCAACAGAACCTTCTCCTTGAATCAAGCCACCAATATTTGTTTTAAAGGTGTCACCCTGTTTTGTTGTCTCCAGAATGTCTTTTGAGATAGACAAAGACCATGATCTTGTTTGTCCAACATCAGCTTCAGTGCCTCCAGCATTTTCAAACATGATTTTCCCAACATCACCTTTAATAGCCATAACAAAAGAAAGTATTTATTTTATATTAACCTTTTTTAAGTTTTTTCACAGCTTTTTTTAAATTTTCTTGGTTTTCCATATATCTTTTGCAACGACCATCCCAATAAGCAGGGTCACGTCTGCCCTTTACAGCTTCAATAGCATCTAACATCTCTTCAGTAATTTCCATTTAAAGTTCCTCATATATTTCAAAAGTAATCCTAATTTGTGTTTGGAATTTACCTTGAGGACTTGAAGTTAATATCTCAGGGCCAATAGGTGAATCGAAGATAACATTTGAAACTGTATTATTATTGTAAAGGTCACGCAGCCGTTTGCCAATTGTGAAGTTTGAGCCAGCACCGATACCTTCTTCTGTAAAAATATTTAAAAGCATCAATCCAACTACATTATTTGTTGAATTAGCAGATCCACCCATTGTCAGGTAACTTCCAGACCCAAAACTTGTGACACATTGGACAAAGGTATCTTCAGCAGTTGAATCAAAAGCCATGTTGTTAAATACAACAGGAATTGCAGGGCTTGATGCTAGTTCAGTCGCAAGCCTAGCTTCAATCGTGGATCTAACAGTGTTTAAGTCAATTGCAGCCATTATGCCTTCCTAAACTCATCAGCAATGTACTGTTCTAATTGTTTTGCTACAAGCTCTGGATATCCTTTTATTGTATTTGTTTCAGGTCTTGTTCTATATTTTCCACCCCAACTTGGAGGCAGATTTGTTCCATATGCAACAGGTTCTGCATATTCAACATCAGTAAATACAACTCCTATAAAAGGTTTTATGTCTCTTTCCCAAGATCCAATTAATCGACCAGTATCAATTGGAGTAAAAAATTTAATGTCTACTTCTGCTTTAAAGGTTGCCTTCTTGACTGTTCTAATAACCTTCTGTTCAAAATGATCGCCTATGCTTGATAAATTAATTTCTCTAGCCATAATTACCTCAATACAAGATCAAAACTTACAGGTGTATTATTTTGCTCATTTATTGTCACTTGTATAATCTTAAACTCAACACTGCTTATAACAACTCGATCTTTTGTGGTCGGTACAAATGTAAGGTCGCCAGCAGATATTGTTAGAATCTTATCTTGAGACTCAATGAGATCATTGACTTCTGACCTCGAAACATTATCCAAGACTCCTTTTATTGTTGTATCAGATGTAGATTCTGTGATTGCACCAGTAGTTGTATTATAAGAACCAGCCGTCACTTGCCTTATAGTTACATCGCCACCAAGTTTGCTCAAAGTTTTTGACGCTGCTTTTTTAAGTGCATTGGCAAGACTCATAATCTATAAGCTATTACCTGTCCACTTGCCAGAGTGATACTTGTTATAACTCCGCATACTTCAGAAGATGCTTTCATTGTTATTCCATTAATAGTTGCAGATCCATTCTCTGTAATGTTCTCAGCCACAAAAGTTGCCTCTGCGTCTGTTAAGCAATGCACCTTACCAAATCTGCCTGTGTGGGCAGCCGTATTAGTAATGATGATTGCTGCTGGATAGTCGTAACCGTAGCCCATCTTTAAGACCTCTTGATTTGTAAGTTTGCTCTTCCACCTATTCTAATACCCATTAAGTAGTGGTCAACGATTGGTGGAATACGATCAACCCCAACTGCTCCATAAAAACGTGGAGTTACATTTATATTACCAATACTAACGGTGGCAAAATCTTCTAATCCACTTAACTCTAACCCGTTCCTGTTGTTGTTTAAATAAACAGCCAAAATAACCTGTGCGTGTTTTACCCGATCTGGAATTTCAGTATCGGTGTAATAATCAGCAACTAATCTATTTGGAAAAGATAAACCATAAAGGTTTGTATAAGTGTCAGGTTTTCTAACACCTGAACGAGGCCACTCTAAGGCTTGAGTATCAGCTACTCTAGCACCTAAAAATTTCTCTCGATCTATTCTTTGGGCTGCGGTAAATAATGCTCTGTTTTTATTATCCGTAGATGACCCATCCCAAGCTGCATTATCATCACTAAGGATTAACCCCTCAATAAAAGAGTTTGCATCAGCAAGAGTTATATAAGTGTTGGCATTAGCCCCACCAACAGTTGCATCAAGGGTTATCGCCATTTAAAGTTTCCTGTTTAGGCTTGCGTTTAGGTTTTGGCTTTACTTGAGTTGGAGCTAGTGAAGCTGCTTTTTCAGCAGCCTCATTTTGCTCTCTCATACGCCTGAAAGCATACATTCCCATTAACTAGAAGCACCCTTAAGTGCAACAAAGTTAATAACAATAGCTTCACTTAAAGAACCACCAGAAACATTAGAAACTGTAATCTTGAAAGAACCAGCAGCAATGCTGTTAGCACTTACAATATAAGCCCCTGCTGTTCCAGCAGATCCATGACAAGCAACGACAACGTCAGTTGCAGCAATTTTTGTATTGGTAACTGTGAAAGATACCTCTGCTGCATTAGCCAAAGCTGCTCCGTTCATTGTGATCTGACCTGACTCTGTACTTAGAGTTACACCAGTTCCTTTGTTAGTGGCCTGAGTTACAGTTCCACCGTCTGTTGGTCCAGCTAAAGATCCAGCAGGGATTTCAAATAATGAAGGCATGATTAATCCTGATTAGATACGTTAGTTGCACGAACAATACCGATGTTCTTTGTCTCATAAACTTTCGACC
>VMHT01107450.1_pt1 | contig 13211 bp, 7 predicted proteins | sample 4693611 | NCBI WGS metagenome assembly VMHT01 (sample SAMN12280063, study PRJNA550983) | marine metagenome | isolation source: seawater sampled from same location over 5 years 0.02-0.2 micron viral filtrate | place: USA: collected off the coast of southern California halfway between the port... ... | reverse complement strand
GGGCTTAGATAATTTTCTAATTTTCATTTTTACTACAGACTTGAAAAAGCCCGATTTAACTACATTGATGGTCATGGTATTGTCAGACTGTATGGTCAAACTTCCCTTAATCTTTTTCTTTTTCTTAAGATTAGTATGGTAGTATCGGGACTCCCCTCCCTCAATAATTTCTATTTTTTTAATTTTTCTGCGTTTTTGATTTTCAAATTCAAAGAAAATCTGATCATCTTTTTTTACCTGATATTGAAAGGCGACAGCTATTCCTCTTTTTTCTGTAGGGAAATAAAGATTGGCTAAGAAAAGTGTATCAAAGTTTTGTTTGGGTCGTAGATAGTCGATCAAAAAAGATTCGGAAGGATTTATTTTAACACTTCCATCACTTAAAAGTTTTTCCCTTAAGCTGTCAATTTGTGTGGAAAACATCTCTTTTTGGGTGGGATTTTGAGACACAAGTAAAGTATTGGCTGCATTAGATTGATTCGCATTGTTACCTTGAGGCTTTTGGTTATTTTGCAAGCTGTCCATCCTATTAGCTGCAGCGACGGAAACTACTTGCAAAACCTCTTTTTCGATCACATCGGTATTTGCATTTTTGATCTTGTATTCTTCGGCTTCTGCGCCTGATATAAGCCCGCCCAGTGAGGCACATCTAACAAATGTGCTCAAAATAAAAAATGCAAAAAGATGCCATATCCTATTCATTACCTAATTCTCAAAGGTTTTTTTTTCGAGTTCGGCCCTGATTTTTTCATACCGATTCCGAGCTTCCTGTTTGATGATATTTTGAATTTCACTCTCTTTAGATTTTAACTCCATTCGAGAGGACATTTCTTTAAGTTTTAAATTTTTCTGTCTTTCGTGATCAAAGTTATCTATAGCTTTGAGGTAGTTAGTTTCAAAAGCCCTTTCATATTCTAAAACCAAGTTGTCATAAGGTCCTATGGAAGATAATAACTTGGTTAGAATCGGTGCGGTTTCTATCATGACAAAAATGAAAATAATAAACATAGAAGACAATTTATCAATTTCGTTCAAGGCTCTTATTTGATCAATCAGTCCTGCACTTACAGAGGCTCTTAAAACAGCAGCCTCATGATTGATTTTGGCTTTTAGCTCAGTCTCACGTTTTGAAAGATTGACCAAAGTAGTATCCCTTCTGATTTTTTCCGATGTAAGTTCTTTCAGGAATTGTTCATATTTATCTTTTTTGCTTAAGCATTCTATTCCCCTTCCCATTTTACGAGTCCCACAAGTCCCGTCGCACTCACATTTATAATTTTCATAATATTTCTCTCGTATCATGAGCATTGCATTGTACTGGGAGTCTATGATGGATTTTTTTTGACCGAGTTTGGCGAATTGAGCAGCGTATTTTAAATCTACATCAGCAACTTTTTTAGCATTTTGGAGCATTAGGTAGGACTGAATCTCACTTTTGAAAATTTGTATTTCAAGGGGTTTGGATATGATAACGGCAATCAGGAAAGCAATGATCAGCCTTGGAATTACCTTGATGACCTCTTGGAGTTTATTCTCACTGTGACGCATGGTCGAAACAATATATCGGTCTAAATTGAAAATAATTGCACCCCACAGCAATGAAAATAAAACAATCAGAAGGCTTTGATCAAAAATCAAAGAAAAAGCAAAAAAAGAAGAAATAACAGCCAACAGGGCGGTAAAAAAAACCGTTAAACCGATACAAACATATTTAGTAGTTTCAAAGCGAGGACATTTTTCCAGTAGGTCAATACTCGCCCCGGAGCAAAATATCAAGAATCTGCTGTAAACCCCAATTTTATGGCTCTTCTGTGTCAAATGTTTTTTTTAATAAATATATTAAATAATTTTACACAGGAGTTGAGAAATAATGAGATCCAATTTTGGGATCCTGAGGATTGTTCTGAAACTGTTTTTTCCGATTCTTGTTTTTCGACAGATCCCACATTAAAAAAACTTTCGTCATGAAAGCAGTGAAAACTGATTTTTTTGGCTTGAGTTCTGTTGATGGTTTTGAAGGTAAATAATAAAGTTTTGTTTCCATTCAATTCAAATTCATGGCTACCTACCAAAGGTAATTTGCCCAATTTTGACTCCGAGAACTTTCCAATCATGGGGATGTTCCAAGTGAGTTTTATTTTTTGATTAAGGTATGCGGCATATAGGCCCTCTCCGTTAGAAGCCGGTCGAATTGTAATAAAATCTTTAATGATGGGATCAAATACATCCACATCAATGTTGATGTCATTTTCTTTAATGACCCGAACAAACAGACTTTTCCTGGTAGACTGATCTTTATTTTTTCCCTCTATGGTGAATTTTGTATCCTCAGTGATTTGTATAGTTTTTACTCCTTGTGGGGATACACTCCACTGGTCGGGATGAATCACAATTTCATGAGCGTTTTTCGTTTCCCATTTTAAGGTGATGCTCTCCTTCGAAAGAACAATACTCTTGTCTACCGTAAAATCAATTTCGATATCGCCCGAGAGGAGATTGATCTTCTGAGCACTGTGAGCGATCCCATTGAAATAATCGTTTTTCGAACGCAATAGGGTTTCAGGATATTCAAAATCGGCTTGTTCATGACCACATATCAAGTACTCTTTGTCAAAAATGGCAAAATAATCCTCCTTGGTAAACAAGTCAGAATCCATTTTCCAATAAATTGAAACCTCTTGATCGATCAATCGTTTGCATAGATTAACCAACTTCATGGACTTATTTTGGCTGTTGGAAATGATTACAATTTCAATATTCACCTCCCTATCCAAAGCTCTGAACAAGGCTTTTGAGATAACAAAAAGATCAAACTCATCGATCAAGATTTGTGCTAAATGGGATGCCCTGAGTAATTCTTTTTCAATTTCTGAATTTAAATCGTACGTATTATAAAATCTAGACACTTGAAGATAATGAAAATCAAATATAACATTTGGTTTTCAAATATTGATATTCCTCGTTTTATTTGATAAATTTGGTTGATTCGATTTTTATGGAAAGAGAAAAACTGGTTGGATTAAGGCCTTATCAAAAAAAGGAGGCCAATTTTTTTTATGGCAGAGAAAAAGAAATAGAGGGGCTACTTCAAATCCTTCAGAAGGATAAATTGGTTACCGTTATTGGAGCTCCGGGAACTGGAAAGTCTTCTCTAATCAATGCTGGTCTAATTCCAAGACTGGAAAAAGGGTTTTTGGCTCAAGCCGGAAAACAGTGGGCAATTTGTAAATTTAGGCCGGGTATTTCCCCCATTGAAAACTTGGCCTATTCTCTGACCTCAGAAGGGGGTCTAGCCCTCGACGGAAAGGCCAATACAGAAGATTTTAGTGAATATATGCAGACCCTAAAAGACTTGGCAAGCCTTGGTCTGGTTGAAATCTTTACCAAATCTCAAATCAACAACAAAAAAAACCTATTGATCGTCATTGATCAATTGGAAGATTTATTCACTTTCAATCGATTTTTTGATTCCGATCAAAGTGAACAAGATGACTTGCTTTTTAATATCGTTGCGAGAACCATCAAGATAAAAGACATTCCGATTTATTTCGCACTCGTCATCCAATCGGATTATTTATCCTACTTGTCTCAATATTCGAAGTTGCAAGAAATCATCAGTAAATCTCAATTTGTAATTCCTAATTTTTCCAAAGCCGGAATCACAGAGGTTATAGAAAATAATTTTCTGGGGCAAGGGATCAGTTTCTCAAACATGGCCTTTAGGTCCATTGTAGACACATTGGCTACTGATGCAACTTTATTGCCCAATATGCAGTTTTTGTTTGAACAGATCATCAAAAAAATAAATGAAGATTCAAACTCAGAAAATTTACAGGTAGACATCCAAGACATTGAGTCTTTGGGTGGGATCAACAATTGTATTCAGCAAGCTTTTGAAATAAGCTATCGGGACCTTTCCTCCTCCCAAAAAAAGTATTTTGAAAAAATCAGTAAAACTCTACACAACTTTGAAAATGCAAATGATGGGAAGTACGAACAAATCGAAAAAATCTCAGAAATCACCGGACTGCCCATTAAAGAAATAACTGAGGTGATCTTTCACTTTAAAAATATTGTAGATGATTCATTTGATATTGTCCCCAGAGCCATTACAGGGGTTGTAAAAAATGATGCCCAGTCTTTGGACCCCGATGATATATTATCCAATAAGTATTTTTTACAGAGAAACTGGGAACAAGAAAAACAATGGATCGAACAGGAGGAAGAAAGTTATAAATCCTTTAAAAACTTTTCGGAATTGACAGAAAATTTTAATTCCGGAAAAGCAAGTTTACTCTTCACTCCCGAATTAGAAATGGCTCAAGATTGGGTAGAAAACGATTATCACAATCTTAATTGGGCTAAAAAATATCGATTCAATTATCAAAATACTGTTAACTATATCAATAAAAGTATACACTTTCATAAACAAAATAAGGAAAGAGAAGAAAATCGTTTGAAGCGGAAGAAAAAAACCACACGTATTGTTGGTTCTGTGATGTCAGTATTGATAATCATTGCCTTTGCCCTTTTCATTCGTTCCTCATTTGCTGAAAAAAGGGCACTCCAGTCTAAAGAGAAAGCAGACATCAGTGCAAGAGAAGCCATAGAAGAAAGGAAAGAGGCTAGCAGACAAAAAGAAAAGGCAGACAGCTTGAGAAATGAAGCAGAAATCGCCCAAAAGAACGCAGAATACGATAAAATTCTCGCCTTAGAAGCTCAGAAAAAAGCTGAATTGGCTACAGAAAAGGCTTTGATCGCCAACATAAAAGCATATAAACAAGCTCAAATCGCTCAAAAGCAAAAACTCATGGCCGACACCCAAAGAGAAAGGGCGTTTAATGAGAAAAAAAATGCAGATAAGGCCAGGGAAGAATCCGAAAACAGAAGAAAAATAGCCGAAATTGAGTCAGAATTTTATCCTATCGTACGCAAAATGGAGCGTTTGGTAGAATATGCCAATGCCAGCGATGAGGTTTATCAAAATAAAGTTTTTTCAGCCATAGATGAGGCCCTTGAAAAATTTGAAAAACACTCCGAAATACAACAAGAAATATATGGAATAACTGAAGATACAGAGGGAACTTATACAATTCTTCAAACCGCACTGAGAGTGCTCGAAGGCAAAAACTATTACAACGAGACCTCTATGATGCTCTACAGAATGATCCCTAATTCGGCAATAAGAAGTATTGACTCCTTTGATGATACTTTTTTGGCTTTTGGGGGAGACAATGGCATACTGTATGTTTTGAACAATCTTAACCCCACCAAACTTGAAATACCAATTGATGAGAGAATTAGAAAAATTAAGTTTGTTGAAGCTGACGAAATCTTAGTTGGAACCTTTCAAGGGAATGTATACAAAATCGATCTCTCTCAATCTTCTATAAAGAAAAACAAAACCCAATTGTTGAAATCTAAAAGTCCAATTGTTGATTTTCGCATCAATACCCTGACGAATGAGTTGATTATTTTTTCCAACCAAGAGGTGATCTTTTACAACGACAAAGATCAATCCTACAATACCAAAAAGGTAAATTTTACAGTGATGGATATTGATTTTTTTAAAGATCAATTGTTCATAGCATCGAGTGATGAAATTTTTATTTACAATGGTGAAAATATCATTTCCCTTCCTTTAGAATCTAACCATCTGGCACAGGAGGAAATTTTAACCTTTAGTTTTTCAGAGGAATTTCTTTTCATCGGAACACAAACAGGAAAAATACTTACCTATATCAACTCATATCCCAGTAATGGGCAAAAGTCGCTTAAGTTTTTGGGGAATCTTGAGTTGCACCGTTCCGGAATCACCAAACTCTATTTTGATGAACAAAACAGTACGCTGTATTCCGCCAGTTATGATAACCAGATTTTAAAATACAGGATCGAAAAGTCCAATTTCGATAAGGCGGTTCGTGAATTCATTTCCCTTATTGGACATGAAAAATGGATTTGGGACTTGTGTCTGACCAAAAATAAAGATGGTAAAGAGCTGATTGTAACGGTCGATGAAAACGGTAATGTTTTGACCTGGTACAAAAATCTATCTGACTTGGCTGCAAAGGTCAAAGCACTACTTAAAAAACAGATAAATCAGCAGTAGATAATTCTACAAAAATGTATTGGGATTTTGTGTGTAATATTTACAATAATATTGAAAAAACAGATTTTAGACTTGTGAATCCGTTTTAAAAACTGTCACTTGCAGATCCTTAAAATTGAAAAGAATAACATTTATCAATCGTCTTTTCTTTGTTGTTCAAAAAATCAAAAACAACATCACCTATATCATCAATTATAATTCCTTTAGGGAGCCTTGGCTCTATTTCTACTTTCAGGTTTCAGAAAAGGATAATGATCCATAATCTCCATGCCCTGCTGAGCATGGAAAGCCTCTTCTGTGGTCCGGGCGGGGGAGAATGTGCTATATTCTATTCCCAAACCTGCAATTGCAATCCTGGGCATAGAATCCGATGGTGAAGTATTGCAACCAAAGAAGAACAATATAATGAGGATAAAAAAAGGTTATAGTAAGATTTCACAGAATTGGAGTTTTAAATGATCGTTTTTGAAAATTTTATTTCAATTTAAATAATTTAAACGATTTAAAAATTTTGGATCATCAATAATGCAATCCAAAGTTTTTATTGATTAATTTAATTAGAGAAAAAAAAGAGAGTAATTTATTGGGCGTTTCTCTTTCTATCGTTTTCGTCCAAGAAAATCTTTCTCAACCTCAAGTGGTTGGGCGTTGCTTCGACATATTCGTCAGCCTGAATGTACTCAAGGGCCTCCTCCAAAGAAAACTTTATTGGGGGCGCGAGGTTTACTTTTTCGTCACTTCCGGAAGCCCTAACATTGGATAGTTTTTTTGTTTTAGTAACATTAACCACCAAATCATCCATTCGGGTATTTTCTCCAATGACTTGACCGGTATAAACTTCTTCATTGGGAAAAACGAAAAATTTTCCTCTTTCCTGAAGTTTATCCAATGCATAGGGAATGGCATTGCCGTTCTCCATAGAGATTAATGAGCCATTGATTCTACTGGGAATCTCACCTTTTAAGGGCTGAAATTCCATAAAACGATGATTCATTATGGCCTGACCGGCAGTGTTTGTTAGCAAATGATTTCTTAATCCAATAATCCCCCGGGATGGAATGGTAAATTCACAAAGCATGCGGTAGCCCTTGTTTTCGAGACTGAGCATTTCACCTTTTCTGAGAGTGACCATTTCTATGGCTTTACCGGATAAGTTTTCTGGCAAGTCGATGGTTAGGGTTTCTATGGGCTCACATTTTACACCATCTATATTTTTGATGATGACCTGTGGCTGACCGATTTGGAGTTCATAACCTTCTCTACGCATCGTTTCAATCAAAACAGACAGGTGCATTACCCCACGACCGTAAACCAAAAATTTATCGGCTGAGTCGGTTGGTTCGAGTCGTAATGCCAAATTGCGTTCCAGTTCTTTTTCTAGACGTTCTTTGATGTGGCGGGAGGTGACAAACTTCCCATCTTTTCCAAAAAACGGAGAGTCGTTGATGGTAAAAAGCATGCTCATGGTAGGCTCATCGATCGCTATGGTAGGCAGCGCCTCTGGCTCGATTGCATCTGCAATGGTATCACCTATATTAAAAGACTCCAATCCAATAATGGCACAAATGTCTCCTGCTTCGACTTCATCGACTTTACGCCTTCCCAAACCATCAAAAACATTGAGTTCTTTGACCCTAGACTTGGTAATTTCACCATTTCGATCAACGAGACTAACATTCATGTTGGCTTTCAAGGTTCCACGGTTGAGTCTTCCAATGGCAACCCTACCCGTATAGGGGGAATAGTCAAGAGAAGTAATCAGCATTTGTGTATTTCCAGTTTTGATCTTTGGGGCAGGAACATGTTCTAATACCATATCCAAAAGGGGGGCGATGGATTCTGTATGCGTCTTCCAATCTTGTCCCATCCAATTGTTTTTGGCAGATCCGTAAACGACAGGAAAATCCATTTGCCATTCCTCCGCCCCAAGATCAAACATAAGATCAAAGACCGCTTCGTGGACTTCCTCCGGTCGACAGTTTTGTTTGTCTACCTTATTAATAACGACCAGTGGTTTTAATTTTAAATCCAAGGCCTTTTTTAAGACAAAACGGGTTTGTGGCATCGGGCCTTCGAAAGCATCGACCAAAAGAATGGCCGCATCTGCCATATTGAGTACCCGCTCTACCTCTCCACCAAAATCGGCGTGACCCGGGGTATCGATGATATTGATTTTAAAATCTTTGTATTGCACAGACACGTTTTTGGATAAAATTGTAATCCCTCTTTCTCTTTCTAAGTCATTACTGTCCAAAATCAAATCCCCTTTGTTTTCATTGTCTCGAAACAATTCACAGTGAAACATGATCTTATCTACCAACGTTGTTTTACCGTGGTCAACGTGCGCTATTATGGCAATATTTTTTATGTTGGACATCAATTCAAATTAATGAGCGCAAAGATAGTTTTATATCCTCATTTATGGCTTTATTAGTTAATGAATTATAGATTTTACAGGCACTGAATAACAATCATAGTTAATCTTGATCGTTAAAGTCTAATAATTAAATAAAAAAATTAAATTTGTCTATAACCAAACAGTAAAAACACATTGCCTTCAAAAATTTTAGTTACGGGTGGTCTGGGTTATATTGGCTCCCATACCAGCGTTGAATTAATCTTACAAGGTTTTGAAATCATCATCGTTGATAATCTTTCCAACAGTTCTCCAGACGTATTGGAGAGGATCAAAAAGATTACGGATGTTTCTCCAGAATTTGTAAAACTTGATCTAAGGAATAAAAGCGAGGTCAATCGATTGTTTGAAGCGTATCCCGATCTTTGCGGTATTATCCATTTTGCAGCTTCTAAGGCAGTGGGAGAAAGTGTTGACCGGCCACTAGAATATTATGAGAACAATTTAGGTTCTCTGATCTATTTGCTTCAAGCGATTGAAAATAAAGGCCAAGAGTTTTCATTTATATTCAGTTCTTCTTGTACCGTCTATGGACAGGCAGATCAACTTCCCATCACCGAGCAGGCCCCCATTAAAAAAGCTGAATCTCCCTATGGAAATACCAAACAAATTGGAGAGGATATACTTTTTGACAATACCCGATCTAATGGGTTTTTAAAGGTGATTTCACTGCGGTATTTTAACCCCATTGGGGGGCATCCCAGTATTGAAATTGGAGAGTTACCCAAGGGGAAGCCACAGAATCTTGTCCCCTTTATCACTCAAACTGCTGCAGGATTACACCAAAAACTAAATGTCTTTGGTAACGACTACCCTACCCATGACGGAACCTGTATTAGGGATTACATACATGTTGTAGATTTGGCAAAAGCCCATGTGGCAGGGCTTAAAAGAATGATGGCCGATGAGCAAAGTGAAAATTTTGAAGTTTTCAATTTGGGTACGGGAAAAGGTAATAGTGTTTTGGAAGTCATCAAGACCTTCGAAAAAGTCTCCGGAGTTTCTTTAAACTATGAAATTGTTGACCGAAGGCCCGGCGATATTGTGGAAGCTTATGCTGATACGAGCAAAGCCAACAAAATCCTTGGATGGCAAGCAAAAAATGATCTGGAAGAGGCATTGAGAACTGCTTGGGAATGGGAAAAGATAATACGTAATATCTAACTAAAAATATCATTTATGAATTCTAGTTTTGAATTTTTAGACTACCTGATTTTTGTCTTATATGCCCTTGTCATATTGGGTTTGGGATTATGGGTATCAAGAAACAAAAAGGGAGAAGAGAAGAGTGCCGAAGATTATTTTTTGGCGGGTAAGTCTCTCCCTTGGTGGGCAATTGGCACTTCTTTGATTGCCGCCAATATCTCTGCCGAGCAGTTCATAGGTATGTCGGGATCGGGGTTTGCATTGGGTTTGGCCATTGCGTCCTATGAGTGGATGGCAGCCATAACGCTCATTATTGTAGGAAAATACTTTCTTCCCATTTTCATTGAGAAAAAATTATACACCATTCCGGAGTTTGTTGAAAAGCGTTTTTCCTCCCAACTGAAAACCATATTGGCCATCTTTTGGATCTCACTCTATGTGTTTGTCAATCTAGCTTCGGTGATGTATCTGGGTGGCTTGGCTTTAGAGACTATTATTGGAGTAGATTTGGTATATGCGGTGTTGGGTTTGGCTCTTTTTGCGGCTGCTTATTCACTTTACGGAGGATTGACAGCAGTGGCTTGGACAGATATCATTCAGGTTGTTTTTCTGGTATTGGGAGGTTTGGTAACTACTTATTTGGCACTGGACACAGTATCACAAGGCCAAGGGGTTTTAGAGGGTTTAAAATCCATTTACAATGCTGCTCCGGATCGTTTTGAAATGATTTTGGATAAAAGTAATCCCGAGTACAACAACTTGCCCGGTATTGGAGTATTGGTGGGAGGACTTTGGGTAGCAAATCTTTATTATTGGGGATTCAACCAGTATATCATTCAACGAACATTAGCGGCCAAATCGCTTAGAGAATCGCAAAAGGGAATTTTGTTCGCCGCCGGACTCAAATTGATCATCCCATTAATTGTTGTCATTCCGGGAATTGCTGCCTATGTAATCGTAAATGATCCTGAAATTCTTGCCGGATTGGGCGAAAATGGAATGTTGAATATTCCCACCGAGGGAAAGGCAGATAAGGCCTACCCCTGGTTGATGCAGTTTTTACCAGTAGGCTTGAAAGGGGTGGCCTTTGCAGCCCTGGCAGCAGCCATTGTTTCCTCATTGGCTTCTATGTTGAATTCTACTTCGACCATTTTTACAATGGATATTTACAAGCAATTGATCGATAAAAATGCCGATGATAAAAAAACAGTAAAAGTAGGGAGGATCTCTGCTGCTGTTGCCTTGATCATTGGTGCTACCATGGCTCCCCTTTTGGGAGGTATTGATCAGGCCTTTCAGTTCATACAGGAATATACCGGTATCGTGAGCCCAGGAATATTAGCTGTTTTCATTCTGGGATTATTCTGGAAAAAAACAACCAATAAAGCAGCCATATGGGGCGCATTGAGTTCTATCCCTATCGCCATGTTGCTTAAGGTAGGATCCAAAGGCTGGGTAAAAGGGACAATCCTAGAAGCTTTATTTCCTGATCTCCCTTGGATGGATCAGATGGGGTTAACCGCCCTTTTGACCATGGCTGTAATTATAATCGTCAGCATCAGACAAAATAAAGGGGCAGAAGATTCAAAAGCCATCAAATTACCCAAAGGGATCTTCAACACCTCACCCTTATTCAATATCGGAGCTTTTGCTACCCTGATCATTTTGACTGTCATTTATTCCCTCTTTTGGTAATTTATTAGACTAATGGTTGAATAGATCATATTCTTGGTCAAGGGAAAGGAACAGTGAATAGGCATGATGGATACGTATAAGCACGAGCGGATAAAGGCAAATTAAAGACCTTATCTTTATTTGACAGACTTGTCTTTGGTCTTTTTACTTTATGAACCGTCATTTGGGGGTCTTTTGCAATTTGAGTACATGAAGTGAATTAAGGTTAAAATTCATTGATAATCCATAGATCATTTTTTACAATAAATTTTAACGAATCATTTTTCTATGGGTTTGTGAGCAGTAACTATTACTTTTGGTTAAACCAAAGTGTCATCTACAATTTGACAGACAACAAAATCTTTACAATCTAACTTTCATTTACCTCCATAAAGACAAAAAAAACTCTCACGTTTGTAAGAGTTTTTTTTAGAGCGTATTTAAAATATTACTCAACCACTTTTATTTGAACTTTTCTTTCAAATTCAATCCTTCTGTTGGCTGACCTACCTTCAGCAGTTTTATTGTCTGCTGTGGGTCTGGTTTCACCATAAGCTACTGTCTCTAATCGAGAAGCGTCAACTCCCATATCAACTAATGCTTGTTTAACGCTGTCGGCCCTTCTTTCAGAAAGTTTTTGATTGTATTTCATACTACCATCACTGGAAGCGTGGCCTTCTATGATTATTTTGGCATTGGGGTAGGCCGATAATAATTCATTAAGTTGTTTCAACTTAGCATTTGAGCTTTCAGTGATCACTGCACTATCAACAACAAACAATAAGGTTGAATTTTCGCTATCAATAAAGGAAGCTAATTTTTCAGGGATTTCCGGACAACCATTGTTTGCAGCATCACCTGCTTCATCCGGACAAACATCGTCTTTATCAGCTACACCGTCTCCGTCACGGTCATCATTAGGACAACCATTGTTTGAAGCCTCACCGGCTTCCTGAGGGCATTTGTCTACGTTATCAGCTACCCCATCACCATCAGTATCAGGACAACCGTTCATCTCTACAGAACCGGCAGCATCAGGACAAGCATCGTCTTTGTCGGCAATACCGTCTCCATCGGCATCAGGACATCCGTTTAACTCGGCAGTGCCAGCTTCCTCAGGACATGAATCTTTATTGTCTGGAATGCCATCACCATCGGTATCAGGACACCCTTCGAATTCCTTTAGACCCGGTACTTCGGGACAAACATCTTTTTTGTCAGATACACCGTCATTATCGGTGTCTTGTGTGCCAAATACATAGCTAAAGCCAACCACATGTTGCAAGTGATTGTAACTTCCTTTTTCACTTGAAGACCTGTAAGAAGTACTTGCATTTAAGATCCAGTTGTCTGAGATGAAAAAACTTACACCAGCACCTCCAAGATATGTCCTACCTGCCCCCGTAGATGGGAATAGCCCTTCGGAGGTAGAATCTGTTTGGAAGTTAGAAAGACCATAACCTGCAAAAAGATATGGGTAAATATCTCCCTCAGAAATGTTGTATTTCAAAATGGCATCCACAGCAGTATAGTCAGCATCAACATTGTCTATTTCTAAAGAATTTAAACTGTATTGGGCACCAATAGAAAATCCTCCTGCAATGTACCTCGTCAAGCTCAGGGTTGGAATCCCAAAACCGGTTTTAGCGTCTACTGAATCATCTTGCACACTTACTAAATTGGCCCCCAAGCTTACTGCCCATGGACTATCGGAAGTTTGAGCCTTGGCTACAAAAACTGTGGCCAAGACAAAAATCATTATGGTATATAATTTTTTCATTTTTGTAATTTTCACAAATTTAATAAATAATTATCAGATTTTTAAATTAAAATTTAAATACTGATTGTTCTTAGACATCACAGATT